>Ga0256914_1003693_pt1 | contig 11921 bp, 3 predicted proteins | sample HulkmetaG_FD_191571 | JGI IMG/M metagenome (GOLD analysis project Ga0256914, IMG submission 191571) | Hydrothermal chimney microbial communities from Main Endeavour vent field at the Juan de Fuca Ridge, Pacific Ocean - Hulk | ecosystem: Environmental > Aquatic > Marine > Hydrothermal vents ...
ACTTTTAGGTATTGCTTTTAGAGTAACTTCTGCTCCATCAAAATATATATTATTAAATGTGCCACTCACTTTTACACCGTTAATTGTTATTGTACCATGCTCTGATGGATTAATATTTAATATTTTATTACCAATTAAATTCAATTCACCTCTTAACTGATCTATAGCTTCAATTTGTCTATATGTAGAAAAATCATATATTTTATCAATATAGCTACTCCATTTTGATTCGGATAGCTCTTTTCCTTTTTGATCTTTACTCCATCGACTAAAGTGTCTTGGAATTTCATCAGCTATAGTATCTTTTGCTTTTGTAATAATTTTATTCATTCTTTGTGTCTCAAATGTAGTATAAACATGTGTAAAGTAGTGACTTGCAAAGAGATTTACAAACTTTTTATTTCTAAGAAGCTTATTAAAAAGAAGCGTTGTTGGATCATCATCCATAATATATTCTAACAATCCACCACCCTCATCAAGATATCCAAATCCTCTATCTAAATCAAATAATAACCATCTCCATTTACCATTATCACCCTGCTCTTTCCAACACTTAATATTATGGCTAATTGAGTTATTAGCTGAAAAACTTTCACTAATCATATAGTTCATAACTTCAGTCAAATCAATTTGGGAAATAACTTCATTGTAAATAGCATCATTTGAGAGATCATGAGTATCAATATAATCAATAAGAGACTTATAATCTACACCTGTTCCATCTTTTACCTCATCACCATTTGCTATTAAATCTACTTTTTTGGAATCTATATTTGGATGATTTGCCTCAAGATAATCTGCATTCATCTTCTCTCTAACATTATGAATACCCCAATATCTACCATTAATAAAAACTACAGTAGATTGAAATGATTGAATATCAATATCCATTGTATCTTTTACAATACGATGAACAATACCATCTTTTATAATGGCATAAGGCCAATCTGTCCCGCCTGAACGAAGCACAAAACTTTTGACCTCTTTTATATAAGGTTTATCCTCAAATAGTGGATAATTAATAGATTTTGACTCATACTTATCTTTACTATATATAGCCAATGATTTTTGGGGATAAGAGCGTGTATTATTACCATGAATTTTTATTCCAACATTTTTAGAAAATTGAGATTTTCCATCTTTGATATACTCTACACTTCCAGGTCTTGACCAATTTTGCATATAGTTTAGATTATTACCCTCTGTATATATTCCAATTTCACTATCAAATAGATATTTTTCATCAATAGCAACACTTACAACAGGAAGATGAACATCTTCATCAATAAGAAAAGTATGATTGACAACCGAACTCAAAAATTTATTTCCCTCAAAAGCTCTAGCTCTAATTACTGTGGTTTTGGATATAGAGATAGGTTTTACATATTTATTAGATTGTTTTGTAGGAGTGGAACCATCAGTGGTATAGTAAATATCTGCACCATTATCTTGAGATAAAATAATCTCTTGTTTACCATTATAAAAACCACTCTCTTTATCAAAAATAGGTTTATCTGATTCATAAAGAGCATTTATAGCTTGTCCATTTTTTAGACTAGGGGTTGGATCCATATAATAGTTTACTGCACCTAATGATGTAAGAGAGATATCTCTCTTTTGTTTTTTAAACATAACTTTATCAATCTCAATGCCACTACTATTTGATAAGATTAGTGTTTCTCCTTTTTCATTCAATGAAAAATTTGTATGAAGTGCTTGTTTATTAATATCCTCTTTATCCGCCCAAATAGTTAGATAACTTCCCATTTGAAGAGTTGTATTAGATGGTATTTGCCATTTTTTTGGATTTTTGGGATCATCACTGAGATAATAACCACTAATATCAATATCATTGTTACTATTATTGTAGAGTTCTATCCAATCTGAAAACTGTTTGAAATCTGGGTCTAATCCACTATTACTATTCATTGCCAAAACTTCATTTATAACAATCCCTGACTCTTTTTTTGATTGAGGATTATTGATAACATCTAATACAACAACTGTTCTTTTTACTATATCTTCATTACCCGCTTTATCACTTACCTTATATATAATTTTATAACTACCTGATTTACTAGTATCTATAGTTGGATTTTGTTCTGTTATAATTAATCTTGAGATATCTCCATCAAAATTATCAACTGCATTAGCTCCTGGATCTATAAATTTATCACCTATATTTACCAACATAGTTTTGTCTCCATTTAAAGAGATATGTGGCTTTTGAATATCTATTTTTTCACTATGATTTATATTGATACCATCTTCTGTTTTGGTTGAAGAACCACCTCCACATCCTTGAAGTATAACTCCTGCTATTACAAATGATAATAATTTTTTATTTATCTTTGAGTTCATAAAATATAACCTTACTTTTTACAAATAAGTGTACTATTTTTAATTATAGATAAAATAATTTTCTTAAAAATTTTAATTTTTTTTTACTAATAAAATATTTTAATACAAAATGTAACATTTAAAAATAATACTTGCAATGAATATTAAGAGAAATTATTATTGATGTCTATTTTTTCAGCATATTAACTGAACAAAAAATACTCATCTATTGTAAAATTATATATAAAGGATTTTTCATGATAAAAAGAATAAAAAACTTCCTCGGATTGGATATTAAAAATGAAAAATATGCTCTAGTAGATGATGAAATATTTGGGAAAGTAACAAAAGAGAAAAAACCAGATAAATGGGTACGATCTACTTGTGGATATTGTGGTGTTGGTTGTGGATTATATATTGGGGTTAAAAATGGTGAACCAGTATATACCAAGGGTGATCCAGCACACCCTGTAAGTAAAGGTACACTCTGTCCAAAAGGTCTTAGTGAACATGAGATGGTAAGAGCTGATAATCGTCTCAAATTTCCATTAATCAGAAAAGATGGTAAATTTCAAGCAGTTGAATGGGATGAAGCATTTAAAAAAGTGAGTGACTCATTTAAAGAGATAGCTTCAAAACATGGTAAACAATCAGTTGCATGTATCTCAACAGGGCAACTTCTAACAGAAGAGTTCTACACACTTGGTAAATTTGTTCAATTGGGACTTGGAACAAATAACTACGATGGAAATACCACTCTTTGTATGTCTAGTGCTGTTATGGGATACAAACAGACATTTGGAAGTGATGGACCTCCAGGGTGTTATGAAGATTTTTCTCATGCAGATGTAATTATGTTAATTGGTGCAAATATGGCAGATAATCACCCAATCCTAAAATTACATATTGCAAAAAATAGGAGGCTAACGGGCAAAAAACCAACAATTATTGTAGTTGATCCACGACATAGTAAAACAGCAAATATGGCAGATATTTTTGTACCAATCAAACCACGAAGTGATCTAGCTCTTATCAATGGATTGTGTCATATTATTTGGGAACAAGGCTGGGCAGATGAAAAGTTTATGAAAAATAGAGCAACAGGATATAAAGAGTTTGTAAAACATATTCAAAAATATCCACCTCAAGAGGTAGCTAATATCACAGGAATAGAGGTAAAAGAGCTTTATGAATTGGCTAGAGTTTATGCAGGAGCCAATAAGGCTATGAGTGCGTGGACTATGGGTGTAAATCAATCAGCTTTAGGAACAGATACAGTTTCAGCAATATGTAATATGGCATTTATGACTGGCAATTTAGGTAAAGAGGGAGCTTCACCATTTAGTATTACAGGTCAATGTAATGCAATGGGGACAAGAGAGAGTGGATTTACCTCTTCAATACCGGGATATCGTAATTTTGCCTCATTTACAGATAGAGAAGAGTATGCAACTATTGTAAATGTGCCTACAGAGATTGTACCCCATAAGAGAGGTTACGCTTATCCTCAAATAATTGAAGCAATAGAGAAAGATGAGATAAAAGCTCTTTGGATTGTTGCTACAAATCCACTTGTAAGTTATCCCGATCAACCTCGTCTACGAAAAGCACTTAAAAAGTTAGACCTTTTAGTAGTTCAAGACTCATTTATGAGTGATACCGCAGAAGTTGCTGATATAGTTTTTGCGGCTGCTACTTGGAGTGAAAAAGATGGAACATATACAAATAGTGAAAGACGATGCAATCTAGCCAAAAAAGCAGTAGAGCCATTTGGAAAAAGCATGAGTGATTTTCATATTGTAGTAGAGTTTTCAAAATATTTTGAGGGAGCATATGAACTACTATTTAAAGATTGGTCTCACCCTCTTGATGCCTTTAAAGAGTGGCAAAAAGTGAGCAGAGGAAGGCTTTGTGATTATAGTGGAATGAGCTATGAAAAAATAGAAAAATTAGGCGGAATCCAATGGCCATGTAATGAAAAAAATCCAAATGGAACTCCTCGACTTTATACAGAAGATATGGAGTGTGCCAATGAAGATGGAAAACCAAAATTTATCTGTGCTGATTGGATACCAATGGCAGAAAACTTATGTGAGAGTTTCCCTCTAATATTAAATACAGGTAGAACAGTAGAGCAATTTCACACTAGAACCAAAACAGGCTCAATATCAATATTAGATAATTTAGCTCCAGAAGCATGGATAGAGTTAAATACCAAAGATGCAAAAAAGCTAGAGGTAAAAAGTGGAGATAGAATATCTATAAGTTCCCCTCGTGGTAAAGTAGAAGATATAATTGTAAAAGTAACAGAAGGGGTGAGAGAGGGAAATATCTTTGTACCATTCCACTTCAATGAACAACTAATAAATCAACTAACTCAATCACTTTTTGATCCAAAATCATTTGAACCAAACTTCAAACAAACAGCAATTCAACTCCACAGCCAAAAAGTTCCACAAGGGATTAAAATGGAACAAAAAGAGATAGCTGGAGCTTTAGAATATCAGAAGGTAGAAGAGTTTACTACAACAAAAATCAAAGAGACAATAGAGGGAAAAGCATGATAGAGAAAATTATAGAGGTTAGCCAAAGAAGAAATAAAAAAATAAATAAAATGGAGAAAATCAAACCTCTTAGGAGTGTTGATGAAGCGATACAAAAATTGCGAGAATATGCAAAGAGTGGCTATGACTCTATAGAAAAAGATGACAAAGCAGTATTTTTCAAATATTTTGGAATTTTTGATAAAGAGAAATCAAATGGCAAAAACCACTTCATGCTTCGTGTAAGAATCCCCGCAGGACAAATGACTCCTACACAAGCCAAAAAAGTGGGAGAAGTTGCACAAAAGTATGGAAATGATTATATTGATATCACTACAAGAATGCAGATTGAGCTTAGATATCTTCGTATTGAAGATTTGGCAACTGTTATAGATGAGCTTGAGAGTGTAGGAATCACTACCTATCAAACAGGCATGGATAATCTTAGAAACATTGTAACTGATCCACTTGATGGATTAAGTCATGATAATATTATTACAACCATGCCACTTATAGAAGAGATGCAAAAAGTTTTTCTAAAAAAGAGTGAATGGATAGGAACACTCCCTAGAAAATTTAATACCTCTATTAGTGGAAACTATGCAAATAGATGTAATGTTTTTGCTCATGATTGTAGCTTTTCATTGGCTCAAAAAAACGGTATTTTTGGATTTAATGTTTATCTTGGTGGACGAGTAGGAATTTTGGCAAAAAATGCAAATGTCTTTGTAAGAGAGAGTGAAGTTGTAATATTTTTTCAGACACTAATAGAGATTTTCAAAGAGTATGGTTTTAAAGATAATAGAAATAAAAATAGATTACACTTTTTTATTCAAGAAGTAGGAATGCAAAATCTTATAAATTTGATAAAAGAGAGAAGTGGAATCAAATTTGATGAAGCTGGTCAACAAGCTGTTGAGATGGAACATTTTGATGCAAAATATGGAAAAGTAGCTCTAAAAGATGGTACATTTGCCCTTCATGTAGTAGTTCCTGCTGGTATATTTACAGGAAAAGCTATGATACAAGCTAGTGAAATTGCAGAAAAATATGCAAAAGAGATAAGACTTAGCATAGATCAAAACTTATATATCACAGGGGTAGAACAAAATAGTATTGGTGAAATATTATCATCTGATCTATTCTCTAAATACAAAAATATCAATACACCTTTTTATAATAATATGATCTCATGTGCAGGTAGTAATACATGTTCGTTTGGTGTGATTGGTGGTAAAATTGATGCACTTAAAATGAGTGAATATTTAAGCAATACAATAAAACTAGATGATGCAAAAATAAGAATATATTGGTCTGCTTGTGTCAAAGGTTGTGGTATTCATGAACTAGGAGATATCGGATTACTTGGATGCAAAACAAAAGTAGAGGGCAAAACAGTATCAGGAGTAGATATTATGCTTGGAGGAAAGCTAGTAAATGAGAGCAAAGATGCCAAACTTCTACTCAAAGCTATACCGCTAAATTTAGCCAAATATTTTGTGGAAGAGTTGGTTTTGGAGTATCAAAGAGTGAAAAAGCCAAATGAGAGTTTTGAAAAATTCCATGATAGAGTACTAAAAAACTACTCTTATGGAGCAATCGCATTCATGATGAGTTTTAACTATCTTGTGGATAAAAGATTGACTCACTACTCTAGTTTCAAAATCCAATTAGAAGAAAATCCAAAAACATTTACTCATGAAGCATTTGAAATTTTCCATTTTGGTGAAAAAATATACAAAAAAATTGAGAATAAAGCACCTTACGGATTAGTACACAACTTTACACCAACAGGTAAAAGTATAAAAGTATCCAAAAATGCAAACATACAAATTACATCATTAGTAAATAAAATGATCGACAGTGGCTCCCAACGAGCAGAGGTTTTTTCAGAGTTATTAATAGAACTTAATCAATTTTAAATTTATGTAATTAAAAGATTATAGTTTAGCTTAAACTCACCACCATTTTTTCTACCTCTAATTTAAAACATATTGCATATAAACAATATAACTTAAAATTATTTAAATTATATAAGAGTTGAAAGCTTATATTTAATATTACTTCTTAAAATAAATTTTGGTATTCTATACATATCTATAGGGGCGGGGAAAATCCACATAGAAAGAGTTGTATGCAGTATTTACCTGAAGAGGAGGGTCTTTACGATCCTAGGTTTGAACATGATGCTTGTGGAGTTGGTTTTGTTGCCCATTTAAAGGGTGAGAAATCTCATGATATTGTGCAAAAGGGATTGGAGCTTTTGCTAAATTTAGAACATAGAGGAGCGGTTGGAAGCGAGAAAAATTCTGGAGACGGGGCTGGAATACTCATACAAATGCCTCATAAGTTTTTTCAAAAAGTAGCACTAGAAGTTGGTATAGATCTTCCAAAAGAGGAGTACTATGGCGTTGGTACAGTCTTTTTACCAAAAGATCCTGAAGCAAATTTAGAGTGTAAAACTATTTTAGAGAATACTATTAAACGATTTGGACAAAAATGTTTGGGTTGGAGAAAAGTTCCAACAGATAATAGTTCATTGGGAGATATGGTAAAAGCTGTTGAACCTGATATATATCAAGTATTTATAAAAAGATCAAAAGAGCTAAAAGATGCAGAAGCATTTGAGAGAAAACTTTATGTCATAAGAAAATCTACAGTAAGACAAGTTGCAGCTTCATCTACAAACGGAATGAGATACTTTTATATCCCTACTATGTCATATAAAACAATCTCTTATAAAGGTCAGTTAATCACCGATCAAGTTTTGGGCTATTTTAAAGATTTGAGTGATAGTGATTTTGAGAGTGCTTTTTCACTAATTCATAGTAGATTCTCAACCAATACATTTCCATCATGGCCTCTAGCTCAACCATTTAGATATATTGCTCACAATGGAGAGATTAATACTCTTAGAGGAAATAAAAACTGGGTAAGAGCTAGAGAAGCGATGCTAAAATCTGATCTTTTTAGTGATGAAGAACTCAAAGAGATATTACCTTATTCTATCAATGAAGCTGGTTCAGATTCTGGAGTGTTAGATAATGTAATTGAGCTTCTTACAATGGCTGGAAGATCACTTCCTCATGTCATGATGATGCTTATTCCTGAGGCTTGGGAAAAAGATGAAGAGATGGATTCTAAAAGAAAAGCTTTTTATGAGTATCACGCTACATTTATGGAGCCTTGGGATGGTCCTGCTTCTGTTGCTTTTACTGATGGTAAATATATTGGAGCAACACTCGATAGAAATGGTCTGCGTCCTTCAAGATATTCACTGACTACTAATAATATTTTGGTCATGGCTTCAGAACAAGGAGCTTTGGAATTTGCACCTGAGGATATTGTATTAAAGGGTAGATTACAACCAGGAAAGATGTTTTTAGCAGATTTAGAAGAGGGGAGAATTATTCCTGATGATGAGATCAAAGCCAAAATTTCAAATCAATTCCCTTATGAAAAGTGGGTAAGTGAAAATAAAATTGAGCTTGATAATCTTCCACTTAATCGTGAAGTAAAACAACCAAATCATAATACAATTTTGCAAAGACAAAAATGTTTTGCATATCATCAAGAAGATCTAAAAGTTATCTTGACACCTATGGCAAATGAAGCTTATGAAGCTACGGGATCTATGGGAAATGATGCACCTATATCAATATTATCAAATAGATCAGTAAATCTTTTTAACTATTTTCATCAACTTTTTGCACAAGTAACAAACCCACCTATTGATCCAATTAGAGAAGAGTCTGTAATGTCTTTGGTATCTGTAATTGGTCCTCAAGGAAATCTTTTTGAACAGAGTGCAGGTGATAAGAAGTTTATTGAACTCTCTCAGCCAATTTTGACAAATATTCAGTTGGAAAAGTTAAGAGGTGTGAGTGAATTTAATTTTAGATCAAAAACTATCAAACTTCTTTTTGATTCAAAGAAAAAAGGGGCATTAAAAGTAGCTCTTGATAAAGCTAGAGCAGAGGCTCTTGAAGCAGTAGAGAATGGTTATCAAGTTTTAATACTCTCAACAAGAGGAACTAGTAAAAAATATGCAGCAATTCCTTCACTTTTAGCTGTAAGTGCTGTTCATCATGCTTTAATCAAAAAGGGTGTTAGAACACAGTGTGGACTTGTAATAGAGAGTGGTGAAGCTAGAGAGATACACCACTTTGCAACACTTGTTGGGTATGGGGCAAATGCAATCAATCCATATTTAGCATTTGAGAGCATTGAAGATATGAGAAAAAGAAAGCTTATCAATCCAGATATATCTTATGAAAAAGCAATTCAAAATTATATCAAAGCAATTGGAAAAGGTATGCTCAAAATTATGTCAAAAATGGGTATATCAACAATCCAATCATATACTGGAGCCCAAATTTTTGAGACTATTGGACTTTCACAAGATTTAGTTGATGAGTATTTTACAGGTACTGCCACAAAACTTGGAGGTATTGGTCTTGATGTAATAGAAGAGGAGACCCTACTTTGTCACCATATTGCATATCCAAAAGAGAGGATAGAGGCAAATGATTTAGGAGTAGGAGGAAACTACTCTTACAAACAAAGAGGAGAGAGACATCTCTTTAATCCTGAAGTAATATATCTATTGCAACAAGCAACAAAAACTAATGTTTATGAGACTTTTCAAAGATATACAGATCTAATAGATAATCAAGATGATCATCTATATACATTAAGAGGATTATTAGATTTTACAAATCATGAACCAATCCCTATAGATGAAGTTGAGCCTATTGAAACTATAATGAAAAGATTTGCTTCAGGAGCTATGTCTTATGGATCTATATCAATAGAAGCACATAGTACTCTAGCAATAGCCATGAATAGAATAGGAGCAAAAAGTAATACTGGTGAAGGGGGAGAAGATAGTGATAGATTTAAGCCTTTAGCAAATGGTGATAGTGCAAACTCTGCTATCAAACAAGTTGCCTCTGGAAGATTTGGTGTAACTTCAAACTATCTTGTAAATTCACAAGAGCTACAGATCAAAATGGCACAAGGTGCAAAACCTGGTGAAGGTGGACAACTTCCAGGTCATAAAGTAGATGAGATAATTGGAAAAACTAGACACTCAACTCCGGGAGTTGGACTAATATCTCCACCTCCTCATCATGATATCTACTCTATTGAAGATCTAAAACAGCTAATTCATGATCTCAAAAATGCAAATACAAATGCAAGAATTAGTGTAAAATTAGTGTCAGAAGTAGGAGTTGGAACTGTAGCAGCTGGTGTGGCAAAAGCTCACTCAGATGTGGTATTAATCTCTGGATATGATGGAGGTACAGGGGCATCACCTCAAACATCTATTAAACATGCAGGACTTCCTTGGGAATTAGGTCTTGCTGAAACGCATCAAACACTTGTCAAAAATGGTCTAAGATCAAGAATAGTGGTTCAAACAGATGGACAGTTAAGAACAGGTAGAGATGTAGTAATAGCAACCCTTCTTGGTGCTGAAGAGTGGGGAATTGCAACAGCTGCTTTGATAGTAGAGGGTTGTATCATGATGAGAAAATGTCATCTAAATACTTGTCCTGTTGGTATTGCTACTCAAGATAAAGAGTTAAGAGAGAGATTTACAGGAAAGCCTGAACATATTGTAAATTATATTAAGTTTATAGCTACTCAAATGCGTGAAATCATGGCAGAGCTTGGATTTAGAACAATAGATGAGATGGTCGGAAGAGTTGATAAATTAAAATCAAAAGACAATATCAAACATTGGAAAGCTAAACATCTTCAACTTGATAAACTACTCTATCAAATGCACTCAAAAGGTGGCACACAATATCAATCAATCACTCAAGATCATGGCATAGAAGATGCTCTTGATAATCATCTTTTAGAGTTAGCAGCCCCTGCTCTTGAAAATAGAACAAAAGTTGAAGAAGATATCAAAATAAGAAATATCAACCGAACAGTAGGAACAATTCTTTCAGCCGAAGTATCAAGAAGATATGGAGAAGATGGACTTGATGAAGATACTATCTACTTTAATACAAAAGGAAGTTGTGGTCAAAGTTTTAATGCTTTTGGTACAAAAGGTGTAACTTTTGAGATAGAGGGTGATGCAAATGATTACTTTGGAAAAGGTCTTTCAGGTGGTAAATTGATACTCTATCCTCCAAAAAACTCTACATTTGAAGCAAATAAAAATGTTGTTCTTGGAAATGTAGCATTTTATGGAGCTACAAGTGGAGAAGCTTATATATATGGATTAGCAGGTGAGAGATTTTGTGTAAGAAACTCTGGTGTTAAGGTAGTGGTAGCTTCTATTGGTGATCATGGATGTGAATATATGACTGGCGGAAGAGTTGTCGTGTTGGGTGAAATTGGTAAAAACTTTGCTGCTGGAATGAGTGGCGGTATCGCTTATATCTTGGATCAAAATGATAAGCTAAAACATAGAATAAATCAAGAGATGGTAGATTTGGAATCTTTTGCAGATGAAAAAGAGTCAAATGAGATAAAAACTATGGTAGAAAATTATGTCAAATATACAGGTAGTGAAGGTGGAGCTAAAATATTGGAAGATTGGGAAAACCTCAAATCCAAATTTATAAAAGTAATGCCGAAAGATTATAAAAGAGTACTGGCAGGAAAGTCACGAATCAAAGATGAACAAGATGTAAGTGCGTAGGAGAAAACAATGGGAAAAGTAACAGGATTTAAAGATTTTCAAAGAAAAGAGTTTACTTACGCACCTGTAGAGGAGCGTATAAAAAACTATAATGAGTTTATAAAACCACTTCCACCAAAAGAGATGGAAGATCAAGCAGCTAGATGTATGGATTGTGGTGTACCATTTTGTCATAGTTGGAGTGGATGCCCCGTAGCCAATATTATCCCTCAATTTAATGATCAAGTATATAGAGGTCGTTGGGAAGCTGCATTTAGAACACTAATGAGTACAAATAATTTTCCAGAGTTTACGGGTAGAATCTGCCCTGCTCCATGTGAGAGTGCTTGTGTACTTGGGATAAATGATCCATCAGTAACTATAAAAAATATAGA
>Ga0256914_1003694_pt1 | contig 11921 bp, 9 predicted proteins | sample HulkmetaG_FD_191571 | JGI IMG/M metagenome (GOLD analysis project Ga0256914, IMG submission 191571) | Hydrothermal chimney microbial communities from Main Endeavour vent field at the Juan de Fuca Ridge, Pacific Ocean - Hulk | ecosystem: Environmental > Aquatic > Marine > Hydrothermal vents ...
GGGGGCGAGAGGAGTCTCGGGGTCGCTCGGGCAGTGGTCGTCGGGAAACGGCTTCGGCGGGCCGGCGTGCCCCAGCCGAGGCTTCCGGTGCCGGGTCTGCGCCGCCCACTGACGTGCTGGATCCGCTGGCGGCCTTTGCTGCGGCGAATGACATCGACCTGGAGGCCTGGATCGAGCCGAACGAACCGGCCTCTCAGGAGGGAACCGGGGCACCAAAGCCCTCGAGTGGCCGCAAGCGGCGTCGACGGGGCCGCAGGAAGCGGCGCAACCCGAAGTCCAATACCACGACCGCTCCGGAGGGGGGCGCCGAGGGGCAAGCGGCGGGTGAGAGTGCAACATCCGGAGGCATGAGCCCGTCCTCCAGCAGCACCGGGAGCGAATCCTCGAGCAGTGGCGGGTCCGGGGGGGCTTCGAGTCCGGATTCGGGCGACCAGGGGGGAGGCGGCAGCGAAGGAAGGGCCGGGGCGGGTGGATCGGGCGAGCCGCGCGGAGACTGATTCGAGTGCCGGGTTCGTGGGCGGGCCGGAGACGCGCCCCGGACCCGGGGAGCTACCAGCCTCGAGTCGTTTTGGGGGAGTAGGTCCGCCGAAGCACTTCGTGCCCGTGCGCGTCGTAGAGGGTGGCGCGGTCCCCGTGGTTGTGCCACACCTCCCGGTCCGAGTTCCAGTAGACGGCGATGGACCCGTCCCCGCCGTCTCCCGCCTCTGATTCCTTTCCGCTCACCACCTTGAAGGTGTACCCGGGTGGGATGACCACCGTTCCGAATACCACCCGGTCCCCTCGGCTGTTGGTCATGCTCCATCCTGCCAGGTTGATGGGCTTGTCCGAGATGTTCACGAGCCGGAGGTACTCCCGCAGGAGGTTCTTTCGGTCGTTTCCGGGCGCGTTGGCATGGAAACTGGTGATCGTGACCGGCCGCTGGTACCGGGCGTCCATCCAGATTCCGCGGCGTTCGGCTCGAGCCTTGAGCTGTGCGGCGAGCAGGGCGCCGTAGCCGTCCGGGATGTCGGTTCCGACCACGAACAGGTAAGCCATGCCCTGCCGGATCATTTCGAGTTGGACATTCATGTCACCCAGGTAGACGCTGGCAATCAGCCGGCCGTAGTGGTCTCGAGCCCGGGGACCGTAGACCAGGGTTACTTCCTGGTGCTCCACCATGCGCTTGAGGGCTCGAGTGGCCCGGTCCCCGAACCGTTCGTGGGACTCGGGTGCGTTGATCAAGGAGAGACGGACGTGCTCGCCGCCGGTCACCTCGATGGTGTCGCCGTCGATGACCCTGACGACGCGGGTGGTGACCCGGGTCTGTGCAGGATGTTCGGGTTGCGTCTGGTTGGGGCCGGGGATGGGGCTCGAGGCCGGGTGTGGTTGTGTATCCGGCGCCGGCCGTCCCACTGAGCCGTGGAGTGTCAGGGGAAGTCCCGCCGCCAGTACCATCATCCAAGTCCATCGTGCCATGCGTTCTCCAGGCTTCACCGTTGCACCTCCGCGTCTCGGCCCGAGAGGGCCATTTCCACCGTTTTTGCTGCCACCATGCCCTGGCCCACCGCATGGGCGATGCTCGAGTAGATGGGGTTGCACACGTCTCCGACCGCGTAGACGCCGGGTTCACTGGTTTTTTGTGTGGTGTCCACGATCACGTATCCGTCGGGAGTGAGTTTCATTTGGCCCTTTACGAGTTCAGAGCATGGAACCACGCCGATTTTTACGAACAGCATCTCGAGGGCCAGGGTGTAGGAGCCGTTCGGGCCGAGCAGGCGCACGCCACGGACGGTCTGATCGCCGATCACCTCGGTCACCACCGTGCGCATGTGCAGGGTCACGTTGTGCCGTTGCTTGATCTGATCCTGGAATCCCTCTCTGGCACGGAAGCGAGCACGCCGGTGGATCAGGTGGACTTCGGGGCAGACCCTGGCCAGGATGAGGGCGTTTTCCAGGGCGGCGTCGCCGCCTCCGACCACGCCGACCACCTTGCCTTCGGCCCGGGTCAGGTCACGAGTCGGTGAGTCGCTCAGTCCGTGTCCCCACAAGCGGTCGGCGCCTGGGGCCTCGAGGCGTCGTCGTCGGGCCCCGGTGGCGAGGATGAGGGCGCGGGCGTGCAGGGGTTCCGGATCGCCGGTGTGCAGGGTAAGGGACTGGACGTTCAGGGATTGGACCGGTGTGCCGAGTCGGAGCGGAATGGCGAGGGCGGCGAGGTGAGCAGCGAATTTGGGGGCGAGTTCGTACCCTTTTTCCGCCATCAGGCCGGGGTAGTCTACCACCTGGCCGTGCAGGTCGAGCAGTTGGCCGCCGACGCGGTCTCGAGCGTCCAGGAGCAAGGTGTGCAGTCCGAGGCGATGGGACCAGATGGCCGCAGACACGCCTCCGGGTCCGGCGCCGATCACGATGGTATCCCACATGGCTTTTTCGCAACCTCCAGCTTTCCCCTCCCGGGGAGGGCTCCCCTTGTCCGTCTGTTCCAAATGGTACCCCTTTCTCGCTTGATGCGTCCACGCAATGGTGATAGCTTGCCCGATGACGGAATCATCGGTCCAGGATCACGCTGGCGTGCGCTTCCGGTTCGAGGAACCGCTCGCGCTGTTCCACCGTTTGAGCTGGCCCGCACATGGACTCGAGGAGGAAAGCATGAAAGAACTGTACCTGGTCAAGTACGCGCAGAGCAAGTTCGGCAAGCTGGGCAACTACCCGATCGAGCGGATGCTGCTGGACGCCGGGCGAGAAGGACTTGACGACATCGATCGGAACCTGATCGATCACATCGCGGTGGCCGGGCTGTTGACCCCGCTCTTGAATGACCAGTCGCTGATTGCAGGGCTGGTGGCGATGGATCCGATCTACACGAACAAGTCGATCAAGGGGGTGGCCAATGCGTGCGATTCCGGCGGGTTGGCCGTGCTGGACTGCGCCGCCCAGATCCTGGCCGGGATGGCCCATGTGGGCATGGCGATCGGTGTGGAGAAGATGCATCCTCTGGAGGGCAAGCTGGACTCCAAGAAGGTGGGATTGGCCCTGGGTACGGCTGCCCATCCCGAGGACCTGTTCCCTCCGTTCACCTTCCCGCATGCGTTCGCCGTGATCATGGACCAGTACATGAAGACCTACGGGGTGACCGAGGAGGACTTTGCCTGCATTCCTCCCATCTTCTACGACAATGCCTCGTACAATCCGCTGGCCCACATGCACAAGACCAAGGCCCCGGTCACCCCGGAAGCGGTGTTGAGCAGCTACCGTCTCTTCACCGACCCGCCGTTGCCGCTCAAGCTTTTCGAGTGCTCCCAGGTCTCGGACGGATGGGCGCGCATTCTGGTATGCGACGACGAGGGCCTGAAACGGCTGGGGATCGACCGGTCCGAGGCATCCCTCCTCGCCGGGTTCGGCCAGGCGACCGACAGCCTCTCCATCGCCTCGAGGGGCGACAATCTCCTCAAGCCTGTGGGCGCGCGCAAGGCGTTTCATGCCGCCATCGAGATGGCCGGAGTGACTCCAGCGGACATCGGTTTCCAGGAGATTCACGACTGCTTCTCCGTGATGGGGCCGATTGCCGTGGAGACCACCGGGTTCGCTGACGCCGGAAAGGGGCTCCAGTTCTTCATGGACGGGCACGCCAATCGGGACGGAAAGTGCCCCATCAACACGTCGGGCGGACTGATTGCCAAGGGACATCCCATCAGCGCCACCGGTGTGGCCATGATTGGCTGGGTGCACAGCCAGATCACCGGCCGGGTGCCCGAGGAATTGAAGGTGGCCAACACCGACGTGGGCACGACGCTCAACATCGGAGGGCCCATTTGCAGCACGGTGGTGACTGTTCAGAAACCTGTCTGAGCCATCACAGCAGGGGGTTCAGGAGGGCGCAGGCCCGCTCCGCCACCTGGACCACGGGCGACCGCTGGCGGAACGTGGGAAGGTAGATCGGCACCGCGTTCCGAATGTCGTCCTCGATCGCCACCCGCAGGGCTCGAGCGAACGAGCGGCTTCTCACCTCCAGGTTCGCCTCGAAGTTCAGCCGAAAGCTCCGCACGTCCATGTTCGCCGACCCGACCACGGCCCAGTCGTCGTCGACCAGCATGGCCTTGGCGTGGAGGAAAGGGGGCTTGCGTTCGAAGATTCGGATGCCGTATCCCAGCAATTCCTCGTAGAAGGTCCTGGCCGCCAGGCTGACCACGAGGTGGTCGCTCCGTTGCGGAACCAGCAGACGGATGTCCACACCCCGGTGCGCCGCGAACCGGAGGGCACTCAGGATGGCCTTGTCCGGGATGAAGTAGGGACTCACGATCCACAATCGGGAGCGGGCGCCCACGATGGCTGCAAAGGCCACCTGGTGGAACGCCTCGTGGTCTCCGTCCGGGCCGCTGGTGATCACCCGTGCCAGGTCGTCGCCGCGCCATTCGAGCGGGGGGAAGAACCGACCGGAGAGGAGCTTCTCGCCACATGCATAGTACCAGTCTTCCACGAACCATTCCTGCATCTGGTGGACGATGGGGCCTTCGAGCATGAAGTGGTAGTCTTTCACCCGCGTGAGCAGAGGGTGGTCGACGAGGTGCTTCTCGCTCACGTTCATGCCGCCCGAGAAACCCACCTTGCCGTCCACGATGAGGAGCTTCCGGTGGTTTCGAAGGTTGATCTGCCACCGGCGTTTCAGCGGATTCAGCGGGGTGAAGGCGTGCACATGCACGTTCGTGTGGGCCAGTTCGTCCAGGAACCAGAGAGAATCGATGGAGCCGACCGCGTCATAGAGAAGACGGCACTCCACCCCGGACCGGGCCTTCCGGATCATCGCCTCTGCAAACTGCCGCCCCACACGGTCCGCCATGAAAATGTAGGTCTGCAAATTCACACTGCTCTGCGCTCGGTCGATGGCATCGAGCATGTGCTGGTAGGCCTGGTCGCCCTGGAGCATCAGCTTGACACGATTTCCGGTCAGGAGGGGACGCTCGCAGAATCTCTCGAGTACCGCCGGGAATTCCGCCGCGGGATACGCTTCCTCCTCGTCACGTTCCGGGTACTCGTAGGCAGCCTTGCTCCGGGGCAGGTGCGCCATGTACTCCTGGCGAAGGTAGAGATTGCCTGCTTCCTTGAGCAAGGTCTTCCGACGCACCCGGTCCACGCCGAACGCGAGGTAGAGGGCGATACCCACGGCAGGGACCATGAGTACGGAGAAAAGCCACAGGGCGGCAGACCGGGGCTCCTCCTTGCGCAACAGGATATGTACGGCCGTGGCGATCATGGCCAGCACGTAGGCGATGGCCGCCAGGGTGCGCAGGAGGTTGTCCGGTCCGAGGATCATGACTGTCCGGTCCCCAGCGTGTCTCGAGGTCAATCTCCCGTGGTGGTCGGGTCTCCACCGCTGTCCAGGGCGTCGGCGAGGTCTCCCATGGAGCGGGAGACCATCTGTCCAGAATCGTGCAGCAGTCGGTAGTAGTGGAGAACCTGGCAGATGGCCGCCAGGTTCGGCCCGGGAGCTGCACCAAAATTGTGCGGGTGCCACCACAGGTGGAACATGCCCCCTGTATCGGCCGCTCGCCGCATGGCCCTCAGCACCCGTTGCACACGCAGCCCCTCCAGAGCCTCCAGGCGACGGGATATGGGCCGCCAGAATCCGTGAGCAGGGATGGCGTAAGGAGCCGTTTTCATGCCCGGGTCAGGCCATGGGGAGCAGACCGGTCGTGAACAGGGCAGGTAGGCGTCCGCCAGGCGTCCTGCCCGGCGCAGGGGATGGGTGAAGCCCGGTCCAGGGCGGTACATCCAGCCCCCCTGAGCCGCTCGAAAGGCCCGCAGGCCCACCGCGGGCAGCACGTCCAGATAGGCAGGATTGACCTGGTTCCTGGGAAACACGAGGGAACGAAGCCGCCATCCCCGGGTCGCAGCCGCGGCGACCGCGGCCTCCAGGTCCGCCCGAAAGCACGCTCGATCCTGGCCCGGCTCCAGGCAGTAGTAGTGGGAGAAGGTGTGCGTGCCGATCTCCTGGCCCGGCGTCTCAGCGATGGCCGCCACCAGGTCCGGGGCGAATCGGAGATGATCGTCCTCCCGGGATTGTCGGTCGAGCCACCGGTAGGGATCCAGGGCCGAATCCTCGTACCGCGGCCGGATGGACGGACGCATCGCCGCCAGTTCGTCACGGTCGTGCGCCATCAGCATGCCCACCACCGCCCAGGTGGCGCGGATACCAAACCGGGAGAAAAGGTCCAAAAGCGCCGGTACCACCTCCCGCACCCCCTCCAGGTTCGCCCGATACGGCCCGGACGCGGGCAGCGTGTCCCGAACGCCCCATTCCAGTTCGAAATCGATCGACACGACCAGGGTCCCCGGCCGGTCGCTCTCGTGTCTCCCTCGAGGTTGCATCACAACGTCGTATCTCCGTCCAGTCCAGACGGGTCCCAGACCTCCCGCCGGTGCAACGTCCGCCCGAGCGCGTCGTCCGGAACCCGGTAGTAGAAACGCCAGGAAGGCAGCTTGCGACGGTGCGCGCCTCGAGCCAGTTTCGCTCGCTTCTCCCCGTTGAAACCCACCGCCTCCAGCACCGCAACCTGCTCGGCCCGGCACACCTGGATGGCAGCCTCCACCAGGTCCCTCAACACATCTTCGTGTCCAGGCAACACCTGCAAATCGACCAGACTCATGCGGGTCAGCTCCACCTCCGCCACGTCGGCCCTGAGCAAGATGGCGTATCCGACCATCGCGTCCGGGTCCTCATCGCGACAGGCGCAGAGAATACGGACTCGTTTCTCGGCAAGAGGCCCGGCAAAGTGCCAGTTCAGGGTCCGCGCATCCCGAACCCTCAGAAGACGGTGCGAGTAGGCCCGCCGGAGACGCTCCCAGAAGTCATCGAAGGCCCGGTCGAATCCTTCTCGTCGCCGGAGCCGATACCGCGTCCGACGGGGAGCGAACCCCGTGGAACGAAGGCGCCCGATGGCGCTCCCGGCAGCGTGCTCGAGGTGCAGGGCGCCGGCCAGCACGGGGGCGAGCAGCGGTCCAGCCGGGAGGTGCTGGAGGGCCACGACACTTCGCGCGAACCGGCCCGGATCGGTTGTCCAGAACAGGGACACGTCGTAGCCGGGCGACGGGACCCGACGTGCCCCGAACATGGCGTGGTTCCGCTCCTGGGAGCGGCTTGCCGTGGAGGACATCATGAAGTCCACCCCCGGCTGGTGGTAAAAGGGTTCCAGCAGCTTGAGAATCGCTCGAGGATACCGCGGGTCCTCCAGACGGCGCCAGGCGCGGTCCACCACGCTGGAGGTGAGTGCCGCGGCCAGGAGAGTCCGGCCTTGAAAGGCATAGTGCAACGGTACGTTGCCGATGTAGCCCACCACCTCGTTCCCATGTTCGAGCACCCACCCGCGGACCCAGGAACGGTCCCGCCCCGCCAGGGCCGGGTTGCCAGACCAGAGGTGGTCCCAGCCCTCCCGGCTCCGCGCCGGAAGTCCATGCCGGCGGCAGAGCACCGTCACCGCTTCGTAATCATCCGGAACCACCGGTCGCACGCGAACCACCCGGGAACCCTCCATCTCGAATGCGGCTCGAGGGCTTCTCTCGCTCGGGAAGCCCCGAGGCAAGCGCGACGGTGCGCCGCGCTTCATTCCACCACCAGCGGCAGGCGGCGGTGCACCGGGAGCGAATCGCACTGCACGTCCACCTGCACCCGCCGTGCCTGCATGATACCTGAATACTCCTCCGGCTCGAGTTCAAAGTAGAAGTAGACCGCCGCCCCTTCGTCTGCAGGGCGAAGGGCCGGGTCGGATGTCCATCCCTCGGCCACCGCATCGACCAGGAGCACGTTGTCCTCGCCGGTCACCGTCACGTCTACCAGAATCCGGTCCCCGAACGTGGATACTTCTCCCGGGACCTCGACCACCGCTGCGAGGTAGCCCGACGCGGTCACAAACGCCTGGCTGGCCGGGACCGGACCGTAGGGGGCCATCCGCTCCCCAAGGTTGGCCAGAGCATGCAACTGGTGCCACAGGAAAGGAGCCTCGAGCGGCACGGTCTTCCCCTGATCGCGCAGCAAGGCGTCCGCACCTTCGAACAGGTAGTTCGATGGTACAGCATAGGCTACCACCGGCGTGTGGCTCGAGTCCACCCGTCTCGCCCTCACGATCCCGATCACATGTCCACGCACGTCCAGCAGCGGGGCTCCCGAATCCCCGGGCACGATGGCCATGCCCAGCTTGAGCAACGGCAGCGCGTCAACAGGAGAGCCGACTTCCAGGAGGATTCCTGGACGAACCCCGTATGCAGGCTCCTGCTGCGCGCTCAGGGCCATGGCCCGCAAGGAAGGGGGGGCGGCCATTCCGTCGGCCAGAGGGAGGACAGGGAAGGGGGGGCCGGGGAGTGGGTGTTCGCTGGAAACCGGGCTCGAGGTATCTATCTGAAGAAGCAGAAGATCCCATGCCGGCGCGACCCGAACCGGTTGGGCGGGCCACTCGACTCCCCGGGCCTGGACCACGACCGGGTTCTGTCCCTGGATACCGTGGCAGGTCGTGACCACCAGTCCGGATGGATCCACCAGGAAGCCGGACGCCTCGCCTTCCGGGACCGTCACCCGTACCACGGCGTCCCGGATTCGTCCCGCCAGTGCCTCCCACCTGGAGACATCGGGAACACCGGACAGGCCCGTGCTGCTGGGCAGAGGGGGTCGCGCACCGGAGGAGGTTGCCGCACGAACCGCCCGCAGGGGTTTCACCGTGCCCGATTGCCAACGGGCGCCCGCATCCTCGGGCCGGGCCGTGGCCAGGTGGAAGGCGAGTCTGGCTGCGACGCCGCCGAGGCCGATGAACAACAGGGCCAGGAAGACCAGGAGCGCGGCCCTGGCGGTCGCACGGTCTCGAGCGGGGGAACGGCCCGGTACGAGGTGCGCCAAGAGTTGAGTCCTCCGCGGCGATGAAGCGAGGGTGGGATTCATGATAGCACGTCTTTTGCGAGGTGTCTGTGGGGGCGTCCATGTCCCACCGGTGTCCCGATCGGGACATGCGTGCCCTACCAAGTGGTCCCCTCGAGGTTGCTGTGGGTTGGTGGTGTGGGCCAGGTTGGTCGTTTCTGGCGTGAAGATTCCCCGGGGCACGACCCTTTGTGGGAAGTGCACGTGGGGGGCAACCTGGCAAAAAGAAAAAGACTCTTTGATCTGGCCGTCGTCTTGCAATACAATGAGTAACGAGAAGCCAAGTGGGGTTCCCGTGTTCGCTGCCACGGCAGCTTGCCAGACCGCAGAACGGAGGCGGTGGCGATTCGACTTACGGAGGTCAAGATGTTCAAGTACACATGGAGTCGTGCGGTCCTGATGGCTCTGGCAGCAACTTCTGTCCTGGGTTTCGTGCTTTTGAGCTGTGGTCCGGTTGGGACGGACAGCACGAGCTGCGCGGAGACCATTGCCGATGATTTGGGGGACCTGGAGTATGGGATCATCGGGACGGTGGTCGATGACCTGAGCATGCCCATCGCCGGGGCCAAGGTGTTTGTGCCCGGGACGGAGATCGAGCAGATCACGGACGCGAACGGCCGGTTCGCGATTGCCGCCGCCGACCTGGGCGGTGCCACGACCGTCCAGCTTTGGGCGGAGAAGGACGGATATCCGGACAAGGTGCAGGAGGCGACCATTCCCGAGGACTATGTTGCCGACGTGGTGGTGGTGATGAAGCCTTACACCGCCACGGACGTGATTGTCGCCGAGGAAGGGGGGACGGTTTCGGACGGACAGGGGTCGGTGACGTTCCAGCCCAATTCCCTGATGTACGAGGATACGGGGGAACTGGTGACCGGTCCGGTGGAGGTGTCGATCGTGACCTACCGGCCCTACGTGGCCGAGGACATGAAGGCGGCTCCGGGGAGCCTGTACGGGGTGAGTCCCAACCGGGACGACAACGGAGATCCGATTTTGGATGAAACGGGCACGCCGACGTATCGGACCGAGCCCATCATGACGTTCGGGATGTTCGATGCCACCATGTATCAGGACGGCCGGAGGCTCGAGCTGGTGCCGGGCAAGCCTGCGACCGTGGTGCTCGAGAACATTGTCGAAGGTGAGCACTCGCCGGAAAAGATCGCCGCATTCAACGATGAGAACCGGGACGTGCTCGAGGACTATGTCGAGCCGACCATTCCGCTGTGGCATTTCAACTACAACAACGCCAACTGGGATTTGGTGGAAGGTTACGACTGGTCCATCGCCAACGGTTCGGAAGGTGGGTTCCTCACCCTGTCCGCGGAAGTGCCGGAGTTCTCGCCTGCCAACCCGGACCTGCCGCCGGTGGTCTGCACGAGTTCCATCGATATTGTAGAACCGGACCACACCTGCGTCTGTTTGAACGTGCGGCATGCCAACGACGTGGAGCCGGTGCGTGGCTCGGACATCACCCTGTGGTCTCGAGCCAGGGCATACGTCTACCTGGTGGTGAGCTGCAGCGATGGGTCGGGGAGCCGGACGCTCGTGAACACGACCATGGTGACCTGGTTCGAGCGGACCCAGACCGATCAGGATGGGGATTTTTGCGGCGGAGCCATCGTGGACCCCCTGTCCGGGCAGGGGAGTGTTCGGATCGATTCCACCAAGACCTACTGGCCGGGGCGTGTGGAGTATCAGGACATTCAGTACCAGGATACCGAGCATGATGGCGAACTGGACGATGATGGCGACGGCGAGATCGATCCCGAGAACCGTGTGGGCTTCCTTGGGGATACCCACGTGGACGTGTGGACCCGGCCTCTCAGCGGTGTGAAGGTCTGTGGGCCGCCGGAAGGGGTGATCAACGTGCGTTGCATCAACGAGCCGACCGACCCGGTCACGGGGTTGCAGCCCGAATAGAGACTCCCGGATCGACACGAATCTGGGGTATACTGTCTGGCGGCAGGGTTTCGAGCAGTTGTCTCGGAGTCGTGCCGCCCTTTTTCTTGTTCGGGTGCGTGAGCCGTGGCGGGTGTTTTCCTGGAGGAAGAGATGACGCGACGATGCGGGCAGGGCTATCGTCTGTGGTGGATTGGTGGAATCGGATTGCTCGCGCTGGCGGTTGGATGTGGCGAGGGGGAACCGCGTTTCAGCCCGATGGTGTCCATTCCGGCCGGGACCTACACCATTGGACCCGATGAATCCTCACCAGAAAACGGACCGGCGCACGAGGTGACGCTCGATGCGTTCGAGATCGACATGTACGAGGTGACGAACCGGGAGTTCCGGGAGTTCATCAACTCCGACTCGTGTCCGGGTCCGCTCATCGAGGGCAATCCCGACCCTTGCGTCTATGACGGCGCCGTCCAATCGGTTACCCGGGACGATTACTGGACCTCGACCCAGTACCAGTACTATCCGGTCATCAACGTGCGGTGGGACCAGGCCGACGCCTACTGCCGCTGGCTTGGAAAGCGGCTCCCCACCGAGGCCGAGTGGGAAGTCGCGGCTCGAGGCACGGACGGTCGCAAGTATCCATGGGGCGACACGCCGCCCACGTGTGACCGTGCGAACTTTGAGGGGTGTGCGGCGGACACGATCGAGGTGGGGTCACTTCCGGACGGAGTGTCTCCGTTTGGAGTCTACGACATGGCAGGAAATGTGGCGGAATGGGTCGCGGACTACTACAACCCCACCTACTATCAATGGGGTGACACGGACAATCCGACCGGCCCTCCCAGCGGCGCCACTCGAGTCGTGCGTGGCGGCTCCTGGTTCTGCTCGGAAGACAAGACAGCATCGACGTTTCGAGATCAGGCGGATCCTCGCGCCCAGTACAACTCCATCGGGTTTCGGTGCGCCCGCTGACCTGCACGCCGGGCACCCGGCGCGTCTTGCGCGGAGGCAGTCGTGAAACGTGAATACGTCTTCCCCTTGTTGCGTCCAGCCCAGGTCCTTGTCGCCCGGGTGGGTCCCACCCCGGCATGCTGGGCAGTGCCCATGGTGCTCCTCCTCACCACCGGTTGCACCGTGTCCAATACGGCCCCCA
>Ga0256914_1003695_pt1 | contig 11920 bp, 8 predicted proteins | sample HulkmetaG_FD_191571 | JGI IMG/M metagenome (GOLD analysis project Ga0256914, IMG submission 191571) | Hydrothermal chimney microbial communities from Main Endeavour vent field at the Juan de Fuca Ridge, Pacific Ocean - Hulk | ecosystem: Environmental > Aquatic > Marine > Hydrothermal vents ...
GACCTCGTCACGCCCGAAGTGATCCGGAATATCGCCACCTTCGGAAAGGGCCTTCCGCAGCTTGGTTCCGGAGAGGATAACCCGGTCTTCCTTGGTGTGCGGACAGGTACGCATGGAGGCCATGCCGTCACACTTGTGGCAGTAGAAGGTCCAGTCGATCTTCATGGGTTTGCACTGCAGGTCCTTGCCAGAATCACCGGTCTTGGGGATACGGTCAAAGATCTCCTGGGCCTCAAACAGACCGTAGAAGTCACCGACACCGGCATGGTCACGACCGATGAGCATCCAGTTGATGCCGTAGTTCTGGCGGAAGGTCGCATGCAGCAGGCCTTCCCGCGGACCGGCATACCGCATATCCAGAGGATAGCCGGCATTGATGACGTTCTCCTTGACGAAATAGTTGTCGATCAGGATCTCGATGGCCTTGACCCGGACATCGGCCGGAATATCGCCCGGCTTCAGGTTACCGATCAGGGAATGGATGAGGACACCGTCACAGACCTCGATGGCGATCTTGGCCAGAAACTCATGGGAGCGGTGCATGGGATTGCGGAGCTGAAGGGCAGCCACGTTGGCCCAGCCGCGCTCGTCGAACATCCGCCTGGTCTGGGCAGGTGTCAGGTATACGCCCGGATACTCATCAGGATACTCGCCTTCGGAAAGAACCCGCACAGGACCGGCCAGGTTGAACTCTTTCTGGGCCATGACCATCTGGACACCGGGATGATCTTCCATGGCGATCTCCCAGAACTTGTCATCGGCGGAATCCTCGCCCTCGCCCTTGAAGACCATCTCACATTCCCACCGCTTGTCGTCCTCGGTCATCTCGTATTTCTCGGCGACCTTCATGGTGGCATAGGTCACACCCTTGTTGACCAGAGCGATCTCGTCACCGACAGAGATGTCAGCGGCATCATCGGCGGAAACATCCAGGGTGATGGGCACAGGCCAGAAGGTACCGTCGGACATCTGAAAATTCTCACACACGCCCTTCCAGTCCTCACGGGTCATGAAGCCGTCCAGGGGGGAGAACCCGCCGATACCCATCATGATCAGGTCGCCCTTGGCGCGATCGGTCACCTCGACCTGTTTCAGACCCTTGGCCTTTTCCAGCTCTGCTTCCCGTTCCTTGCCTTCAAGCAAAGCACAGATCAGGCCTCTTCCACCATGGGGTGCCACTAACTTCGAGAACATAATTTTTCCCTCTCTTGTTAAATTTTCCGTTAATGAAAAATTACCTACTACCTTGATTTCCGGACAAGAAACTGCCCAAAGATATCTATCCTTGTCTGCAGATCCTGACTGAACCGGCATTCAGAAAAACAGCTATATATATAGACCCGCCAAGGTAGATGTCAAGAAAAAAATCCTTTTCAATCGCATTGAAACAAGTGTTCAGTCAGGAAGATATTTTTCAGGAAAGAGAAGCGACCAGGCCGCCGGAACAGCGGCCTGTCAGGAGAATGGGAGTGTATTCGATCTCGCGCACCAAACGGTCCCGGATGGAGCCAAGGAACAGGCACGTTTCAGGTCCTCTACCCTCTATCCCTGGCCTGCCGACAGACACAGGCCTCTCCAGTAAAGAGACATCGCCTGCACCATACAGAAACAGCAAGATACTGCTCAACCAGACAATCAGCAACCATTGTCCCCTCATGATACCTCCTTGCTCGTTTTCTCCACGTTCAACCAGTATCCCGCTCAATTTCTCCAGACCCCATTCTCCTGGTGGGGGGGGTCCTGGCTCCTCTGTCCCGAGGTAGCCGGGCCAAGCAGCCAGACCGAACGGACATGCCGATCCGCGGCCAGCAACAGACCGACCCTGCTTCCGACGGGAAAGGACCCGATACCTGCTATTCCCGATGGGGTGTGAAACACCGTCTCTGTACCTAGAGCAAAGGTGCAGTCATTGACCACCAACCTCTCCCTGCCCTTACTGTCGATAATTCCCTGGACATCAAATTCCACCGGATACCCAGGATACATGCCTGCCAGTTCCTCTTCAGCCCCGGCTCCATCCACCCAGGCAAAGATGAAAAAACCAAGCAGGCAACACAGCAGACTCTTTTCTATCTTTCGCATCATGCTTTCCCTCTGTCTCATCCTGTCGAGCCATGCTCTTGTCATATAGCCACCTCTCCTGCTCCTGCCTACATCCAAAATCCGACATCAACGTTCACGCCAGTAATAAAACCCAGTCTGTTCCTGTTTTTCCCAAAGTACCACAGTGGTACCTGCCGAAGAGGAGAAAACCTTCATCTCCCTGTCGAGATTTTGATTGGGATCACGAACTATGGTCGGGGAATGCAGCATGCCGTCATACATTCTGCCAGTGGGCGGAACAAGGAGCGGATTGCCGTAATTGTCGGTCAGGCCAATATCCACCAGGTCGTCATCCGTGATTCTGCCATCATTGTTGATGTCAAAAACCGCATTTTTCAGCCGGCTGCCGTCGGTGGCATCGAACTCATGGACAATGGATTTGCCGCCACCGGTACAGGGTGAATCTTCCGGAATAAAGGAGATGACGATCGCCCTGCCGTCCCGGATGAAAACATCCTTGATCACCCGTTCCCCGGCCCTCTTCATCTCCCCGCTTTCATCGATATCGCCATCCCCGTCATTGTCCAGGCCATCGTCCGAACCATCGGTCAGATACGGCAAGTCAAAGTACCAGCCCACGTGACCTATTCCCTCGTCAGTCTCGTCAGCCTCTCCATTGCCGTCATTGTCTATATGGTCGTCAAGATAGGCAGTACCAGGTGAAACCGGGATACAGGCTTCCGAATCATCGTCGGTCAGTCCGTCATTGTTGTTGTCGATCCCGTCATCACACCTGGTATACCAATGGATCGGATTGTCGCTGATGGTCCTCAGGTAATGCTCGTGCAGGTATTGCCAGTCCACCTCGGTCTGTTCGAGCAGTTTCACCCCGCTGAGCAGTGGATTACTCAGTGAGCCATCCGTCCGGTTCCAGGATCCCAGGTTGTATGCGGGATCATGGTGGTGCTTGTCGTCATAGTCCCAGATACCGAAAATGGTCTGCTGGTCCGTATTGCTCCGGTCCGGTTCTCCAAGGAACCTTCCGGTCCCAAAAATCACCAGGTATCCCGGTTTGGTCGGATGATACATCACATCGGCCGCTGTGGTGATGGGCTGGCCCGATGCAGAAAACAGCGGCTCCGGGGTATCATGCAGGCCTGAGCTTTCATCCTGCCAGTCGATTCGCTGCTTTCCAGCAGGATTGGCCGCAGGGATGTCCGAGCCAAAGGATACCCCCCAGTTCTCCGGATCCCGATCCGTGAGGTCGAACTTCCACATGTTGCCCAGCAGGTCTCCGCCATAGACAAAGTCCACCCGCCTGTCATTGTCTACATCCACTGCCGTGACCGTGGACAAGCCATTGTTGCCGCTGGCACCGGTATCGATCTTCCGCAGCAGGGTGCCGGTCCAGGCATCGAGGATATAGAGCACCGCGTGACCGTTCTTGCTGCCATACCCGTTGCCGAATACCACGATCCAGGGATTGTCGGCCTCATTGCCCAGTGCCTGGTCGGTCTCGTTGAAGGACTTGTAGGATCGGACAATCACCGGGTCGCTGAAGCTGTAGCCCATATCATCGTCCTGGTAGACAAAAGCCATCTCACCTTCTTCGTCCACCTCGCCGTCACCGTCGTTGTCCAGGCCGTCGGAATAATCTTCACTCATGCCGTCATCTGTCTCATGGCTGTCCAGGTCATGATAGCCGTCTCCATCATTGTCGGCGCCGTCGTGACTCTGATCTCCCACGTAGCTATACTGCAATCCCTGCGTCGGAATCGGCGGATATTCCCATTTCACCATGGTGCTCAATCCTTCCTCGGTCAGTCCATCGCCTTCGATATCCGTGACATCGAGGCAATAGATACCGCGGCCACCCTTCTTCAGCGCGCCCACCAGCAGCCTGACCGATTTCCGCTCGTCCGGCTCATCCACCTCGCCGTCGCCGTCATTGTCCAGGTTGTCTCCATAATCCTCGTCCGGTTCATCGATACTGCCGTCGCCGTCGTTATCCAGTTCGTCCATGGTCCGGTCCCCTGCCAAAAAGGTCAACTGCTGGACAAACGGGGTGGCATCGACGAAGAAACGATGGGAAAAATTCACCTCGGCCAGAGAGCGGAGATAATCAAAGGCATGCAGGGGCAGATAGGCAAAACGCTCTCGGCCTGACTGGGCGTCGAAGGCGTGAAGCATGCCATCATTACCGCCGACAAAGATCGTGCCGCCGCGCATCTCTCCCGGTTCGTCGACCAGTCCGTCTTCGTCGTTGTCCAGGCCATCCGCGTCCGCCTCCACCGGTGTGCCGACGAGCAACGGTGCGGAATGGACGATGTCTCCAAGTTTTTTTGTGCGGGAGCGGAAGCCGGCAATCTCTTTACCGCGCAGGTAGTCCACCAGCGTTGGATCGTTGTCCAGGGCCTTCTGTTGGCCAGTGGCTAGCATTTCATACCGGAATGGGACTCCAGCAGTGCCATTATAAGTGATAATGAGCCGATCCGTATCCCAGTCCATGTTCTGGAGGCGGTTCTGTGCACTCCAGATGATGTCATCCTCCCCTCTCCTGATCTCGCCGGTGACAGGATCCACCGGCAGGGCGAGAACATCTCCAACCCAGGTACCTGCCGAAAAAGAAGACTGATAAAGAACCAGGCCGGTGCTCAGCTCCTCGCCATTCACGGAAACCGAGGCTCCGGAGGCGGTCCGGGTGCTGATGTCCTTGAACAGCTCGCTGAGGGAATCCACCAGGGAGTCCGGGTCGTTAGCCAGGAAAAAACGCCCTCTGCCGTTTACCGAGGCATGCCAGAGATCGTCGATCTTTTTCGGACAGGACCAGCAGTCGGCCGGATTTGGCCAGGAGGGCAACGGTGTGGCCGGATTGAGAAAGTATGGATCTTCTCCATACCCCGGGCTGTCGGTGATCCCGTCTCCATCCATGTCTTCCATGTCGATCTCGCCATCCAGGCCGAAGGAGACGGAAAAGGTCACCATATGCTGGGTTTTCTTCTTATCATAGTTGTTCACCGGCATGTGATTGGGAAGAGAGGCAGAAAGATCCCTGTCGTAGTAGTACATGGCCACATCGGCCAAGGTATCGGCATAATCGTCTGCATAGGGTGCGCCCTTATCTCCATCCACGTTGCCGATGGAACCCAGGGAACCGTTCCAGTACCCGTCTGTCATGGCTATGGCGAATGACTGCTGACAGGCTCCTCCCTCGGCCTCGCTCAAAAAGGGGGATGGTCCGAGGTTACCGCTGTCACCGTCATCCTGATCAAAATACTGGCCCACATCCTGGAGAGAACTCCGCAGGGGGGTGCCGCCGGCAGAATCTATGGAGTAGAGCTTGTCCAGCAGCTCGTCGGTCTTGTCCACCAGGGAAGAAGTCGTGCCCTCGAACCGGACCGCATCGGCTGCAGTGGAATCCCCGGTGCTGCCTCCATGCCGCTCGACCTCTACGTATCCACCGGTTCCGGCGGTAAAGGTATAACTTCCCAGGTCGACCCAGTAGCCGCAGCAGCCGCTGCCGCTGGAATCTTCGCAATCCGCTTTGGTCGTCACCTGGCCGGTTGACGAGGCCCGCTGATTCAGATATTTCACCGTATCGCCACCAGCGTGATGAATGGTAAACTTGGCCTTCTGATCCCGGTAGGCGTAACAGTTCCACCATGCAGAGACCTTGTAGGTTCCTGTCGCCGGTATGTTCGGAGTCCAGCGGGCTGTTCCGCCGGGGAAACCGACCGTATAGAGACAGCTGCCGTTGTATTCCGGATCAGGAGAGGATTCCCACCAGGAAAAGGGAGTCGAGGAAAAGCCGCTGTCCAGGTTGTCCACCACAATCGCATCACCCTCGTTCACCTTGATGGGCAGGACGGTCTGCCGGACGCCTCCGCTGTCATGGAGGGTGTAATAGCCGACCTTGACCGCTTCGAGCTTGTCGTTGGAGCGACTCACCGCCGCCTTGGCGGTCAGTTCCCGACGGCGGTAAAAGGAAAACCAGTTGGCGAAGTTCTGGATATCGCCAAAGTCGCTGACAAACGAGCTGATGCTGCCATCCTCGTTGAACACCTTGGGCTGGATGGCATCCGGAACATCGTCATTCTGTGGATCAGCGGGATCATACAGGACAGGCTGCACATACTGGACCTTCTGATAGGGATCTGGATCATCGCTGAAGACGACAAGATAATAGTTTCTTGAAACCTCGCCATCGTCCACCACCGAGTCCCCGTTCTGGTCGTCCCAGGAAAAGTTCACCAGATAGACCTCGCCCGGATCGGCAACACCGTCACCATCCGCATCATGGACCATGTAATAGTGGGCATTGCTGATATCGATCTGTGTGGCGGTCAGCGGTGTGCGTGAAAAGGCTATGGCATCGGCGATGGTGGAATTACCGTCCGGATCATCCCGGATGATCCGGACCACGGCCTGCTGGCCGGCTGGGAGATCAAAGGTTCCACCACCGAACAGGGGGAGCCACTCTCCGCAAATGCCGGCCTCCGGCACATTGCTGCTGCTGGACCGCTGATTGCGCCGCTGCGATGCCTCTGGATTGCCGTCATTATCGGTGTCGAGCTCCAGCAGGGCATTCCGGTCTCGGTTGTTGTAACAGTTCCAGAAGGCATAGATGTAATACTGGCCACTGACCGGTATGTCTGGCTGGAAAACAGCCATATCTCCCTCGGTGCTGGTGTAGACGGAAGAACCGTTCCATTCCGGAGTGGGGCTTGACTCGTTCCAGGTGCCGATGGTCGAAAAATAGGGCGTTCCGTCCTGATTGTCGACCACCAGGAAATTGTTGGTCGGTATGTCTTCATAATAACTGGCATACAGGTCCAGGGTCGGGGTTCTGTTGATCGGATTGGAACGGGGGGCCTGTAGATCCGCCTCATGAGGAGGCGGCGTACCGCCGTCCTTGATTTTCACCCCGTTTGCATCCTCGGTATTGGCCATCTGTTCCCAGCGCGGCCAGGGATGATAGGTGGTATGGGGATTGTAATAAATGGTGTTGAATCCGTACCACTGCGACTTCCACTCCAGTTTCTTGGTACCGCTGAGCACATTGTCGCTGCTGTATGTATTGTCCGCCAGGTCAAAGAGGTAATACTCGCTGTGAAAGATGCCCTCGTCATCGGCTGTCATGAATTCCCAGTCCATGGAGCCCGAGTTGTCCAGGACGAACATGATGTTGGGAGGTGCAGACTGGACCTTGGTCTCCATTGGATCGTCGCTGATTTCGACCGCCCAGAGAGTGCCCCGGGGGCACCAGGCCGCCAGAATGATACAGACAAGAACGACATGGCCGGCCTTGACGAAAAGAGCCCCCCTGTTCAACAGGATCTCACTGCCTACACCTCTCTTCATGACACACCTCAAAATCGTTTCTTGTACCCGATTTCTATCAGTTTCCAGCTGTTATTCAGCTGGGCATAACCAAATAGATGATAGTCGTGCACTGCGCTCGCCGTCATCCGCAGCGAAGAGCCCCGGGCGCCCCGGGCAATACCGTGATCCACGGCTGCCAGCCGGACCACCTGATTACCGGCCGCCACACTGGCGACAATGAAGTTGTTGAAGCCGGGATTCTGCCAGGTGTTGGCCGCATTGAGCACCGGATCCTGACCTCCACTCGGGGCCTGCAGCCAGAGCTTGCTGGATCGGGCCGCCACGAGTTCGTTGACGTTGCCCTCCGCCTCCAGGCGGGCACCTGCCTCAAATGCGGCCGATTCGGCATCATAGAAATTTCTCTTGGCAACCCGGTCATTACCGGAAATCCTCAGCTCGATGGTACTGCTGTTGAGGGCGGCAATGCCAACCACGGTCAGAACCACCATGATCAGCATGGCGATGACCAGGACAAAACCGGATTCATTGCGTAAGGGAGCGGGCATGATTTTCAGATGGTACGGAGTTTGATGGTGGATAGAGTGACCGTTCTGGTCACCCCCCTGTCGACAAAGTTCACGGTGACAGTGCACTGCCTGGCATTGCTGACCGGCCAGTTATCCCGCACGACCCAGCTGATTTGGTAACCACTGGGATCGCCTTCGCCGGAATCGTCCACGGTCCCGTCGTTGTTGTCATCGATTCCATTGGCGGCAAAGGCTGCCAGCGAATAGGATGTTCCTGTTCCGGAGGGATCCTGCAGTATCTGTTCATCCGGTTCATCGGCCAGGCCGTCCCCATCGTCATCCTGTCCATTGCTGGCCGCGTCATAGGGAAGGGCCTGGATCCTTTCGATCAGGTTCATGGCCTGTACCGTGGCCTCGGTCAAATGACTGGCCGTTGTATTACCGCTGATCGAGGTAACCTGCATGCTGTTGAGGGACAGGATGCCGATGGCCAGTACAGCCACGGCGATCATCACCTCGATCAGGGTAAAGCCGGTGTTGTCCTGCATCTTCATCATGGTCTCACAATCCCATATTTCTGCATTGCACCGTGGTGATCAGCAGCCGGCGGCGAATATTGTCGTTGTAGGGTCCCCAGTTGTTGGTTGCGGCCAGGGACGGATTACGGAGTACCGATCCTGGCGAATAGGTCAGGGTATTGCTGAACTTTCTGTCCGGCTGTCCAGCCCGGGCGAGGATGGAAATCTGCACCGATCTGATCTGGCTCAGAGTCGTGGTGGGCTGCCCCGATGCATCGAGATAGTCGAATTCCACCTGGCTGATGTGCTCGGCCAGCATCCGCCGGGTCGAACCGGCCGTTCCGACCTGTCGGCCCAGGTCGTTTATTCCATCGTTATAGGCATCGTACAGGGAGTAGGTCACCTGTTTCAGTTCCCCGGCCTCATCCACGGAACCATCGTTGTCATTATCCACCCCGTCATCGGTGGCGCAGTAGGTGAAAGAAACCTGGGTGGGCAGGGCGGTGACGAAACCGGCTCCGCAGGTGCCATCGGGATCATAACCGGCCATCCGCAGCTCACGACTCATGTCAAGAAGGGCTGCCCGTACATTCTGCTGCATCTCGACCACCTGTTCCTGTACGCTGTACGTCTGATGCTGAAGCGTATAGGCGGAGTAGATGGCAGCCACGATAATCCCCGAGATGGCCAGGGCGACCATCAGCTCCACCATGGTAAAACCTTTGCTATCTGACACGACCCTAGTTCCAGTTATTGACGTTGAAAGGTAGATTTCCGTTGTATTTCCTCAACTTGACCGCACCGGTACTGAGTGCGGTGACAGCGTAGCAGATGTCCTGATTCCTGTTCTCCAGGTAGATACTGCCGCTGCTGGCCGTTCCGTTGGCAGTAAAGGTGATCGTGGTTGCCTGGGTGCAGTTGTTGCCATTCCAATTCTGCGTGGCATTACCGCTGCCAAAGGTGATACCGCTCTGGTAGCTGTTCAGGCTGACGGTTGTCACCACTGTATTGTCTGCCGTGGTCGACCAGGTGCTGTCTGCCCCGGGCGAACTGCAAACCAGGTAGCGGTTGTTCGTTCCATCCCTGACCACTGCCCAGGTGGTATTATCCCGCACCGCCCCGAGCCTGGCTCTCTGCATGCTCGAATACAGGTCCCGGGCCGCACTTTTCAGGCGCTTGTCCGGAAGCTGGGCGAGATAGTCGGGGACCGCGATGGAGGCGGCAATCGCGATGACGGCGATGACCATCATCATCTCCGGAAGCGAGAATCCCTGCTGATTGTTTCTCATCATTGTTCCTGCCTGTTCCTCTTTCCTGACAACCATGGTGAACGTTATGAACCATGTACTTCATGCCTGGAAATAGCAACAACCGCACCAGATCGGGGGCGGGCGGCAGCAAGAGTTATTACTCTTTGAAATTATAAAGAAAAAAATGAAAGGAACAGGACGGACTGATCAGTTCGTTTCTCTGTGCCGGTCGAAAAAATATTAAAAAACTTTACAATCGGTAGAGAGAAGAAAAATTTTTTTCTAATCAGAAACAGAATACGGGAAACAACAGAAAAGACGAGGGCCGTCAGTGGCTGCGGCCGGACCGATCCAGACCATATTTCCGGATCTTGCTGAGCAGGGAAGGATAACTGATCTCCAGGAGCTCCGCCGCCCTGGACTTGTTGTTGTCCGCCGCCTCCAGGGCCCGGGTGATAAGGCGCTCTTCCATGAGCCTCTTGGCCTTTTTCAAGGAGTAGGTGGAAAAAAAATCATCCAGTCGACGGCCTCTGCTGCGGCCGCCCAGGGTGGCCGGCAGATTTTCAGGCAGGATGATCTGTTTTTCAGAAAGAATGGCGGCCCGCTCGATGACGTTTTCCAGTTCACGGACGTTCCCCGGCCAGTCATGGTTGAGCAGCATATTCAGGGCGGCCGGGGCGATGCCGTGGAGCTTCAGATCGGGACGGGTGTTGAGTTTCCTGATGAAATGATCGCAGAGCAGGGGAATATCTTCCCGCCGTTCCCGCAGGGGCGGCAGGTGGATATCCACCACATTGAGCCGGTAGTAGAGATCCTCCCGGAACCGTCCCTCCTTGACCTCGATCATCAGGTCGCGGGCCGTGGCTGCCAGGATACGCACATCCACATGAATGTTCCTGCCCGATCCCACCCGGCGGATCTCCTGCTCCTGGAGAACCCGGAGCAGTTTGACCTGCATGCCCATGGGCAGCTCGCCGATCTCGTCAAGGAACAGGGTGCCCCCGGCAGCCGTCTCGAACAGACCGGCCTTGTCCTGGTCAGCCCCGGTAAAGGCCCCCCGGACATAACCGAAAAATTCGGTTTCCAGCAGGTTTTCCGGGATGGAACCGCAGTTGACCGCCAGGAAGGGGCCTTCCGCCCTGGGGCTGTTCTCGTGGATGCCTCGAGCCACCAGTTCCTTGCCCGTACCGCTCTCGCCGGTGATCAGTACCGTGGTGACATGCTGGGCCACCTTCCTGGCCAGGAGAAAGAGTTCACCCATGACCTTGCTCCTGGCCACCATGCTGCCAAAACTGCACTCACCCTTGATCTCTTCGAGCTGTTCTTTCAACCGGCTGTTCTCCCGGCGCAGCCGCTCCCTCTCCTCGGCCTTTTTCAGCACCAGCACGATTTCGTCATCGTTGAAGGGCTTGGAGATATAGTCATAGGCACCCTCTTTCATGGCCGCAACCGCTGTCTCCAGGGTACCGAAGGCAGACATCATGATGACGGTGACCGGAGAGGCAAGTCGACGGACCTGCTGCAGGAACTCCATGCCGTCCATATTGGGCATCCTGATATCGCAGAGCACGAAATCGTACTGCCGTTCCGTCAGCTGCCGCAGTCCCTGGTCGCCGTCCGGTGCGGTATCGACCCGGTACCCATGCCCCGTGAGCATGGCCGCCAGCATATGGCGCATGTTCTTTTCGTCGTCAATGACCAGGACCTGCTGCATATCCGTTCTCATGGCTCAATCGATCCACCGGTCTTCCGCAATGCCGTTTTCCTGCCCCTCTCCCTCCTCTCCGGCAAGCGGTCGTTCACCGCTCCAGAGTGGCAGAGCGACTCGCATCACACTGCCCTTGCCCGGTTCGCTGCGCATTTCCATGCTGCCACCCACCGACTCGACAATGGCCAGGGATACCGACAATCCGAGGCCGGTCCCCCGTCCCGGTTCCTTGGTGGTGAAGAAGGGATCAAAGATGTTGTTCAGGGTTTCGGCCTCGACACCGATGCCGTTGTCCCGAATGCGAATCAGCAGCAGGTTCTCTCCCGTGTCCGGATCAGGGGCGGTCTCGGTCTCAACCTGCAGCCAGCCATCCGCCCCCCGGTCGGCAGCCCGGACAGCGTCGGCACCGTTGAGCAGACAGTTGAGAAAAACCTGACGCAGCTGATCTGCATCTGCCAGCACCGTGTCCTGGCTGGCGTGCAGATCCGTCTCCAACCGGATATCGCTGACCAGTGGTTGTCGGCGAATGATATCCAGTACCGCCATGAGCAC
>Ga0256914_1003696_pt1 | contig 11917 bp, 8 predicted proteins | sample HulkmetaG_FD_191571 | JGI IMG/M metagenome (GOLD analysis project Ga0256914, IMG submission 191571) | Hydrothermal chimney microbial communities from Main Endeavour vent field at the Juan de Fuca Ridge, Pacific Ocean - Hulk | ecosystem: Environmental > Aquatic > Marine > Hydrothermal vents ...
GCAGGTACTAGAGGATGTAGGGCTTACGGTAGTACTTGGTCACCATGAGGTAGCACAAGCACAAGGTGAGATTGGTATTAAGTTTGGTACACTAATCGAGGCCGCTGATAATGTTCAAAAGTATAAATATGTGGTCAAAATGGTAGCTCACCTCAATGGTAAAACTGCTACATTTATGCCAAAACCACTCTATGGAGATAATGGTAATGGAATGCATGTTCACCAATCAATTTGGAAGGATGGCAAAAACCTTTTCTACAAAGAGGGTGAGTATGCAAACTTAAGCCAAACAGCACTTAACTATCTTGGTGGTATCTTCAAACACTCTGATGCCGTTGCGGCATTTACAAACCCAAGTACCAACTCTTATAAGAGACTTATCCCTGGATTTGAGGCTCCAAGTATCTTGACATACTCTAGCCAAAACCGTTCAGCTGCTTGTCGTATCCCTTATGGTGCAGGTGAGATGGCAACTAGAATTGAGACCAGATTCCCTGATAGTACCGCGTGTCCATATCTTGCATTTTCTGTTCTTATGTTGGCAGGAATTGATGGTATCAAAAATGGTGATGTACCTGTTGGTCCTATGGATATGGACCTATTTGAGCTTACGCTTAATGAGATTAGAGAGAAAAAGATTCCTCAAATGCCTCATACACTAAGAGAGTCACTAGAGGGGCTTATTGCTGACCATGAGTTCCTAAAACCTGTTATGACTCAAGAGTTTATTGATGCGTATCAGAACTATATGTTTGAATCACAAGTATTCCCAGATGAGGCTAGACCTACTGGATATGAGTTTGCTTCTACTTACTCTTGTTAATTATAAGGGTAACCATCAAGGTTACCCTCTATAAATCTCTTTTTTACTTCTCTTTAATCTTTTTTCAGATAAAATTTCACGTTTGTAAAATCTACAGACAAATTCTCATGTAGTTAATCCTTGAATGGTTGCACATAACGGTGTTAAGGGCTACAGTGGAATAAACCTATAGACTACGGTCTCTAAAAATATTATTTTTGTCTTGAAATATATAATGATATTATCTATTTTTGGACTTTTGCAAGGAGCAAAATATGGTAACAATGAAAGATCTACTAGAGTGTGGTGTACACTTTGGTCACCAAACCAGAAGATGGAATCCAAAGATGAAAAAGTTTATCTTTGGTGAGAGAAAAAACATCTACATTATCGACCTACAAAAGACACTTCGATACTTCAAATATACATACAATGTAGTAAAAGAGGCAGCATCAGAGGGTCAAACAGTCATCTTTGTAGGGACTAAAAAACAGGCTCGTTCAGCAATTAAAGAGCATGCAGAGAGATGTGGTATGCCTTATGTCTCTACCAGATGGTTAGGGGGAATGCTTACCAACTACCCAACCATGAAAAAATCTATTAGAAAATTAGAGATTATTGAGCAGATGGAAGAGAGTGGTCAAATGGATCTTTTGACCAAAAAAGAGGCATTGATGCTTATGAGAAAAAAGGAGAAACTCTCTGCTTATCTTGAAGGTTTCAGACACATGAAGAAATTGCCTGATATGATGTTTGTCATCGATGCGGTCAAAGAGCATATCGCAGTTAAAGAGGCAAGAAGAATGGGGATGAAAGTGATTGCCCCACTTGATACCAACTGTGATCCTGATTTGGTAGATTATCCAATCCCAGGAAATGATGATGCTATTCGTTCAATCAACCTCTTCTGTAAAGAGATGGCAGAAGCAATTATTGAAGGAAAAGCTGAACTTGCTGAAAAAGAGGGAATATCAGCAGAAGATGCTCCAGCAGTAGATGCAGAACTTGCAGAAGCAATGATGGCACAACCTGAAGATCCTGAAGTAGTAGCTGCGACAACTCTCCCCTCTGATGCAGAGGTCAAAGAGATTGTAGAAGAGGCAGTGGCTGAAGCAAAAGAGGAGAGAGATGACCTTACAAAACTACCAGGTATTGGGAAAGTAGGTCAAGATAATCTCTATGCAGCAGGTATTACAACATTTGCACAAATTGCTGCAATGAGTGAAGAGGAAGCGACTGCAGCTAAAATTAAGGCAGATGCAGTAGCCGAAGCAAAAGAATTAGCAGGAGCATAATCAATGGCAAATTTTGGACCAAAAGATATTAAAAAACTAAGAGAGACCACCTCTGCGGGGATGATGGATTGCAAAAAAGCACTAGCAGCAACTGATGGTGATTTTGATGCAGCAGTGGCTTGGCTCAAAGAGAAAGGGCTAGGAGCTGCAGCCAAAAAAGCAAATAAAGTGGCAGCAGAAGGTGTTGTCTCTATCGAAGTTGCTGACAACAAAGCAGTTATCGTTGAGGTCAACTCTCAAACAGATTTTGTTGCTCAAAACGATGTTTTCAAAGGTGTTGTAGCAGAGATTACCAAACATGCGTTTGAGAACAACCTAGCAGATGCTGATGCGATTAATAACTCTGAGATCAATGGACAACCCTTTGCAGAGTATCTCTCACTACAGATTGCAACCATTGGTGAGAACCTTGTGGTTAGACGTGCAGGGCTAATTGCATCTGATGAGGAGAGTGTTGCTATTAATGGTTATCTTCATGCCAACAACAGAGTGGCTGTGCTTTTGGGTGCAAAATGTGAAGATAAAGCTACTGCGGACAAGGTAAGAGCTGAGCTTAAAAACATTGCCATGCACGCAGCAGCGATGAGTCCTTCTACACTCTCTTATAAAGATTTTGATCCTGCATTTGTTGCAGAAGAGACCGCAGGAAGAATCGAAAAAGTAAAAAAAGAGAATGAGGAGTTGACACGATTAGGAAAACCACTCAAAAATGTTCCCGCCTTTGTAAGTCGACAACAACTAACTGACGAAGTAATTGCTGAAGCAAAAAAAGAGATCGAAGCACAACTCGCAGCTGAGGGGAAACCTGAAAAGATTTGGGATAGAATTGTACCTGGTAAATTAGAGCGATTTATCTCTGATAATACCCTGCTTGATCAAGAGTTGGCTCTACTCGATCAAAAATATGTAATGGATGATAGCATGACTGTTGCACAATATTTTGAAAAGGTATCAGGTGGCAAAGCTACTATCACTGACTTTATCCGACTAGAAGTAGGTGAAGGGATTGAGGTTGAAGAGGAAGATTTCGCAGCAGAAGTGGCAAAACAGATGGCATAATCTTCAAACTCTCTGATGGTTTACACATTTGATGTGTGAACCATTCTCTATATTACGCTTCTCTAACAAAATTTTCTATATAATTTTCTAATTTATTACAAAGATCTAAAATGTCTAAACTTCTACTCCAAGCCAATAATATTGCTCATGCCTTTGATTATCCTCTCTTTAGTGGTGTTGATCTAATACTACATCCTCAAGAGTCTATTGCCATATTGGGTCGTAGTGGTAGTGGGAAATCTACCCTACTGCATATCTTCTCAACCTTTATCCAGCCCAACAGAGGAGATGTCAAACTTTTGGAAAAAGATCTTTATAGACTTAAAGAGGAGGAGATAGAGCTTATCCGCCGTCATGATCTGGGCATTATTTTTCAGGCACACTACCTCTTTAAAGGGATGAAGGCAATTGAGAATTTGGAGATTGCTACCCTACTCTCAGGAGAACATATTGATCCCAAACTACTTGAAGCCTTGGAGATTACCGATATTATGGAGCAAAAAATAGGCGAACTCTCAGGGGGACAACAACAACGCGTATCCATTGCTAGAGTACTTAGCAAACGTCCCAAAATTATCTTCGCAGATGAACCTACAGGAAATCTCGATAGTGAGACGGCTCTGCTTGTAATGAATGTGCTACTAGAGTATATCAAAATAAACAATGCTGGATTAATCTTGGTTACACATGATAAGAGTATGGCAACCCTTTGTGATATTAGCTATCAACTTGAAAACCAACAACTCATCCCCATTAGATCCTAAAAGGGTATTAGTTGGAGGCGTAGACTGCTCTTCCTTTTTGCTTTTTAATCAATTTTTTGAGATTTGCCAACTTGACAATTGCCTGAGGGTTTCCTGCCTTGGCAGCAAGTTTATACCAATAACGTGCCAACTCAGCTTGTGGTTTAACCCCTAATCCTTTTTCAAAATTAACCGCCACACAATATTTCGCTTTGGCATGTCCTTTGCGTGCTGCTTCATGAAAAAGATTAAATGCTTTTCGTCTATCTCTCTCTACTCCTTTTCCCAAGGCATACATCATCGCAAGATCATATTTTGCTTGAACATTTCCCTGCTTTGCTGCCCTTTGTGCATAGAAAAATTTACTATTTTGAGATGCTTTTACCTCTTTGGTAATAACAATATGGTTACTATGTTCTCGTATTACCATTGATTGAAATGGGTTTGAAGCCGAAGCTAAGTTTGCTGATAGTGTTAAAAGTGTTAAGCCTATTAGTAATTGTTTCATTTTATATCCTTTATGTTCTCTTAGTGATATTTTATGATTATTTCTGTTAAATTAAACTTAAATAATTAATAATATTCAATATTATTTTATATTTTTTATATTTTTTTGAGTTAAAAGGTGGGATTTTATATGATCTACAGTATTTTAGAAACAAAATTGATCAGTTAGCATTATCTGCCACTCCTGATTCTCTGTGCCTCGTATTTTTTTATGAAAGCTCTGCACTTTGGTGCCATCGGTGGTCTGTTTTCTTTTGATATCAAGCACATTGAGCGACCATCTATTAAGAACAAAAACATACCCTTGATCTTTGGAACTCTCTAATTTCCACTCTTGGTGGTCATTTTTTCGTGACTTTTTCTTATTGAGAATAATCTTCGCACCATCATTGCTGTCGCTGTTGGCAATCTCAATAACCCCACCTCTATGGGGATTTTCGATGAAGAAGTATGCCTTTTTCTTGTTGGCTTTGGTGAAGAGCCACTGCTGATTGGGGTTGTTTGGGTCTGCTTTTTCGATGATAATCTCCTCTTTGTCATTGATACTAAGTGCCACATTGCCTAGTTTTGAGATGATCATAGAGGTTTTGCTCTGGAGTCTCTCCTCTTTGGGCTGTTTTTTGTTTTTGCGTCGATACCATAGTGTCACAAGGCTCATGACAAAGAGAACTATCCCTGCAATAGGAGGAGAGAGTTGTGCGAGTATTGCTCCATACTCTTCTTGTAGCTCCTCTTTTATATCTTGTAGTGTTGATTCTAAAGCAGGAGTATCTCCTAGCTGTTTGATCTTTTTGTAGTTGGTAATATAGGGGTTTTCATCCCCTTGAATGGATTTGATAAGCTGATTTTTTTTTCGCTCCCAAGGGGAGACAGGATCGAGATTATTCCATGCGATAAGCATCTTCTCTTGAGATTTTGAGATCTTAAGTCCATATCGATCACGCATATAGAAGTAGGTACGTGCGATATCCCCATAGATAGAGGGGCGGGGTTCTGCTCTTTTTTCTTTGAAGGCGATCTCCATATCTACTTTGCCATAGAGACGTAACTCCCCCTCTATCATCCCATATTTGAAGTTGCTTCGATCACCATTGATCTCTCCTATGGCAGGAACAAGATTGTGCATATCTGCTTCCATCTGCCGAAACTTGCTATTGGTCTCACGGCAGTTCATCCGCCCTCCATTTTGCCAACATCTGAGTTGATGCCCAAAGTGCCAAGCAGGAACAATATGCTCCCACTCAATTCGTTGAGATCGTTTTTTGTTTTTGCGATAGTGAAAGCCACAACTTTTGTGAATAGGGATAAGCCTCTTCTCTTGAATGGTATAGTCACAGTTGCTATAGAAGGCTTTTGGGTGAGAGGGATAGATCTTAGTCGCTAGTAGTCGTTTGGATCGCGCAAAGGAGTAGAGGCTCTCTCTTGCTGAGAAGATTGGATCTTCAATGGTGGCAACATCCTCATCATAGAGATCACCATCTTGTTGCATGTAGTAGATTTTGCCATGGACTATGAGCTTTTTGAGCAGTTCTCCTGTCTCACTTTGGAAAAAGCTATCGATGTCACTGCTATCAAAAAATGTTTGTGGGGTATAATTCTCATAGTTCTCCTCTGCAAAAAGTGGCACAAAAAGCAAAAGAGAGAGAGCTAAAAGAATCCTCATTCCAAACTACTCTACGGTAACTGATTTGGCTAAATTTCTTGGCATATCGACATCATTACCCAAACGCACAGAGACCTCTAGGGCGAGTAGTTGGGTGATTATCATCATCTCAAAAAACTCTAGCATAGGGTGTGTGTGATATTTTGTTTGCACAAAATCATCTGCAAGATCAAACTCAAGAGGAGAGATAGCAAGAATGGTGGTATCTCTAGCACTAAGCTCTTCAACATTGGATTTGATCTTCTCATACTGCATAGAGCTTGGCATGAGAGCAATGGTAAAGAGTTCACTATCTGCTAATGCAATAGGACCATGTTTCATCTCTCCTGCGGGGTAACCCTCTGCATGTAGGTAGCTGATCTCTTTGAGTTTCAATGCCCCCTCAAGTGCCAAAGGGAAGAAGATATCACGACCAATAAAGAAGAAGCCATGACCATGTAGATAGCGTTTTGAGAGACGATGAAGTTTGGCATGAAGCTTATCTGTTACGATCAGTGCTTTGGGGGTTTGTAGCATCGCCTCTATCTCTCTTTTGCACTGCTCTTGGGTGATGGTTTTTTTGAGTTTGGCAATATAGAGTGTCAGCATCCAAAGCACCATAGTCTGAGTCGCAAAGGCTTTGGTACTAGCAACGCCTTTCTCTATTCCTGCTCTGGTAAGAATAGCACTATCGCTCTCTCTAACGATAGATGAGTTGTCCACATTACAAATACTAAGGCTCTTTAGCCCTGCACGTTTTGCCATTTTGAGTGCCTCTAGGGTATCTGCTGTCTCCCCACTTTGAGAGATGGTAACGAAGAGGGTATGGTCTTGGAGTAGTGGCTCTTTGTATCTAAACTCTGAGGCGATCTCTACTTGGCATGGAATTTTGGCAATTCTCTCTAGGAGGTAGGCTCCTGTAAGGGCGGCGTGATAGGAGGTTCCACATGCACAGATTTTGATATTGTCAACTCCCTCAAAGAGTTTAGGATCAAGCTCATCAAAAGCGATGCTATCATCAAGTACCCGTCCCATCATGGTCTCTCCCATGACACGACTCTGCTCATAGATCTCTTTTTCCATAAAGAAGCGATAGCCATCTTTTTGTGCCATCGCTTTATCCGTAGCAAGAGGTTGTTTGGTAAAGCTCTTCTCTCCCTCTTTGTTGAAGAGTTTTATCTCTCCATCTCTAGCATACCCATACTCTCCATCTTCAAGATAGTATACCTCTTTTGCCTTGCCTATTATGGGGGTATCTGAGGAGGCAAAATAGATATCCTCTCCATCAAAACCAATCAGCATAGGGGAGCCATTTTTAGCAAAAAAGATACTCTTGGGATCAGCTTCAGAGATAAGCAGTGTGGCATAAGCCCCATCGAGTTTGTTGACTGTTTGAGTAAAAGCATCGAAGCTTTGGTTGTTTGCTCTATAGTATTTCTCAAAGAGATGAACAATGGTCTCTGTATCGGTTTGACTCAAAAAATCAATACCCTCATTTTGAAGCTCCTCTTTTAGCTCTTGATAGTTTTCGATAATTCCATTATGTACAACAAAGGAGTATGCCCCTAAGTGTGGATGGGCATTGAGTTCAGTTGGTTTACCATGGGTTGCCCAACGGGTATGACCAATAGAGACACCAAATCCACTGCTCTCATACTCTTTGGTCTTCTCCCTTAGGTTTTGTAGTTTACCTATGGCTTTAAAGTGCTGTAGTTGATTGTTTTCAATGATGGCAATACCTGCTGAGTCATACCCTCGATACTCCAACTCTTGCAGTCCATCTAATAGAATCTCTTTTTTCTCTCTGCCCCCAATATATCCAACAATTCCACACATGCGCTAATACTCCGTTAACTCTTTAATAATATGGTTGATATTATTACAAAAGTTTCCATTCTTCTCGATTAAAAAAAGATCATTGACCCTGTTCATCTTTGTATGTATCTTAGCAGAGCTGATATCGATATTTAAGCTATCAAAGAGCTTAATAATATATGAGAGCAACCCTTTTTGGTCACTACAGTTAATTATCATTCGGGCATGCTCTTGAGAGTGGTGGCAGTTGATATCTATTCGTTTTCTCTCAATAATTGGCTTGGGAAGATTGAGGGTATATGTATGATTTAAAGCATCCAAGAGAATCTTCTGAAGAAGTATATAATCTCCCTCCTCAATAGAGGTATTGAACTCTAGTTTAAAATACTTAATACCTGAGAAGAGTTTGTAGATATCCATCTGTACAATATCAAGATGGGAGAGTTTATGGAGCAGATAGGCAAGGTCGAGGTTATCTCTTCTGAAGATCTCAATGGTCAAAAAGTGATGATTGTCAATCTTAAAACTATAATCTTCAAGATTGATAGCCCGTTGTGCGATCTGAATAATCTCTTGGGGAGTATTTTTGATAAAGAGTAGATCTGAGGTGATGTTGAGTATCTTTTTTTGTAGAGATTTTGGCATTTTTTTGAACGGCTTTAGTCTCTTGAGTCGGGTCTCTTTACGAACCCGTTTGGTGGTCTCTCGTAGTTTATCGATATTAGAGATTGCTAAGGAGGCTTGGGTATAGAGTGTTGCAATCAGTTTGGCACTAAAGTCATTATAGGTATTATTCCCCACCCCACGCATATCTGCGTAGGTGAGAAGATAGATAAAATCTAGTGCTTTTTGGGTAGGGAAGTAGGAGGAGAATTTGAGTATTACTTGCTCTGCATGAAGATCCTCTCTTTGTGCAGTACTACTCATGAGGGTATGGTGTAGAATGAGTGTTTTACCTAGCATAATCTCCTCATTTGAAAGATTAAGTCGTTTTCCAAAACTCTTAAAGAGTGTCGCTCCTACCTCCTCATGCGCTCTTTTACGCCCCTTTCCTGCATCGTGCAAGAGGGTAACGACTTTGATAAAACTCTTCTCTTTGGAGGATAACTTCTCATAGAGTGCTTTGATTCGTTGATCATCGATATTCTCTAGGGCTTGAACCGATTTGACAGAGTGAATGCCCACAGAGTATTGATGATATCCATCAAACTGAGGCAGATCAATAACCTTTTTGATATAGGGGATAGTGTAGCCCAATAGACGTGTATCGATGAGTGTGGATAGAATAAGATGACTCTGTGGATGTTCAAAAATTTTTAATAAAAGTGGATAGAGTTGCTCTTGGATATGAGGTGGTCGATAGCTATGGTTGAGTGCCTTTAGAAAGGTAGGATGAACGGGGAACTTCTCTACAGGGGCATTGATAAGTTGCTCTAGCAACGCATGGTAGTTGTCGTCGTGCTTAATGGGGGTAAGCATGGTTTTTCTATCATAGTACTCAGTGAGTGCATCGATCCAAATGGTAGTATGTAGTTTGATGATTTTAAGGCAAGAGATCACTTTTCGAGAGAGTTTCAGATGATCATTTTGGGTGGCTTTGTATCCTAGATATTGAGCAACTTGAGGGATTAACTCAAGACGTAAACGATCCTCTTTTTTTTGGGTAGCAAGATGAAGAGCAGAGCGAACTTTGAAGAGAAACTCCAATGCCTCATGAAACTCTGCATAGGCTCTATCAGATACAATAGTGCTATCAAGATCTCGAATACGTTTGATATTGTGTTTGATATTACCAATCCAGTAGACCAAATTGGCATTGCGAAATCCTCCAACACCCTCTTTGAGATTAGGCTCCATAGTCATGGGAAAGCGTCGATGAAGGGTTTGCATCTCCTCTATTTTGGCATTAATGAAAGCTTTTGGATTATCCTTTCGTATATGATTAAGCTCCGTTTGAGTCTGATCCCAAAGCTGTTTGGAACCCTCGATAAAACGTGACTCAAGCATAGAGGTTTTGATGGTAATATCACTTTGGGAGGCTTCAAAAAGCTCACCAACTTCATGTACCCTATGTCCCAATTTGAGCCCTGCATCCCAAAGAATATAGAGAATCTTCTCAATCATCTCTTGGGTGTTGTAGCCAGGGATCTCTTTGTAGACGATCATGAGATCAATATCGGAGTAGACACAGAGCTGTTCACGTCCATAGCTTCCTAGTGCTAGTAGGGTGATGGGTAGGGTACTCCTCATTGGCATATAGGTACCAAACATAGAACGCATAGCAACCCTATAAACAAGTTGAATGATGGTATCTATCTTTTTGGTATGTTTGACCAAAAATCCTTTGCCACTATTGTAAGCAAAACTCTCCTCTAGGGTTGAAAAATACTCTTTGATCTCTTTTTTTAATACTTTGGAGATCTCAAAATCAGGTGCCTCCTCATAGAGTAGGGTCTCTATTTGTGTTTTAATATTTGTCATAACCTTAACCACTCCTAATTTATTATTGTTATAATACCGAAAATTAATTCAATGCAATCAAGAGGTAGAGATGAGATTAATCGAAAAGATAAAGAAGAGAGAAAGACTCACACAAGCAGAGGGAGAAGCCCTCTATGAGTTGGATCTTTTTACCTTAGGAGAACTCGCAGATGAGATTCGCCAGGAGAAGTTTGGAAAAAAGAGTTATTTTAATATCAACCGTCATATCAACCCTACCAATGTTTGTGCGGATATCTGTAAGTTCTGTGCCTATAGTGCTAGTCGTAAAAATCCCAATCAATATACAATGAGTCATGAGCAGATTTTGCAGATCGCCTCCTCTGCCATTGCCAATGGAGCCAAAGAGTTGCATATTGTCTCTGCTCATAATCCCAATGATGGGATAGAGTGGTATATGGGAGCATTTCGTAAGATACGAGAGCAATTTCCTGATGTGCATATCAAAGCGATGACCGCTGCAGAGGTTGATTTTCTCTCTCGTCAATATGGTGCGAGTTATGATGAGGTGCTTGACTTGATGGTAGAGAGTGGTGTTGACTCTATGCCTGGTGGTGGTGCAGAGATCTTTGATGAGCAGGTACGGGAGTATCTTTGCAAAGGTAAAGTTACCTCCAATCAGTGGCTAGAGATTCATCAAAAATGGCATACAAGGGGCAAAGAGTCTAATGCCACGATGCTTTTTGGTCATGTAGAGAGTCGTGCCAATCGTATTGATCATATCTTAAGACTGCGTGATCTTCAAGACAAAACAGGAGGGTTCAATGCATTTATCCCTCTGGTCTATCAGCGAGACAATAACTTTTTAAAAGTCAAATCTTTTCTTACAGGACAAGAGATTCTTAAAACATTTGCAATTAGTAGAATTTTGTTGGATAATATCCCTCATATTAAAGCATATTGGGCAACTTCGACAATCAACTTAGCACTGATTGCTCAAGAGTTTGGTGCTGATGATCTTGATGGGACAATTGAAAAGGAGTCGATCCAATCCGCTGCAGGGGCAACAAGTGCGAATGGTATGAAGTTAGATGATTTTGTAAGTATGATCAAAAATGCTGGATTTGTCCCTGTAGAGCGAGATAGTCTCTATAATGAGTTGAAGATCTATCAATAGAATAGAGAGTACAAAAATTGTCCAATTTTAATAGGATGGGTGCTTAGATCAAAATCTTAATATTATTTTTATTGTATGCCAAATATCCATTATAAATGAGGTATAATAGGTGGATCATGACAACATTTTCATTTTTATATCCAGAGGCATTGGTTCTACTGTTACTGCTTCCTTGCTTTATATTTTGTAAAAGAGAGCTAAAAACTCTCTACATCTCTAAACCAGAATGGTTACCCAAGCAGAGTTTTCTATGGGAGAGTTCTCTGCTCTTAACTATGCTTATCTATACTCTATTGGTCATAGCTTTGGCTTCACCTTTCTCTTACAGCACCTCTTTAGCCAGTGAGAAAAAAGGTCGTGATTTGGTTCTGGTTTTAGATACTAGTGGCTCCATGGCAGAGCGTGGGTTTAACAAAAGTGATACATCTCAAAACAAGT
>Ga0256914_1003697_pt1 | contig 11915 bp, 11 predicted proteins | sample HulkmetaG_FD_191571 | JGI IMG/M metagenome (GOLD analysis project Ga0256914, IMG submission 191571) | Hydrothermal chimney microbial communities from Main Endeavour vent field at the Juan de Fuca Ridge, Pacific Ocean - Hulk | ecosystem: Environmental > Aquatic > Marine > Hydrothermal vents ...
CCCGAGTCTGGTTGCGTATTCAGACATCTTGCACCTCCCTTTATGTTCAGCGCCCGCTGGCCAGCAAGCTTTTCGCCGGCCGCGCGACAGTTGAGTAACTTCGGTCGGCAACGTGCCGTTTGCCCCGTACATTCAGGCGAAAGTGCTGTTATCTACGGCTCAATTATACCACGGACGATTCCAGAAAACGCCATTAGGCACAATGCATCCAGGTTTAGCCGCCTTGCCTTAATTTGTCTGTTTTTGTGCCGACAAGCGGCCGTCGGGGTCAACTCGCAGAAGCACGCTCTGGCTGGCAGCGGGGCGGGCGCTCATCGGTTGGTCGGGAGCGTGGGTGCGGTAGCGGACGAGGGCGGCGGAACCGGCTTTTTCGATGCCGTCCAGCTCGACCCGGTCTCCCAGCAGGTAGGCATCGACCAGGCGGCTCTGGCGGCTGCGCTCGTCAAAGCTGAAAAGGGCTAAGTAGACCCAGAGGGCGGTGCCCTGGTTGCTGACGTAGAGGGGGGCCAGGTAGTAGGCGCCGCCGGCGGGCCGGGGGGCGGGGAAGACGAAGACGGTGGCCGGGTCGAGGCTTACCAGGCCGCGTTCGGGGCCGTCGCGGTAGCTGCCCTGGAGGTAGCGGCGCTGGCCGCCGCCGGAATAGCGGTCGAGGACGGCGCTGGCTCCGGTATCGGGAACCGGCAGGGAAATCCGGCCCGGGGTCAGGGTGGCGCGGATGGCGGCGGCCAGATCCGCTTCGCGGGCGGCGGTTTGCTGTTCATAGATGGCCCAGCCCGCCAGCAAGCCAGCAAAGAGCGCCGCCAGCAGGAGCAGGCGGCGCATACCAGCAGGGAGCCGGTTAATTGAGTTCTTCACCCCAGGCCTCTTCAAAGATGACGCGTGTCTCGCTGACGGTAACTTCCAGTGCTTGCGCAACTTCCTGGGCCAGCAGGTTGATGGCCCGGCGGAAGGCCTGGCGGTCGAGGTCGGGGAGGCCGCGTTCGGCATCCCAGCGGCGCAGCTGGCCGGCCAGGATGGCGATACGGTGGGGGTTGCCCTCGGAGAGGATCTCGGTTACGCGGCGGTGGCGGGCGGCCCATTGTTTGGGCAGGGGGAGCTGGCCGTGCTTGAGGTGCTCGAGGATCTGCGGCACCTCTTCGCGGGTCAGCGCCGGCCGCAGACCCACCTGCTGTGGCGACTCGACCGGCACGAAGGCCTTGGAGCGCGAGCCGGGGAACTCTACCTGGTAGTAGGCCCGGCCGACGCCGGCAACCGTGCGCTGGGCTATGCCGGCCACTACGCCAACGCCGTAGGGCGGCAGGACGACCTTGTCTCCGGGACGGTACTCTTTCACGCACTAACTCCTTTCATGAAGACCTCGACGAGGTTCGTAATGAACTCCCGCCGGGGGAAATCGAGCTGGGGGCTGCAGCCGAGGGAGGCGATGGTCGCCGCGGTGAGGGGAACGTCGAGCCCGGAGCGGAGCTCGCCCGAGGCGACGCCGGCACGAACGAAGTTTTCCAGGATGTTCTGGTAGTGGCGGTGCATGCCGGTTAGCCAGGCGCGCTGGCCTTCGGGGTCGGCCTCGCGGGCGACCGCCGACCAGAGGCCGCGCCACTCGTCGACGAACTCGAGGCGGCGCTCCAGGAGCTTCCAGAGGCGCTCGGCGAAGGGAAGGTCGAGCTTGGTGATGGCGGCGGCGTCGTCGTAGAAGCGCATCGTGCGGTGCTCGACGAGGGCCTTTAGCAGATCCTGCTTGTGCTCGAAGTACAGGTAAACGGTGCCCTTGCCAACCTCGGCGCGGCGGGCGACCTCCTCGACCTTGAGCCCGGACAGACCGCGCTCGCGAAGGACCCGGATCGTCGCTTCGAGGATGGCGGTGCGCTTGTCGGTAACGTTCCGGGCTTCGGTGGTCACGCTCTTAAGAATAGCATAGGTACACGGATTATGCATGAGAATAGGGTGTAAAGCCGCATATTTATGCATAATCAAACTCAATATTCAGGCTGACAGAATGAGGCTGGAGGGTGATATGCAGAGACCGGGTTGGTTTGCGCTACTCGGTCGCGGCGATCCGCTGCGCGGGGAAACCCGTGCCGCCGAGAGCCGCTTGCTGGAGCTCTCCGGCGGTCTGGCGGCGATCGTCGCGCCCCGCAAGTCGTTGCCGCTGCTGGAGGCCTGGCGCGAGATTCTCCTGAGCCAGGGGGCGCGGCAGGTGGGCCTGCTGGCCGTTTCCCGGCGCGAGCAGGCGATGGACCGGGGGCTGGCCGGCCGGCTGGCCGAGAGCCCGCTGGTAATCCTCGCCGCCGAGGAGGCCGACGACCTGCTCGAGCTGATAGCCGGCACCGCGCTGGCGGCGGCCCTGGGCGAGGTACACCGGCGCGGCGGGGTAGTGGCCGCGGCCCTGGAGGCGGCCCCGCTGCTGGGGGAGACCGCGCCGCTGGGTAGCGCGGCCAGGCCGCGGCTCCGCTACGGCCTGGGCCTCTTGCGCGGCGTGGCGGTGGAAGAGTCGTTCGAGAGCGCCGGTGCCTTCCACTACCTGAGCGAGGTGGTTCTGGGCAGGCCCGACCTGGTGGGGATAGGGCTCGAGCGCGGATCGGCGGTTTTGGTCGACTTTGCCGGCCGGGCGGAGGTTCTGGCCGGCCGGGTCTCGCTGCTGGACGCCTCCTCCGCGCAGACCTCGCCGGCGGCGGTCCACGGTCTGCGGGTAGACGTTCTCGGCCCCCACGCCCGCTTTGCCCTGCCGGTTTTCCCGGAGTAGGCTGGGACCATGAATACAACCCTGACCGCCATTCCCGGGTTGCGGGTCGGGCACTGGACGGACCGGCGCAGGGTGACCGGCGTAACCGCGATTCTCTGTCCGGAGGAAGGCTGCGTGGCCAGCGCCAGCTTCCTCGGGCCCGCGCCGGGAAGCCGCGAGGCGGTGCTCCTGGAACCGCAGAAAAAGGTGGAGCGCATACACGCGCTGGTTTTCAGCGGCGGCTCGGCGATGGGGCTGGAGGCCGCCTCCGGCGTGGCCCGCTATCTATTCGAGCGCGGCGTCGGTCACCCGACCCGGCTGGCGGCGGTGCCGATAGTGCCGGCGGCGGTCATTTACGACTACCTGGTGGGTGAGGTTGCCTGGCCGGACGCCGAGGCCGGCTACCAGGCGGCGGCCGCGGCCAGCGCGGAGCCGGTGCCGCCGGGGCTGGTCGGCGCCGGAACCGGCGCCACCTGCGGAAAATACCTGAAGCCGGTGCCGACCGGCCTGGGGAGCGCGCTGGCGCGGGCTGGCGAGGTGCGCGTCGGGGCGCTGGCGGTGGTCAACCCGGTGGGCGACGTCTACGCCCCCGACGGCCGGCTGCTGGCCGGGCACGGAGACCGGGCCGCCTGGCTCACCGCCCAGCTGGGCGCCGGCGAGAACACCACCCTGCTGGCGGTCGGGTTGGAGGCGCCCGTCAGCAAGGCCGAGGCGCGGATGCTGGCCGACGCCGCGCAGACGGCGCTGGCGCGGGTGGTCCGCCCCTCGCACACGCTCTGGGACGGAGACGCCGCATTCGTGCTCAGCACCGGCGCGGGAAAGCCGGCGCCGCTGGGGTTGCTCGGCTTGCTCGTGCAGGAGGCGGTGGAGCGGGCGGTGGTGGCGGCGGTCCGCTAGCCGGCGCTCAGGCTCGCGGCCAGCTCGCGCAGCTCCGGGGAGTGGGCGACGAGCCGCACCCGCCGCGACTGCGGGCCGCTCGGTTCCAGGAGTATCTCGAGCCCGCCCGGAAAGACCTCCGGCTCGCCCCACTCGACGGCGGTCAGGTAGGCCTCCTCGCGGGCCTCGGCGAAGCCCAGGTCGTAGATGGCGTAGGCGTCGGGGAGGCGGTAGACGTCTACGTGGAGCAGCTCGCCGCGCGGCGTCGGGTAGGTGTGCATCAGAGTGTAAGTGGGGCTGGTAACCCTGCCGCCAAAGCCAAGGGCGCGCGCCAGGTGGCGGATAAGGGTGGTCTTGCCGGCGCCGAGCGGCCCGCGCAGCAGCAACAGACTGCCGGCCGGCAAGCGGGCGGCCAGCTCGGCGGCGAAGCGCCCGGTATCCCGCTCGCTCCTCAGCTCTCTCAAGACGCTTCTTTGAAGTGACGGTCGGCCAGCGAGACCAGGCGCGACAAAAGCGCCTTTTCGGCCAGGATGACCGCCAGACCGTCGCTCAGCGGCGAGATGAACAGCACGTGCTCGGGCATGGTGATGACCGTGGCCCGGGTCCGGGCCGCGCCCACCTCCTCGCGCAGCAGCTCCAGGTCTTCGGCCAGCGCCTCGACCAGCCCGGCGTCAAAGTCTTGCGGCGGGGGAGCGCCGGCGGTCAGCTTGTGGGCCCAGAGGACGCCGCGGATGCGGAAGGGGGCCAGCTCGTCGTCGGGCTGCGGCGGCGCAGCCTCCCGGCCGGTTTCTGCGCCGGGCTCGGTGGTGGCCTCCGCGCTGGGCTGGGCGGGCGAGTCGAAGACGCCCAGCAGGTCGTCCAGGTCGGCGCCCTGGAGTTGCTCGGCCACCTGTTTGGCTGCCTCGTATTCTTCTTCGAGCTGGGCCACCAGCTTCTCTGCCTCGCCCAGAGCCCGCTCGAAATCGCGCAGGCCGCTGGTGCCCAGGCGCGCGAGGCGGCCGGCTCCTTTTTCCAGGAAGTTGAGCAGGGTTTGCGTTCGGTAGGCGGTTTCACCGCCGACGCTTTGGGCCTTCTCGTAGCGCTGGCGCACCTCCTGATAGCGGCGGGCGAGCTCGGCCCGCAATGCCTCGCGCTTTTCGACCAGGCGCTGCAGCTTCTCCTCCAGGGGGGCGGTCTCCGGCAGTTCCCGATCGAGCCGGCCCAGCGCCGCTTCGATTTCGGGGAGGAGCTCCTCGCCGCCCATTCCGGCGAGGCGACGCGCCGACGCCGCCAGCGCCTCGAGCTTCTGCTTGGCGGCCTCACGCTTGCCGGCCACCGCCGCCTGGATCTCCTGGCGGAGGTGGTTGAGGTCGGGGAAGCGGCCCTCCTCGAGGCCGGCCAGCGCCCTGTCTATGGCGCCGGTCTCCAGCTGGAAGCGGCGGGCCTGGCCGGCCAGCTCCTGCAGCTCCTTCCGGCTCAGCTCCACGGCCTGCTGGCGCAGGCTGGCGATGGCCGCCTCAAACTCCTCGGGGGGCAGCTCCTCCACCTGGAGGCGGAGGGTCTCGACGGCGGGCTTGAGCTTCTCCAGGGGGGGTAGCGAGTCGAGCTCGGCCAGCAGGCGGGCGCGTAGCGCCTTGGCGGCCTCGCCGGCGCGGGCGATCTGATTGAGCGCCTCGGGCAGCTCCGACTTGAGCCGGGCCAGCAGGGCTTCGTCCACCTCGCCGGCGGCCAGGCCGGCCTCGAGCATGGCCAGCCTTTCGCGGAAGCCGGCCAGCTCGGGCAGCTCTTCGCCGCTGAGGGCCTGGCGGGCGTTGGCCACCAGGCTCTCGGCTTCCTCCAGAACGCGGGCCCGCCGCGCTTCCTCGGCGCGACGCTTTACCAGCGCTTCTTCAAGGGCGCGAATCTGCCTCTCGGCCTCCTCCAGGTCGCCGGGGAGGACGCCCATGTCGAGGCTTTCTTTGATCAGCTCGAGCTGGCTGCGGGCGCGGCCGGTGGCCAGTCCGCCTTCCAGGTCGAGGCTGCGGAGCCGTTCGGAAAGCCACTCGTAGCGGGCCCGCGCCTCGGCCAGGGCGTCTTTGGTGGCGTCGTCGAGGGCCAGCTGCAGCTGGTTCAGCTTCTCTCCGGCGAGCTCGCCGGAGTCGAGCAGGCCTTCCACCTCGGCGACCAGGGGGGCGACGCTCTCGGCGTTCCAGACGGCGGCGTACTGCTCTTTGAGCAGTTCCAGGCGGCGGCGCTCCTCGGCCAGGTCTATCTCGCGGATGCGGTCGGCCACCTCGGGCTCGAGGCTCTCGAAGTCGATTAGCAGCTCAAAGCCGTCGTCTTCGGCGGCCACCTCGGGTTCTTCTTCTTCGACGGCGATTACCCCGTTCTCTTCGCTCGCGGCCGCTTCGGGAACCAGGGTGGGGTTTTGCACAACCGACGACTCGACCAGCTTGCGCATGTCGGCCGCCAGCTTGCGGGCCCGTTCTACCTCGGCGGTAGCCAGGGTGTCGGCCGCCTGGGCTTCCTTGATTTGTTTGAGAAGAGACTGCAAGCGGCGTAGCTTGGGGCCGCCGATGCTCTTGACCCGCTCCAGCGCCTCCTCCAGGTCGGAGATGTCGCGGGCCTGGCGCAGCAGCGCGTTTTGCAGCTTCTCGTCGAGCAAGTCTATCTGCTCGGCGGCTTCCTTGAGCAGGTCGGCCGCCGACTGCCCCTCGCTCTCGCTGGCTTCTATGAGCGCCGCCAGGCTGCGCAGGCGCTGGACCTCGGGCCACTCGAAGTAGAGGCTGTATCGCGAGAGCGCCGACCGCAGGCGGGCTTTCGGGTCGTCCGGGGTGGCGGCGGGGCCGCCGGTCAGGCCGGCCAGGACCTCCTTGACTACCTTGCGGGCGCTGGCGGCGTCCATCTGGCGCTGCAGCTCACGGTAGACGACGCGCTTGAGCAGGTTGGCGGCGTCGGCGTCGCTCAGCTCGCCTTCGGCCAGGCCCAGCCTGGCCAGGCCTTCCTTGAGGACGGCCTCGGTCCGCTCTCCCAGGTGGGGTTCGAGGGCGTTTTGAAGTTGTTTGAGCGAGGGCACGGTGCTGGGCTACCTCCCGTTTAGAACTCTTCGTCCCACTCGACGATGGTCTCGCTGGTCAGGGTGGGGTTGGCCTCGCTGGTGGAGGTGACGCCGGTTTGCATGGTGGTGGAGGGCTGGCGGCGGTCCTGAATCAGGCCGAACTGGATGGCGATGCCGCGCAGGCCCCAGGAGGCGAAGACGACCACCAGGAAGATGAGCAGGCTCCAGGCCATCTGGGCCAGGATGTTCTGCATGATCGAGGCGGCGCTGAGACGGTGGAGGGCCGGAACGCCGCCGTAGGTGCCCATGATGTCGCCGAAGTAGGCGATGCCCTCGAGCAGCGCCGGCAGCAACAGGAAGAAGAAGGCCAGACCGAGAAGGCGCCAGTAGAGGTTCCGGCCGCCGAAGGCCAGGTAGATCAAGTAGAGGGGGAAGATGGCCAGCACGCCGACGATGATGAAGAAGATGGCCCGGGGCAGGCCGAAGGTGGCCCGCTCGATGGCCAGGGTTATGTTGAAAGGCGTCTTGGCGAAGAACTGCTCGCCCAGCACCTGTTGCTCGGCGCCCATCAGCAGGTCGATGATCATGTTGACGTCGGAGGTGCGCAGGCCGACGCCGCCGATCAGGCGGTCGAACATATCGACGATGGTCGTGTCGGTTTTCGGGGCGATTGCCGCGACCAGCGGGCTTACCTCGTAGATGTAGCGGTTACGGGCGTAGGAGAGGTACTTTTTGGCCTCGTCGGGATTACCGGTGGCCGTGTAGGGGATAGCCGTCGCCACGAGGCCGCGGGTCATCAGCAGGCTGTTGTGCCAGTCGGTGTAACTGTGAATGCCGGACTGGGCCAGGAGGTTGGCGACCTTCTTGGCCTCCTTCTCGTTACCGATGAGGAAGGTCAGGTCTTGCTCGAGCTGCTCCAGCGGGTTGACCAGGGCCTGCGCCTTGACCTGGGGAGCGGCAGCGCCCGCCTGGGGGGCGGCCGCAGCCGGCTTGGCGGTGGGGGTCGGGGCAGGAGCAGGGGTCGCGGTTGTTTTCTCCGGGGCCGGGGCCGTCGCCCCGGTTGGTTCGGCGGTCGGGGCGGCGGGCTGCTCAGCCTCCGCCGCGGTTTTCACCGGCGCGGCGGCAGCGGGCTTACCGGCCACCGGGCCGCCGGCGGCCCGGAAGAAGTCTTGAGCGGCGGCCATCAACGCGGCCGTTTTCTGGTTGAAGGCGTCGCGGTCGCCCTTTTGCAGGTCGGACAGGGCCTCGATGAAGTCTTTGGCCAGGTTGTCGATTCGCGGCGAGTCTTGAACCACCAGGTAGAGGCCGTAGGCCTTGGCGGTCAGGGCGAACGAAGAGGCCACCTTGTCGCGCTTGCGGGCGAGCTCGAGGGTCTTGTAGATAGCCTCGGCGTAGGCCCGTTCGAAGAGGGTGCGCAGATTATCGACGTCGCCGGCCTTGATGAGCGGAATCGCCTTTTGCTTGAGGTCGGGGGTGCGGGCGGTCGCCTCGATCAGCCGGTCGAGCAGGGCCAGCGCTTCGTCGGTCTTGCCCTCGTAGGTGGCCTTGAACATCTCTTCGTAGAGCATCTTGCCGAGCGAGCCGCGGACGACCCAGAGCTGGCTCTCCAGGTCGGCGGCGCTCTTGCGGGAGACGGCGATGCGGGCGTTATTGAGGGCCTGCACCACACCCTCGCTCAGCGCTTCGGGAATCCCCTCGGCGCCGTTGCGGAAGATATTCAAAGCGTCGTCAATGGCCTGCAGGCTGGCGGCCGGGTCTTTGCTTAGCTCCGTCCGCGCCGCTTCCAGCTTGGGCGCCATCTGGTCGTAAAGCTGGGGAAGCGGCGTCGCCCAGGCGATCGCGAAGAGAAAAACCAGAACGATCCATCGGGTGTGGTTCATGACTGACCTCCTTTGGCCTCGTAGCTGTTCAGTACGTGCATGAGCCGGCCCAGGTTGGCTTGTCGCTTGGCGACCACCGCCACCAGGGCGGGTCCGAGGGGGCGGATGAGCACGTGACCATCCCCAAAAACGCTATAGAATATTTTATACGGTTTTTGCTTTTGTAGCAGGCTGTTGACCACCGCCAGAATCGGCACCAGGTCCTCGACGCCCGGCAGGCGGGCCTCCTGGTAGTCGGGGCCCTGCAAAAGAACGCCGCTGACGCCCTCTTCGCGGGCCAGGCTGCTGGCCAGGCGTTCGCGGGCGGCCGGGTCGCTCAGGTCTATTTGCAGGCGCGGGGCGTCGATGGTCGGCGGGCCGCGGCGGGCGGGGCGGGGGGCTGGTTTCGCCGCTGCTTCTTTCTGCGCGCTTTCCTCCAGAGTGCGAACCAGCCGCCGCAGGGAGCCGGTGGGTTCGCGAATCGGGAGGATGTTGCGTAGCTCCTCGAGGAGAGGGCCGGTAACGAACTGGAGCCAGCCAGCGGCGTCGAGCGCGTCGGGGTTGACCGCGGAGCGCCGCAGCGCCCGGTCATAGATGTTTTGCGCCGCCGTTGGCGACACGTAGTCGGTTAGGGCCTCGATTATGAGGCGTTCTATTTGCGGCATACGCCTCCTTACTCAAGCATTATAGAGGAAAAGGCTTCCAGTAACCGCTATAAACGGTAATCTTCATCAACGGCACCTTCGACCCAAACCTCCCCGTCGTTCAGATATTCTTTTTTCCAGACGGGCAGAACTTTCTTGATGCGCTCCAGGGCCTCCCGCGAGGCCTCGTAGGCCTCGGGGCGGTGGGGGGCGGAAACGACTATCAGGAGCGAGGTCTCGGCCGGGTAAACGCGGCCGAGGCGGTGGACGATGGCGATGCGACCCAGCCGCCAGCGCTGGCGGAGCCCGGCGGCGATGCGCGCCAGCGTCTTCCCGGCCATCGGCGAGTAGGCCTCGTACTCCAGGTAGCGCACCTCGCGCCCCTTGTTGGGGCTGCGGGTGGTGCCGGCGAAGCTGACCACGGCGCCGTACTCGGGAGCGGTGGCCCAGCGCACCAGCTCGCTCAGGCGGTCTTCGAGGGGGGATTCGGTGAGCTCGAGCAGGTCGTCGCTGCCGCCGGAAACCGGCGGCAGAAAGGCCAGCTCGTCGCCGTCGCGAAGGGGCGTTTCCGGCCGGGCCAGCTCCTCGTTGACCGCGGCCATGCCGCCGCCGAGGTCGAGGCCGGGAAAGCGGGCTTCCAGGGCGCGGCGGGCGCTGGCGACGGTCGCCCCTTCTTCCAGCTCCAGACCGGTCTCGCTCAAGCCGGCTATTTCCCGATAGTTGGCGAAAAGTCGGACCTTTACTTTCATTTCAATTTCCTTCCAGGGCGTGGCTGAGGCTGTGGGCCACCGAGAGGGCCTCGCGGTAGTGCATGCGCAGGGGCCCGATTACGGTCAGCTCGCCGCTGCGGCCTACGCGGCGAAAGCCCGCCTGGACCAGGCTGATTCCCTCGACGTCGCCAACGCGGACGTCGAGCCCGCCGGCGGGGATGACCGGCGTGTCGGGGAGGGAATCGAGCAGGTCGAGAGTGCGGCGGAGGAACTCGGGGTCGCGGGCTTCGGGTTCGTCGAGCATCGCCCCCAGGCCCTCGACATAGCGCTCGCTCCGGGGAGCGCCAAAGGCTTCCACCAGCTGCCGGGCCAGCTGGGCCAGTTGCGGCGAGGGGGCCGGCCGCTCGCTCAGCTCGGCCAGCGGGTAGGGGCCGTGCAGCCAGCGCTCGGCCTGTTCCAGAAAGCCCTCTTCGGCTGCCAGGTCGAAGGAGACGATACCTTCCAGCAGGCGGCCGCCCTCGAGCACCGCCACCGCCAGCAGGCGGCCGCCGCCGAGGTCGGAGAGGTGGACCTCGAGCACCCTGGCGGGCTGCGGCGGGCTGAGGCGGACGACCGCCGGATATCCGGATAGCCGCGCCGCCATCTGCGCTACCAGCTGCGGCCAGTTGCTCCCCGAGCGCGCCAGCACCCGGGCCAGCCGGTTGAGGGTTTCCGGCGGCAGGGGCTTGGGGGGCAGTTGCGCCAGCGCGTACTGCCGGAAGCCGCGCCGGGTGGGAACGCGGCCGGCGGAGGCGTGGGGCTTTTCCACCAGGCCGGCGGTCTCCAGGTCGGCCAGGTCGTAGCGGACCGTCGCCGGGCTGACGCCCAGCTGTTCGGCCAGCCACTTGGAGGGCACCGGCCTGCCGGTTTCTATGTAGGCCCGCGCCAGCAGGTTGAGCAGGCGTCTTTGCCGCTCAGTCACGGTTTTATTTTACTTCCCATCCCAGACCCAGCGACCGGCCCGCAATAGCGGGATCCGCTGGCCGCCGCTTTTCAGGCCGTCCACGTCCACGTCGGGTGAGCCTATCATCCAGTCGACGTGAATCATGCTAACGTTGCCGCCGGCGCTGGCCAGCTCTCCGTCGCTCCCCGCCCGGCTCCCCAGGGTGTCGGGGTAGGCGCGACCGAAGGCAACGTGGCTGGCGGCGTTCTCGTCATAAAGGGTGTTCTGGAAGAGAAAGCCGGCGTCGTAGACGGGGTTGGGCGTTTCCACCAGCGCCACCTCGCCCAGCCGGCGGGCTCCCTCGTCGCTGGCCAGCAGACCCGTCAGCGCCTCGCCGCCGTGTTCGGCGGCCACCTCAACGGCCCGCCCCTCTTCGAAGCGGGCGGTTATGCCCTCTACCAGGGTGCCGGAGAGATTGAGCGGTCGGGTGCTGCGCACCACCCCCGTCACCCGCTGCGGGTCGGGGGCGGTGAAGACCTCTTCGGTCGGCAGGTTGGGGACGAAGCGGACACCATTGCGGGAGGTGGCCCCGGCGCTCTTCCAGACGTGGCGCTTTGCCAGACCCACCCGCAGGTCGGTTCCCGGCCCGGTAAAGTGCAGGGCGTCGAAGCGGGCGCGGTTGAGGGCGGCGGCCCGGGTCTCCAGGCGCGTCAGGTGATCGCGCCAGGCGGCTTCGGGGTTGGCGGAGTCCAGGCGGACCGTAGAGAAAATGGCCTGCCAGAGGCGTTCGCTGGCCTCTGCAGCCGGCAGGTCGGGGAAAACGGCGGCGGCCCAGCCGGGGGAGGCAGACCCGATTATCAGCCAGTTGACGGCGTGCGCGCCGACCAGTTCCAGGTAGCGGCGACGGCTGCGCATGAGCGCCCGCTGCCGCCTTTGCAGGCGGTCGGGGTCTATACCGCGTAAATGGGTCGGGTCTTCGTCGGCCAGGCTGACTATCGCCGCGCCGTCGAGGGTGGCCTGGACGCGGGCCTCTATGAACCAGGCGGGGACCTGCTCGAGGTATTCGTCGGCGAGCTTCTCTAGCTCGAGGCGGACGACGGCCGGGTCGTGCAGAAGGGGGGTGACCGAGCCGGCGCCCAGCTCGTAGGCCTGTTCCGCCAGGGCCCTGA
>Ga0256914_1003698_pt1 | contig 11913 bp, 8 predicted proteins | sample HulkmetaG_FD_191571 | JGI IMG/M metagenome (GOLD analysis project Ga0256914, IMG submission 191571) | Hydrothermal chimney microbial communities from Main Endeavour vent field at the Juan de Fuca Ridge, Pacific Ocean - Hulk | ecosystem: Environmental > Aquatic > Marine > Hydrothermal vents ...
CCACCGGCCAGGATGATAACAACCTGGCCGCGGCCGGTCACAACTTCTGGACCTTTGAGCCGGTGGTCGCCATCACCTACATGATGGGCAACTGGGCCATATCCGGCAAGTTCATGTATGATTTCAACACCAGCCAGGATGACTATGCCACGGTCTATGGCGTGAGCGTGGACCGCGATCCGGGCCAGGAATTTCACATGGACTATTCTGTCTCCTATGGCTTGAGCAAGGAGCTGCGCCTGGGCCTGAGCGGGTATTACTACCAGCAGGTCACCGATGACTCCTATGACCTGGACGACACCATTCCGGCCCCGGTTCAGGATCTGCTCAGAAAGGACGAGGGCAATCACAGCCGGGTCTTTGCCATGGGGCCAGGTGTCTGGTATAATTACAAGAATATGTTCTTCTCCCTGCGCAACCAGTGGGAGATGGGCGCCCGTAACAAGACCGAAGGGTATAATCTCTGGGGTAAGTTTACCTACGCCTTTTAGGGTATGCAGTTTGCCGGTTACACAGCAAGAACGAACCAATAAAAAAATCCCGGTCCGGTTTTTTCCGGATCGGGATTTTTTCTTGGTTGCCTGACGTTTGGCAGAGTCAGCGAAAGATCACTTCTTTTTTTTTATCCACCCCTTGCCCAGGTTGATAAACTGACCGGGTGGAGTTTTTTCAATGGCCTTTTTGCCGGCCAGTTGTTCCACCGTCGTCAGACTGGTTCTGTTTTTGGCGGCAATTTTCTTGTACATCGCCTTCCGCCTGGCATTGATTTCAGCCACCAGTTTTTCCACCTCTGGGTTTTTCTTTACCGGGGCCAGATAGCCGGTAATGGTTTCGCCGACCAGACCTTTGCTTTTGGCCTCTTTCAAATCCAGGCCAAAACAGGGTTGGGCGACAAGCACCAGCATGGCTGTTATGAGAAGGAAAAATTTTTTCATGATAATCACCTCTAATTGTCTGGAATCGTGGCAGATGTGTTTCAGCAGGGACAATGGATTCAGAAGAGGCCGCTCTCCTCGCTGAGAACATTGTCAAGGTCTTTTTCCACCTTGACCCGGATTTCATGCTGGATTTTGACATTGAGATTGATGGTGATGGGCTTGTCCGGGGCCTCGACCTGTACAGTTGGCGTACATCCGCCGGCAACCAGGAAGAGCAGGGCCGTACACAGGATGATAGGGGATCGCATGATGATTTCTCCTGAGCTATTGAGACGGGTCCGGTTGAAAGTGCTTCTCGATTCGCCGGTCTATCTCATTGGTCAGGGTTTCACTATAACGAAGACTCTTGAGCAGGGAAAGAAGATTTTGCTCAGTGTTGATATTGAGATGCACAGGCCGGCTGGAGTCGAGTTTCGGGCTTTTCCCTTCCAGGTGCATGGTCACCAGCAAGGTGCCGTCGGGTTGATAATCCGCGTTTGCCGAGAGCAGCTTATAGTGGAATTCTTCCAGGGCCTTGAGCGCGATACCTGTCAGAGGCGACGACTGGAGGGAGGCGGCATCTTCGGGTGTGTAACGGATGATGCCGCCGGGTGGCAGGTTGTGCAGGCGCGCATTTTCGATTCGCAGGCCGTTGCGGTTAAAGTGGATGGGAAAAGTGCCGCTGACCGAACCGTTGACCGCCAATCCCTTGACCTGTTGCAGGGCCAGCAGGGATGCGAGATCCAGATGGTCGACCCGAATGATGGTTTTCACGTCCGGGTTGTTGAGGTCAACGCTGACAGCATCGTTACGCAGGGTGCCCCCAAGCAGCTTGGCATGACTGTTTTCCAGGATGATCCTGGGAAGCTCTCCTCTTCCCGGTTTGATGCGCATGGTGGTGGCAAGGTCGTGCAGGCCAACCGGGCCGGACAGGGCTGCAATCGTGATCCTGGCCGGCGCCAGGGTCATGATTCTGGGCAGCAGGGCAAGGCGCAGGTCAGCGTTCAGCCCGCTGAAGGGGAGAGAACGGACCAGCCCCGATCCATCACGGATGCGGATACTGGTTTTCAGTCTTGGGGATGGCCAGGTGGCATCCGCCTGTATCGTGGTGGTGCCGCCTTTCAGATCGACCGGCAAGGGCCACTTGTCCAGCAGGCTGGAAAGAGGGGCCTTTTTTGAAAAGGAGAGGGCTGGTTTGGTTGAAATTTGCAGGTCGCCGCGGCCCGATCGCAGGTCATGCCTGATGGCAAGGTTCAGTTCACCGGCCCGGTTGTTGAGCTGCAAACCGCCCTGGCACTGCAGTTGTCCCTGATGACCATCCACGTTTAAATGCACCCTGTGCAGGTGCAGGCCGTTCTTTGCATTTGTGAGGTGCAGGGCAGACGTGGAGACTGTTCCCTTAACCAGTATGTTGTCATTGGTTTTGCGCAGGTTATCGAAACGGATGAGGATGGGATTGGCAGCTATGTGTATTCCCGAGGCCCGCAATCCAGCCACAGTCAGTTTCCATGGGCCGGGGCTGATCCGCCAGGATGAACCGGCCGGCGGCAAGGCGGCCAGCAGCGCGTGGGACTGCTGCGGGACGAGGGTCATCTGGCTGACCTGGATGGTTGATGTGTTGAGTCCGGCACATCTGTATTCGGCCTTGTCAGCGCCCTGGATGCTGATCTGGCCCCTGCTGGCAGTGATGCGGCTGGGCAGGGTGAGAGAGGCTGCCTGCAGCGACAGGTTTGGGCCGGCAGCGACAGCCGTGAGCCGCATCCGTTTTCCGGGCGGGAAGGTGACAGTCCAGGCCGTGCTGTTTTTTACAAACTTGGCGGCCAGGGGAAGGTCCATGCTGGCCAGCGAAAGGTGATGGATCGTGTTCTGCAAGTTATTGATCCGCAGCCGGCTGCCCTGGTCCAGGCGGAAAGATCCCTGTGCAAAATGTGCCTTGAGCTGGAGGTGCGTCTTTCCGGCAACAGTGTCCCGGAGGCGGCCTCTGGCCAGGATTGCATCGAGCCAGAGGACCGGTTCCGATTCCCTTGTCATAAAACCAGTGAGGCGCAAGTCGCCAGCCAGGGGCATGACTGGTCTCCCCAAAAGCCGGCATGGTCCTTCCAGTCGTGCCAGGTTGAGATTTGCCTTAAAGTTGAGCCTGTTCTTGCCCTTGCTTATCATGCCCGCGAACCAGGAACCGGGCATCTCGCCGCCAGGGCTGTCAAATGACCATGACCATTTCCGAGGCGCGAGATAAAAATCCGCCCGCATGCGGCTGGTTTTCTCTGTAATGAGCAGCCGCTGTCCTGCCTGTTCCTGTTGCAGATCAATGCTGAAATAGCGGTTCTCCAGTGCGGCCATGGCCGGGGTATGAAGACGCAGACAGTGGATCTGCACGGATGTGACCGGCAGTTTGACCGGACGGTCGAGCAGGCGGACAAGCTGGTCGATGGAGTCAAACCGGGCTGTTGCAGACCCTTTTTTTCTGCCGCTGGAAACAAGGGTGAGCCGCAACTGCGCAACTGTGATCCGGGCAAGCTGCCGTTGTTCGGGAAGCCGCCGATCCCAGGCCACATGAATGTCGTTACTGTGCAAGCGGATACCAGCATCTGGCAGGTATGCGGATAGAAAACCGATGTCCAGGCCATGCACGGAAGAGTGGCTGATTTCGCATCTCACTTCTGTGGCGCCCAACCTGGTCAGAGTCAGCCCGAGCAACTGCTCGAACAGGATGTTCCGGCAGAGGAGAGTCAGGATCGCCAGGCAGCAGAGCAGAAGGGCAGACAGGGCTAAGAACCGTTTCATCCTCAGGGGGCGTATGGATAAGTAAAAAGGCAGGTGATGACCAGCAAAGCTTCGGCAGCGGCAAGAAGCCGGGAGCCGGAGTTGTACGTCAAACTGCTGTCAGGCCCGTCTTTTTGCGCTGATCTGTACTGACAGTGCTGACGGGCTTTTCTGGGCGCTCCTGGCTCATTGATTTCGCGCCGCCGCGGCCCGGTCCTTGTTGTGAATCCAGGCCGCCGCCGCATCCTTGATCTTTTGCCACAGGGAAACGTTCGGCCCGGCGGCAAGAACGTAGCCGATCTGGCCTGGCCAGAGCCGGGCGGCTATATCTCCGGCCAGGGTAATTTCCATGGTAAACCGGGGCTCAAAAAATTCAAGCTCGATCTGTCTGGATTCGGAATTGTCTGTTCTGACAATGCGTTCCAGGACATCAATGGGGCCGCCAAATTTGGCCGCCAATCCAGGATAGGCCAGCCTGGTCGATGCCGTGGGCGAGATCCGTTTGACAGTGCCGTAAAAGGGGGCTATGCCGGTGGCCCGCATCTCCACCCGAATTTCCTTGCCTACCCGTGCACGCATGGCGTCGACATCCTGCTGGGAGATGCTGGCCATAAGATGTTTTTTGTCCGGGCTGATGATCCAGAGGATCTCCTGCCCCTTGCCGAGAAATGTCCCCTGCAGACGATCCAGTTCGGGCGCAAGCACTGTGCCGGTGGCCGGCGCCCTGACTGTCAGGGCCTCGACTTCGGCGCCCAGTTGTCTGGCCTGGACAGCAAGGGCCTCGGCCTGGCGGCGCAGGATCTGCATTTCCGGCAGCTGATGATTGTTATAGGCAATGCGGGATTTCAGATGGAGTTGTTCAAGTTCCAGTTCTACCTGACGCTGTCGGCTGATAAGCTCCGGATTGGAGAGGATGAGCAGTCTGTCGTTTTTGTGCACCTGAACCCCGTCCTTGACGAGAATCTTCCGTACAAAACCGCTGCTGCCTGTTTTGACCCGCACCTGCTGCTCATATTCCACCACTGCCGGGGCCCTGATATACTCCTGCCAGGAAACCGTGTTGATCAGGAGGAGAACAAGGGCGGCGGCAAACAGGATTCTGCAGGTCAGATCCCTGGCAACATGCGGATTGTGCTCTTTATAGATGGGCCAGCGGGCCAGAAATGAATGGATGGGCGATGATATCCATATCAGAAGCGCGGCCAGGGTAATAAAGATACCCAGCCCGCCAAACAGTTTTGAGGCCAGGTACCCCAGCGAGGCCAGAACCAGGAACCGCCAGAGAAAAACCAGGATCCCGTACACGCGGATAAAAATCCGTTTGCCTCTGGAAAAGGCGGCCAGACTGGAAGATGGTTTTTTGAGGTTGAGAAAGAGACGGGCGGCTATCTCTTTGGTGCTCTGCAGGCCAAGTTGGTAGAGGTTGGAAATATCGGTCAGGTCCGAAAGGATGTAATAACCGTCAAAGCGCATGAGTGGGTTGCCGTTGAAAAGCAGGGAGCTGATACCCGCGACAATGACCGTCCGGTGCGCAAGCAGGCCCGTGGTTGAGTTGGGATCATGGGCCCAGAGCAAAAGCGCGATCCAGGCGATGCCCAATTCGGCAAAAATACCGGCAGAGGCGACATGAAGCCGCTGCCAGCGGGAGGGAAAGGTCCAGGAAGAGGTGGCATCAACGTAGGTAAATGGCATAAAGAGGATAAAGAGAATTCCGGCCTCCTGTATTCTGCCGCCATATCGATAGCAGACCAGGGCGTGGAAAAGCTCGTGAATAATCTTCAGCCCGAGCCAGATGACCCAGAGCAGGGCAAGGTTTTGCGGCGAGAAAAAACCGATATTGTGGTCCCTGAACTGGGGCCAGCGTATAATCAGTTGGGTCAGGGCCATGATCCCGCCCAACAGCCAGAGCGCCATGATCGCCGGACTGGTCAGAAACATCAGGCGGGGAGCTATTTTCCGCAACACCGGGTCAGGGTTGCCAAGAGGAATCTTGAAGGAAACCAGGTTGATCTTGCCCAGACGGCGCATTTTCCGTGCCTGCCGTTCCTGTTCCACCCGGTCGAGAAACTGGCTGGTGCTGCTGGTCTGGAGAAGCTGTTTGGCTGCGGCCCAGTTGAGTACGGTCATGGCCTGTTCCGGGCTGAGCACGGTGGAACTGTCACTGGCTGCTGCACACTTCCCGAGCAGATCCTCCAGGGAAGTGGCGTTATCGAGATGCGCGAGGAGCAGGTATTCTTCAAGACCGACTCTGTAAAAAAGATGCCGAGCCGTGTCCTCGATGATAAATGCCTGTTCCCCCTGGTTCGGAGAAGGAATGAAACGCAGGCCAGGCCGCAATCTGGGCATGGAAGTGGAGCTGCTCATCTCGATAACAGTGAATCGGCCAGGCTCTGCAGGGTTTGCCAGGGTTTTCTGAAAAGAATCCAGCCGAGCAGACGGGTGCCGGTATGGATTTTGGCCCTGGCACGCATGCCGGGATGGAGAAGGTGTTTGCGGTTCTCAAACTCGAGGATGCCGATAAAGACATTCCTGTTTTCCCGGATTATGGCCTTTGGCTCAATGCGGACAAAACGGTCTGACCAGAGCTGATCTGGATAGGCGACAAAGCGGAGGCTGACCAGTGCCCGGTCCGGTACCAGGGCAATATCTTCCTCGGGGATGGCCACCTCGACTTCCATTGTATCCAGGGGAGCGACTTCAAAAAGTGTTTGGCCGCGGCTGACAGGACTGCCTTCTGCCCGCTGCAGATCACCGCTCAGAACCATACCGCTGACCGGACTGGTAATGATCAGATGGCGTTGCTGTTCGCGAACCTGTTTGAGTTGCTGTTCATACCGCAGCACATCCAGCCTGGCCAGTTGGGCCGCGGCGGTATTGCCCCTGGCCATGGCCTGGTCAAACATCTTTTTCGCCTTGTCCCGTTCCGCCCGCAGAGTTGCGAGCCGGGTTTCTGTTTCCTGTTTGTCCAGCCTGGCCAGGATATCGCCGCGCTTAACCCTGTCACCGGGCCGGACAAGGCTTTCCTCCAGAATGGAGTCATGATGCGCGACCACAAAACGGGTCACCTTGGGTCTGACCAGGCCCTCGGTATGAAGGCGGTAGGGAAGGGGAATGAACATGGCCAGGACAAGAAATGCCGCAACCGAGATGGTCACTCTGGCCTGCAGGGAACGGTGCCTGTCTCCAGGGCTTTTGGTCTGCTTGTGTTTTTTCCCTGTCCCCATGCCCCCTGGATCCGGAACGAGAAATGAGCCAAGCAGCGGGAGAACAGGCGTAAGCTCTTCAAGCCTGGTTGCGGGTTCCGGCCCGTTTTGCCAGAGTAAAATCAGGCTTCCCTGGAGCTTCCTGTTTTGGTTGGACAGGGGCAGGGCCAAGGCGTGATTCATGCCAAAGTCACGGCATATTTCCTCTATAATCGGAGAAGCGTTCCCGTCCAGGGCCGGCCATGTCAGTGGCGTTTTACGCAAGATGGACTCATTGAGCCCCTGGCGCAGCAGGCGGGCCTTTTCGGTGCGCGGATCAGGTGCGGCGAGATCTGACAGGGCAATGAGTTCAATTCTGTTTTTACCCGTGATCCGGGCAAGAGCCGTAACCTCGGCTTGGCAGGTTTCCTTGAGGATCTGATTCAGAACAGAGAGTCGTTCCCTGCCGGGCGGCATGGCGAGCACCGTGGGCAGGCGGGTTAGCAGATCCTGGTGCAGGGTGGTCGACCCGGAGGTGTCCTGGAGATATTGATCGAGGAGAAGGGCCAGCAGTTGCAGGCTGAGGAGAAACGGAGGGAGTTCGTCCCTGGCCGCGACAAGAAGCAGACACAGGCAGCCACGGTCCCGGGGCAGAGGGCAGAGGATCCCGTGGAGGGTTGAGCTGCCGTCAAGCGTGCAGGTCTGGAGTTCTTCTCCTGCCAGGGCCTTTTGGCCTGCTGAGCCAAGCTGTTCGACCAGCCGCTGTTCATATTCCTTGAGTTGTTGGGAAAGGACGATGAGTTCAGGGGAGAACGCATCGTCTTCCTCATGGAGGTACAGCCCGCCCGCTCCGTTGACAAGCGCTATGGACTGGTGGAGAAATTTTGTCAGCCGACCGGATCTGTCAAGACCGGCAAAGGAAGAGATGGAAAAAAAGGACGCCAGGTGGCGCAGATCCGGCCGGGGCAGGGCTACTCCGTCATTGCGGGAGTCATCGGATGATTGCACGGCTGTTACTGTTCAATGTCAGGAATCTTTGCCTGGGCCTGGGTCGGGATGCTCTCTTTTTTCTCTGCACCGGGCGAAAGTATCCTGGCCAGGACAGCCTGAAGCCGCTGCGCTCCGGCCCGGGTCATGGCGATCCGGGTGTGAACGGGCAACATGGTTTCGCCCGTTGCCGGATCGCTGAGCGGTCCGGAAGAGAAGTTGATGGTTACATCATCGGCGCTGGTGTTGACGATGAACTGGGAGGCATACAGGGCTGTGGTTTCACTGTACCTGACCTTGATCTGCTGTTGGGCTGTTTTGTTGTCCTGGTTGCTCATGGAACTGTTCTCCTGTTGAATCCTGGATGGTAAGCGTACACCGCTGGCCACTGCGCAACCGGTTTTCCGGGTTCGGAACAATGATCCGTACAGTGATGGTGCCGCTTTGGGCGTCGATAATTGGCGAGATAAAATCAATGGTGCCGCCGACCGCTTGACCTGCAACGTAAAGCTGCACCTCCTGTTGTCCTTCCAGGGCCTGGGCCGCTGATGGCGGCAGGTGAAAGACCGCGTGCAGGGGATCGAGTTGGGCCAGGGTGAGCAGGGGCTGGTTATCCACGCCACCTGCAAGTTCGGCTTCCTGTTTGTAGACGGCGACCACAACCCCGTCAATAGGGCTCGTCAGCCGTTTTTCCTCGATCTGGGCCGCAATAACCCTGGCTTCGTTTTGCTTGAGTTTCTGCCTGTCCAGGGCGCTTTGCAGGTCGGCTTTGGCCATGCGTAATTCTGTCTTCGCCATATCCAGCTCCTGGGGACGGGCATTGCCGGATTTTTTCAGTTTGGTCAACATGGCGACCCGATGTTTTCGCATCTCGAGCTGGGCCCGGGCCGCATCCACTTCCCCATGCATGGCCGCGGCCAGTTGGGCCATTGCAAGCCTGCTTTTCAAAACCCTGCTTTCAAGTTCAGCCAGAACCGTTCCCTGTTGGACACGGTCGTTTTCACGCACATGAATGGTCTCGATCCGGTCTCGATAGGGAGTGGAGACATCGACTACCTGGGCCGGTTCGAGAAAGGTTTCAAAAGTAGCGCTGAACAACCGCTCTGGAATCAGAAAGAATCCGAGAAAGCAACTCAGAAGGAGGGTGACGGAGAAGCCCCCCCGCCAGCCGGTGCGGCGGGGGGGAAAGGGATCATTTTTTGTTGACATGCATGACAGGCAGTTCATCCTGATCATCGAGTTGTTGCTCAAAGGAAATTTTTTCGTTGGAAACCAGAATGCCCATGGCCCGATACAGGTTGTACATGGCATAGTTGTAGGTCAACTCGCTTTTGGCAAAAAGTTCTTCCGAGTTTGCCAGCCGTTCATGGGCATCCATGAGCCGGTACAGTACATCGCCGTAGGGATCGTGGTTACTGAGCAGATAATCAACCCGGGCGAGCAGGGCCTTGACCTCTTCGTTGTCCGCCTGCATGACCTGGTAACTCTGTACCATGGAGCGATAGTCTTTTTCAAGCTCCCTGTAGGAGACCTGAGCCTCGAGCAGGACGTTTTGCACCGTGGTGTCGAGTTGATGGAGAAGCTGGCGTATCTCGATTTTTTTTCTGGTATTACGCGCTTCAGCGCCATTGTTGCCCAATGGATATTCAAAGCGCAGCCCGGCGACATAGCTTGGCCCGCCCTCGTCAAACTGGTTGGAATAGGCAGTGCCATACTGGTAATCACCTTCCAACCCCTTGACATAAGTCTGGAAAAAGAGATCCAGGGATGGCAGGAGCTCATTTTCCGAGCGTTGCAGGCGCAGATAGGCTGATTGGATATGCTTGATCGACTGGGCGACTTCAGGCCGGTTTTCAAGAGCGGTTTCAAGCACCCGGTCAAATGGGATCTGAAGCGGGGTATGCGTGGGTAACTGGCTGGTGGTCAATTCCAGAGCGTTTTCGCCCAGAAGTTCCGGGTCATTGACCAGGGCCCGTAAGCGGGATTGGGCATTGAGCATGGCAAACTCGGCCTGCATGGCAGCCAGTTCATGGGCATTGACCATGGATCTGGCCCGGGCCAGGAGACTTGGCTCGACATCCATGGCAGTTCTTTCTTTCATTTTGTTGTAGATCTTGCGGCTTTTTTCGGCGAGCTGTTTTTTCTGAAGAAGAAGCGATCGTTCCAGATACAGTCCCCAGTAGGCGCGGCTGACCTCCAGCAGATGGCTTTCCACATTTCTGCGCAGTTCTTCGCCGGCTATGGAATGGTCAATGGTGGCCAGATTGATGGGCGCCTCGTTATAGGCGATGCCAAACTGTTTGAGCAGGGGCTGACGGATGGTCAGATAGGTGCCTGTCCTGGCCTGATCCTCGGGATTGAAATAGGTGGAATTGGTATCCATGTCACCAATGTTCTGCTTCAGCTCCACCTCGGTTCCGGTCAGGAATTTTTTGCGGATACCGTATTCCAGGTTTTTGGAACTTTCCTCATAGCGGAGCGGCCCTCCGGTTTTGAGGTCATCGCCCACAGGCTCGTCAAGATCAGTCAGCCTGCCCTCGGCAAAAATGCGGAAATCATAGGGGCCTTCCGCTTCCTGAATGGTTGTCTCCCGGATAAGCGGCAGGTCGCTGAAAACCTGGATCTGGGAGGAATGTTTCAGGGCCCGGGAAAAGAGCGAGGTAACATCGGTGGCAACATCGGTTGTCTTACGATTGATCTTTTTATCAACCCCTTTTTCCCACCACGGAGTATAGGATGAGGGAATGGTCTCGTTTTTTTGCGGCGCCTGCCGGTCCGAAGAAAAAATCGAAACATATCCAATCTCCGATGCTTTCATCTGTTCAACCAGAGGTTTGTAGCGTTTGAAAAGCCGTTTGCGCAGCCCATCATAGTCCATTTGACTGTTCTGGGCAGCCTGGACAACACGTTCATAGTCTGTGGGATCGTTATCCGATTCGGCCAGGCAGGACTGGGAGCAGATGATGGTGGCAAAAGCGCTCAGGGTAAGCAATTTGTAGATTGTTTTCATAGCATTTCTCTGTTGATTGAGATCAATGGTTATTCTGGGCTGGCTGAATAGACGGTGCCAGGAATTCGTAGCCGTTGAAGTTGTCCCATTCGATATCGCAGACAGTCACATTTCCTGCATGGGCGGAATCGATAATCGTGGAGGGCAGATAGGCAAAAACCGTTTTCACGTCCAATACCGTGGATGAAAAAACCATACTGCTGAAATTGGGGCTGAAATAGGTACGCATATTAAAAAATCCTGCTGTGGACGCATTGTAGCTGGACATGGTCTGCTCTATGCTCATGTGATGAGGCAGATCGTAGAGCATGACGCCGGGAAAGGAGGCCAGCCAGTTACCGGCAGTATCGGCCATGATGGTCTGCTGGCCAACCTGGTTGCCAAGAGCGTCGTACAGGGTAAATTCAAGGGTCGTGCCTGGCTCGGCATGGCCTGTATAAATTGGCGATACCGGCAGGGCGGGCATGTTCCAGTCAATCCCGGTAAATGGGTAATAGAAAATCGGCTCTGTATTTTCTCCAAAAAATTGCTGATACGACAGGAGCGGATCATTGGTCAGGCCAGGTTCAGGTTGTGGCGTGACCGGAACAGCAGGAAGGTGCGGCTGGGAAACAGCCGGCGTTTCCACTGGCGGTGGTGGATAGGCATAACCGAAATCCGTACTGGTGTTGTGTTCGCCCGGTCCCAGGATGACGACTGTTTGATTGTCACCCGTGCCATCCGGATCAAAATTTGGCCGGATGCCGGCGGGCAGTGTGGCCGGGTTGATGCAGATGGAATGGGCGCCGGCCGGCAGGTTGTCAAACAGGTAGGTTCCGTCCGGGCCAGTGATTGTGGTCGTTTGGTAATCGGGCTGCCCATCGCCATCGAGATCCACACCGATACAGACTTCGACTCCCGGCAACGGGGCTTCACCCGGATCCATAACACCGTTGCCGTTTTGATCATTCCAGAGCTGGTCGCCAATGGAACCGGTGCCGGTATAGCCGAAATCCTGGTCGATGTTGGTTTCGCCGGGAGCGAGGCTCAGGTGAGTGGTATTGTCAGTTATTCC
>Ga0256914_1003699_pt1 | contig 11911 bp, 11 predicted proteins | sample HulkmetaG_FD_191571 | JGI IMG/M metagenome (GOLD analysis project Ga0256914, IMG submission 191571) | Hydrothermal chimney microbial communities from Main Endeavour vent field at the Juan de Fuca Ridge, Pacific Ocean - Hulk | ecosystem: Environmental > Aquatic > Marine > Hydrothermal vents ...
AGATAGAGCAGACCATTGGCCACGGCCTCCTTCATGCTGATGAGGGTCATGCCGTTGACCTTCTTGCCGATCTTGCCCGCCTTGACCAGCTCCTCGGCCTTCTTCCAGTTGGTCACGTGGAGGAAGTCGGTGTCCTTGGAGGAGCAGCCCGCCTCGAAGGGAGGACGCCCCTTCTCGATGCCGCCCACGTAACGCTCGGAACAGAAAGAGTTGGTGAAGCCCCAGCCGTAGGAGGGACCCTTGCCCGCATCGGAGAGATCCTGGCTGTAGGGGGGCATCTCGAAAGTGAAGGACTGGTCGAGCTTGAGCCGCCCTTCCTTGCGGTCGAACTTCCAGTAGGTCAGGCCACCGCGGTACTTCTCGTTGAACTCCGACAGGGGCACGAAACCACTGCCCTTGTAAGGTGCGGCGTACTGGGTGGCCTCCATCACGTACTCGGTGTTGGGGGTCACGAAGGCGCCGCCGTGCTCTGAACGGAACAGCGGGTTGACCACGATCTGCTTGGTCTCGAAGTCGTGCAGATCGATCACCGCCACGCGGGGGTTGGCCTTGTCGTTGATGAAGAGGTAACGGCCGTCATAGTCGCCGTTGGTTTCGGAGAAGGCGGGGTGGTGGGTGTCACCATAGAGGATGTCCTTGCCCTCGATACGGCCCTGGGCCAGCACGGCCTTGGATTCGTCGTCGAAGCCGTACCCCTGCCAGGGCTCCGGCGTAAACACACCGATGTACTTCAGAATCCGCATGGAGGGGATGCCGTACACGATCACCTGGCCGCTCTGGCCGCCGGAACTGAAGGCCAGGTACTCGTCCCGTCCACCAGTGGGCGTATAGGTCTTGGCCGCCGCCAGGATGTCCTTCTCGGTGAGGCCCCGCCGTTTCATGACGTCCTTCAACGTCTCCTGAGACCAGGCCTGGCCTCCGGCGGTGACCCCCACTGCCAGGGCAACGAGGGCGGCAAGCATGGGCTTGCGTGCTTTCATGGGTTGTTCTCCTTCTGGTAACAAGCTAAATCGTTGCGAAAACTGCACCGACGGCATTTTCGTGGTTCAATTCACACGGGCCACAATGGCGGTCCATGTGATGCATGATACATGTCGCAAGAGCAAGTGTGTGCCATTTCGCACAGATCTCACTTGACTTGAGTCAAACCAAAAATGTTTTCCCGCTCAACCGGCCTGCTCAGCCTCGAATTTCACCCCTACCGACTGGAATTCCGCACCCCCTGGCCCAACCTGGACGCCCCTTATCGAAAGGGGTGGCTGGTGAGGGCCCGGCGGGGGAAAGAGGCGGGCTGGGGCGAGTGCGCTCCCCTGCCCTCCGCGGGCACGGAGGAGCCCTCTCGCGCACGAAGGGCACTGGAGAGGGTCTGCGGAAGAGCGTGGGAAACGGAGGCGCTGCTGGCACACCTCCAGACCCTGGCCGGCCGGGCGCCGGCGGCGGCCTGCGCACTGGAGACGGCGCTGCTCGACCTGGAGGGCCGTCGGCGGGGGCTTCCGCTGCGCAGGCTGCTGGCGGCCGGGGCCGCGGATGCCATCACCGTCAACGCCATGGCCGGAAGCGCCTGCAGGGAGGCGACGAAGGAGGCCGTGCAGGCGGGCTTCCCGGTGGTCAAGCTGAAGGTGGGGCAGGAGCCCCCGGACCGGGAGCTGCACTGCCTGCGGGAACTGTGCGCAACGCTGCCGCCGGAGATCCGCCTGCGGCTCGACGCCAACCGCGCCTGGGACCCGGACGGGGCCTCGCGCTTCCTGCAGCAGCTGGAGGGGCTGCCGGTGGAATCGCTGGAGGAGCCGCTGCGGGATCCCGACCCGACCACCCTGCGCCGGCTCCAGGAAGCGACCCCCGTCGCCCTCGCGGTGGACGAATCGCTGAAGGAGCTGGGAACGGAGTCCTTTCTGAAAGCAGCCCCGGTGCGGCGGGTGGTGCTCAAGCCCATGGTCCACGGCGGTCCCGCCCGCACCATGGAGCTGGCGCAGAGGGCGTTGGGGGCCGGCCTGGTGCCCCTGATCACCTCCACCCTGGAGTCGGCCGTGGGCCTGCATGCCGCCTGCCAGCTCGCCGCCGCTCTGGACTCCCTCCACCCCGGCACGGCTCACGGGCTTGCCACCGCCGGCTGGCTGGCGGATGATCCCGTCATCCCGCCCCGCCTGGAACGGGGCCGGATCCTGCTGAACGACCAACCCGGCCTGGGAACGACCCCGTGACTGCCTACCACCACAGCTTCCGCGTACCCTTCGACCAGCTCGACCCCGGCGGCGTGCTCTTCTTCGGCCACCTCTTCGGCCACGCGCACCGCGCCTACGAGGCCCTCCTGCGGGAAATCGATTTCGGCCTCGCCGCCCTGCTCGAGGCGGGAGAGAACGCACTCCCCCTGGTGCACGCCGAGGCCGACTACCACCACCCCATGAAGCTGGACGACCTCATCGAGGTGGAACTGGAAGTCCGGGCCATCGGCAAACGTTCCTTCACCCTGGGCTACCACTTCTGGAAGGGCGAGGTGCTCTGCGCTTCCGCCACCACCGTCCACGTGGCTGTGGAAACCGGCAGCGGCCGTCCCCTGCCCCTGCCCGATCCCCTCCGGCGGGGACTGGCGGCCTACCTGGCGGACGCCTGAAGCCGGCGTCGCAGCTCGCGGCGCAGGAGCTTGCCCAGGGCGTTGCGCGGCAGCCGCGCCACCCGGTGGAAGGCCCTGGGCCGGAACGCCCCCCGCAGCCGCTCCCCGGCCCAGCGGGCCACCCTGGCCTCGGGCCAGGCGCCCCGGTAGCAGGCCACCACGCGGCTGCCCCAGGTCTCGTCCTCGAGGCCCACCACGGCCACCTCGTCGATGCCGGGACAACGCGCCAGCTCCGCCTCCAGCACCGTCGGATGGATCTTCTCGCCCCCGGAGATGATGACCTCGTCGGCGCGACCCAGCACCGTCAGCCGTCCCTCCCCGTCCAGAGCACCGAGATCACCGGTGGTGAACCAGCCCGCTCCGTCCGCCAGCGCGCGGGCCGTCTCTGCTTCCAGCACCCAAGGAGCGACGCTCTCCCCACGGATGCGGATGCGGCCATCCCCGGCCAGCGCCACCTCCAGGTGCGGAAGGGGCCTGCCCGCCAGCCCCGCGCTCCAGCGCGCGGGAGGCGGAACGAGGGTGGCCACCTGGGAAGCCGCTTCCGTGAGCCCGTAGCTGGGGCAGAGCGGCCATCCCAGCGCCAGCGCCCGCCCCACCAGCGCGGGATCCGCCGGCGCGCCGCCGAGCAGCACCACGCGCAGTTCCGGCGGCGGCCGGAAGCCCGGCTCGTGCTGCAGCACGCGGTGGAGCTGGGTGGGCACCAGGGAGAGGTGGGTCACCTCCCCCTCCGCCACTCGCTGGAGCACCCGCTCCGGCGAAAAGGGCAACTCCATGGTCACCGCCGCCCCCGCCAGCCAGGCGCGCAGCACCACCGACACGCCGGCCACGTGGTGCAGGGGCAGGCAGAGCAGCCAGCGGTCGCCGGCTCCGAAGGCCAACAGGCGATTGGCCGCCGCCGCCGCGGCGCGCAGGTTTCCGCCGGTCAGGGCCACCAGCCGCGGGGAACCCTGGCTGCCGCTGGTGGAGATCAGCAGCTGGACGCGCCGGGATGGCGCGAACCCGGGATCGGAGGGAAGGGGGGAACGCCCCGAAACGCACCCGGCGAGAGGCCGCAGGTGCACCTCCTTTCCGGAATCCCCCCCGACGAGAAAGGAGGCGTTGGCCAGCTCCAGCAGCCGATCCCGTTGGGCGGCCGGCAGGGCGGGATCCAGAGGAAGGAAGGGACAGCCCAATCGGGGCAGCAGCAGGAGCAGCAGCAGCTTGAGCAGGGGATCGGAGCCCACGGCCGCCACCACGGTGCCAGGCGCCAAGCCCTGCGCCAGCAGGAGCTCCTCCAGCGACTCCAGCCGTCCGCCCAGGTCCAGGGGCACGCCGTTCCATTCCAGCTCGCGGATCACTGGACCGGCTCGTCTATCGTTCCAGAGTCGTTCCTTCCACCGGGCCACCTCCGGCTCACTTTTCCTTCATCCAACCCAGAATCCAGTCCGCCACGCCGGCCGGATCGTTGAGGTTGAGCAGGGGCACCAGGGGACTACCCGCCGGCGGTTCATCGCAGGCCAGGGCGAGAATGTTTTCATCGGAGTCGCAGAGCAGCGGCTTGCCCAGGGAGGGGCGATGGATCTCGATCTTGGGAATGGGCTCGTGGCGGAACCCCTCCACCAGCACCAGATCGAGACAGGAGGTGTCGAGACAGGAGAGCAGCTCCTCCAGGCGGGGTTCCGTCTCTCCGTCCCCTTCCCGGATCCAGGCGGTGCGCCAGGGCGAGGCCAGCAGCACCTGGCCGGCGCCGGCCTTCCGCAGCCGGTCGCTGTCCTTTCCCGGCCTGTCCATCTCGAAGTCGTGATGCGAGTGCTTCACCAGCGCCGGCCGCACGCCGGCCCGGCAGAGGAGGGGAATCACCCTTTCCAGCAGCGTCGTCTTGCCGCTGCCGGAGAAGGCGGCGAACCCCAGCAGGGGGATCGGATATCGCAAGTCGTTCATCGCTCACCATGGGGGACAGGATCTCGAAGAGTGCCAACCCTAGCAAATTTTCCGTATTCCGCTTAAGGAAGTTCACGCAATCCCGTATATACTGGCAGACGGCACTTCTGGCTTCCATGGAGACATGAACCCGGGCGAAAGGACAGACACGCTGCGCCACCTCGTCTTTCTTGGACTGGCCTGGAGCGCCATCATCCTCTTCTTTGCCTGGTGGGGCGTGGAGGAGGAGAAGGAAAACACCGCTCGCCTCGCCACTGCGCAGGCCCGCGCCAGCTTCGGCAAGGACCAGGCCCTGCGCCAGTGGGCCACCCGCCATGGCCGCATCTACGTGCCGGTGGGCGACTACTTCCAGCCCGATCCACGCATGAGCAAGGTGCCGGAACGGGACATTCGGACGCCCAGCGGCATCGAACTGACGCTCATCAACCCGGTCACCATCATCAACCAGCTGGACCGGGACTACCAGTACCTGTACGGCACCTCCGGCAAGATCACCAGCCTCACCGCCCGCTCCCCGCACAACCAGCCCGACGAGTGGGAGAAGTCCGCCCTTCGGCGCATCAATGCCGGCGCCGAGGAGGTCATGGAGTTCGTCCACCAGGACGGGGGTGAGTTCCTGCGGCTGATGCAGCCGCTCGTCGTCACGCCCGGCTGCCTCCTCTGCCACTTTGGAGAAGGCTTCGAGGTGGGCAAGCCGGGCGGCGGCATCGCCATCTCCCTGCCCATGGCCCAGCTGCGGCAGCAGGAGCAGGCGGCAGTCAGGAGCAAGCTCGCCGTGCTGGCCATCCTCTGGGCCTTCGGTATGGTCGGCCTGGCCATCAACGCCTGGCTGCTGCACCGGCAGGCGCAGATCCGCGCCCAGACCATGGCCGAGCTCAAGCGCAGCGAGGCGCGCAAGAGCGCCATCATGGGCAGCGCGCTGGACTGTATCATCACCATCGACGCCGAGGACCGCATCGTGGAGTTCAATCCCGCCGCCGAGAAGACCTTCGGCTACCGGTGCGAAGAGATGCTGGGCAGGCGCATGGCCGAGTTCCTGGTTCCCGAGTCCATGCGCGAGATGCACTACGAGGGCCTCAAGCGCCAGATGGAAACGGGAGAATCCAGCATCATCGGCACCCGTATCGAAACCACCGCACTGCGCTGCGACGGCAGCGAGTTTCCCGTGGAGCTGGCCATCACCCGCATCGACCAGCCCGGCTCCTCCCCCCTGTTCACCGCCTTCCTCCGGGACATCACCGAACGGCGCAAGCTGGAGGAACAGCTGCAGAAACAGGCCTCCGAGGACGACCTCACCGGCCTCTACAACCGGCACACCTTCGAGGCGGTGTTGAAAAGGATGCTGGCCAGCACCGGGAAACACAGCCATTGCCTCATGTACCTGGACCTGGACAGGTTCAAGGTGGTCAACGACACCAGCGGCCACAGTGCGGGCGACGAGCTGCTCAAGCAGCTGGCCGATCTCCTGCGCAGCAACCTGGAGGAGTCCGCCACCCTGGCGAGGCTCGGCGGAGACGAGTTCGGCCTGGTGCTGGAAAACTGCACCCTGGAGACGGGCAAGGAGGTGGCGTCCCGCCTGCTGCGCGCGGTGAGCGAATTCCGCTTCTACTGGAACGACAAGATCTTCACCCTGGGCATGAGCATCGGCCTGGTCGTCATCGACGATCCCCGGGCGGAGGCTTCCCAGCTGCTGAGCATGGCGGACGCCGCCTGTTACCGCGCCAAGGAGGAGGGCCGCAACCGCTGCTACGTCTATTCACACAGCGACGAGGCGCTCACCCACCGCCAGGTCGAACTGAACTGGCTGGGTCGCATCGAATCCGCCTTCTCCGAGGAGCGCTTCCTGCTCTACCAGCAGCCCATCGTTCCACTCCAGGGCGGCGACCCCGGGTTCATGGAGATCCTGCTGCGCATGCGGGATGAAGAGGGCCGGCTGGTGACGCCCGACAAGTTCCTGCCTGCCGCGGAACGTTACAACCTGATGCCCACCATCGACCGCTGGGTGGTCCGCTCCACCCTGCACTGGATGAACGAGAATACCGACTACGAGGGGAGGCTGAGCATCAACCTCTCCGGCGCCTCGCTCACCGATCCCCTCTTCCTGGACTTCCTCCTGAAGGAGCTGGACGAGGCCGGACTGGAAGAGGGGCGCCTCTGCTTCGAGATCACCGAGACGGAGGCCATCAGCAACCTGTCGCGGGCCCGCCGTTTCATCGCCCTGGTGCACGAGGCGGGCTGTCTCTTCGCCCTGGACGATTTCGGCAGCGGCATGTCCTCCTACGGCTATCTCAAGGACCTGCCGGTGGACTTCCTCAAGATCGACGGCCGCTTCGTGCGCAACATGGACATGGACCCGGTGAGCATGGCCATGGTCAAGTCGATCCACGAGATCGGGCACCTCATGGGCAAGCAGACCATCGCCGAGTTCGTCGGCCATGCAGCGGTACTCAGGCTGTTGCAGGAGATGGGCGTCAACTTCGGCCAGGGTTTCTACCTGGGCAAACCCGCCCCCCTGCAGCCACTCTCCCGCGGGGCGGGGGAAGCCGAAGCTCAACCGGTGAAGATGCGCCGCAGCTGATCCCACTTCTCTCTTGCGCTGGTGGTGCGCACGGTCTGCCACAGCTCGTCCAGGCGGAAGGGGTGGTGGCGCTCATGGGCCACGCCGAGCTGGGGCATCTCCGCCAGCCCCACCTCGCGGGCGTGTTCCACGAAGTCCCGGTTGCGCCAGAAGAAGGCGCCCGGCATGGTGGTGGGAACCACCACGTAGAAGAGAGCCCGGCCGATGACGGCGGAGACCAGGGCCAGCAGGCCCAGCAGCCCCACCAGCCACGCGCTTCCACCAAGGAAGGCATACCAGCCAGCGAGCGGCGCGCAGGCAGCGCAGGTACACGCCCGCCAGCCGCTGGAACCCCCACATCCAGCCCTGGGTGGACGGTGCCCTGCGCAAGGCGGTGCACCCGGACCCGTCGAAACGCTACGACACCCTCTCGGAGTTCCTCTACGACCTATCGAAGCCCAACCCCGCTTTCGCCAGCGCCACCACCCAGCCCCTCATGGAGCGCAACCCGATGGCCTTCTGGAAGGGACTGTCACTGCTGCTGTTGCTGGGGAACCTGGTGCTGCTCTACCTGCTGCGCTGAGGCACAGGCCCCGGCACGGATCAGCCCAGCGCTTTCAGCGCCGCCTCGTAATCGGGCTCGTCGGCGATCTCCTCCACCAGCTGGGTGTAGGTGACTTTGCCGTTCTCGTCCACGATGACGATGGCGCGCGCCGCCAGTCCCTCCAGGGGGCCGTCGGTGATGAGCACGCCGTAGTCCTTGGCGAACTTCTTGCTCTTCATCATGGAGAGGGGGACCACGTTCTCCAGCCCCTCGGTGGAGCAGAAGCGCCCCTGGGCGAAGGGCAAGTCGGCGGAGACCACCAGGCAGACGGCGTCGTCGCGGCCGGTGAACTTCTCGTTGAACCTGCGCGCCGACTCGGCGCAGGTGGGGGTGTCCAGGCTGGGCACGATGTTGAGCAGCACCTTCTTTCCGGCGTAGTCCTTCAGGCTCACGTCCTGGAGGTCGCCGTCGGTCAGGCGGAAATCGGGAGCCTCCGAGCCCACCTCCGGCAGTTCGCCGCTGGTGTGCATCTCGGTGCCCTGCAGGGTAACGGTTGCCATGTTCCTCTCCTCGTTGTTGTTGGATGAAAGGGCTTGGCAATTATAGCCACGGAACTCTGTTGATGCTTTTCAATGCCACGAGAAGGCCCTCCCCTTATGCTTTGTTAACGGTTCGGCCCGGGGGCGGGCCTCCTACACCGCGAAAAACCCGCACGGGGAAGTGCGGCGCGAAGCGGGGGCGGCGGGAAACCGCGCTTTCCCGCCGCCGATGAGGAAAAGGGAAGGGAGAGCCCGTTTCCGATCCAACCGGCCGCGGCGTCCCCGCCGCGAATTCGGCTGTAACGACAACGAGGATTGAGAACATGAGCTACGAAATGAACGTCACCCTGGACCTCCCCTTCGACCAGGCACTGGAAAAGGTGAAGGAGACCCTCATGGCCCACCACCTGGGCGTGGTGAGCGACGTGGACGTGCAGGCCATCTTCCAGGCCAAGATGGGCAAGGAGATCCCCGCCTACCACATCTACGGCGCCTGCAACCCCAGGCTGGCCGACCGCGTCATCGGCGCCGAGCCCAACGCCGGCACCCTGCTGCCCTGCAACTTCGTCCTGTACGAGAAGGACGGAAGCACCGTGGTGAGCTTCATGGACCCCGTCCCGGTGCTGGGCCTGGCCGGCAACGACGAGGTGAGCGCCGTGGCCGCCGAGGCAAAGGAGATCCTGGAAAAGGTCGTCGCCGAACTGAAAGACTGAACCCCCTCTTCATCTCCCTCATGAGGCTGCGTTCGTCGCAGCCTCCTTTTTCTGGAAGGAGAAGAACTCCGGGTCGATCATGTCGATGAAGGCCCGCGCCTGGGGACTGAGAAACTTGCCCCGCCGCACCACCACGCCGTAGGAGCGCTTGGGGATCCACTCGTCCAGCGGGTGCTGCGCCAGCGCCTCCTCGCCGGTGAGGCAGATACCACTGACGATGGAGATGCCCAGCCCCAGCGCCACGTACTTCTTGATGATCTCCCAGCCCCCCGCCTCCAGCGACACCTGGAACTCCAGCCCGCGCTGCTTGAAGACCAGCTCCAGGAAGCGCCAGGTGGCGAGATGCCGCGGCGGCAGGATGAGGCCGTAGGGACAGATCTCCTCCAGGGTCACCCGCTTCTTCTTCGCCAGGGGGTGGTCCAGCGGAGTGATGAGCACCGGGCTGTAGGAGAAGGTGGGGTGATAGACGATGTCGTCGGGAATGTCGAGCATGGAACCCACCGCAAGGTCCGCCTGGTCGGCGCGCAGCATGGCCATGCCGTCGCGCCCGGTGACATTGTGCAGCTTGATCTCCACATCGGGATAGGTGTCGGCGAAGCGCTTGATGTAGTCGGGCAGGATGTAGAGGGTGGTGGACTCGCCGGCGGCGATGTGCAGCTCGCCCCCCTCCAGCCGCCCGAAGCGGGCGTGGAACTCCTGCTCCAGCCCCTCGATGCCGTCCACCAGCGGCTGCGCCAGCTCGTGCAGCACCCGGCCCTCGGGCGTGAGCACCACCCTGCGTCCCCGCCGCTCGAAGACGGTGATGCCCATCTCCCGCTCCAGCGCCTGGATCTGCAGCGTCACCGTGGGCTGGCTCTGGAACAGCAGTTCCGCCGCCTGTGAGATGCTGCCCGTCTTGGCCGCCATGCAGAAGGCGCGCAGCTGCTTGAGCCGGTTCTGCTTGTAGTAGACCTGCCCTCTTCTCTTTTTCTTGCCCGTCATCGTCTCCCCCTCCGGTTCCTGTCTCTTGCGGCCCCGGGGTGGGCCTCCAGCAAGGTGGGCGACTCCGGGAATGGTTTCTGCTCGCGGTGACGGCACCGCTGCAATTTATTTCAATTTTCAATATAGCAGATTCAAATTATTTCGTTGCTGAATATATCTACGCCTACTAGATTCTGATACCAGAAGCAAGGTTATCGAGGCGTCCCCCATGGCTGGACTCGACCCCACCCTCATCGGCGTCACCGTGGCGTTCATGACCCTGCTGGGCCTGGTGCTGGCGGGCATCCTCGCCTTCGCCAACCGCAAGCTGTGGGTCTTCGAGGATCCACGCATCGACGAGGTGGAGGAGCTGCTCCCCGCCACCAACTGCGGCGCCTGCGGCACCGCCGGCTGCCGTCCCTTCGCCGAGCTGCTGGTGAAGGGGGAGATCGAGCCGGCGAAATGCACGGTGAGCTCCGCCGAGGCCATCGAGGAGATCGCCGATCTCCTGGGCGTGGAAGCGGGCGAGGTGGAGAAGCGCGTGGCGCGCCTCGCCTGCGCCGGCGGTGCCCACGTGGCACGCATGCAGGCCCACTACGAGGGGCTGGAATCCTGCCGCGCCGCGGCCCTCATCGGCGGCGGCCCCAAGGCCTGCGCCTGGGGCTGCCTGGGGCTGGCCGACTGCGAGCGGGCCTGCGACTTCGACGCCATCACCATGGACCGCCACGGCCTGCCGATGGTGGACGCCGACCTCTGCACCGCCTGCGGCGACTGCGTGGAAGCCTGTCCCAAGGAGCTCTTCTCCCTGCAGCCGGTGAGCCACCGCCTCTGGGTGGCCTGCAGGAACCTGCTCCACGGCGACGAGGCCGAGGGCCTGTGCGCAGTGGCCTGCACCGGCTGCGAGAAGTGCGCCCGCGACGCCGCGCCCGGCCTCATCGAGATCCGGGACAACCTGGCACGCATCGACTACGCGCTCAACGCCCTCGCCTCCCCCGACGCCATCCAACGCTGTCCTGCCGGCGCCATCGTCTGGCTGGACGATGCCGGCGTGCACAAGGGACGGGCGGCGAAACGCATCGTGCGGGAAGAGGCGTTGCCTGTGGAGAGGATAGCAGTATGACCCGCTTCGATCTTCAGGGAGGTGGCCGCCTCCGCGGCCTCGGCCACGATTGGAGTGCCAGCATGAAACATCCATTCAGGTGATCCCCATGAACTTCCGCAAGCGCAAGAACGAGAAACCCGCCCCCAGGTACCCCGGCAAGCCCATGGCCCTGGACGGCAACACCGCCGTCGTCCTGTGCGAGCGCGAGGCCTCGGACGCCGCCGGGGCCTACCCCATCACCCCCTCCACCCAGATGGGAGAGTACTGGGCCGAGGAGGCGGCGAAGGGTCACATCAACAACGCCGGGCGACCGCTCATCTTCATCGAGCCCGAATCGGAGCACGCCGCCGCCGCGGTCACCGCCGGCATCGCCATGACCGGCCTGCGCGCCACCAACTTCTCCTCCGCCCAGGGGGTGGCCTTCATGCACGAGTCGCTCTACGCCGCCGCCGGCAAGCGTCTCCCCTACGTGCTCAACCTGGGCTGCCGCGCCATCACCAAGGCGAGCCTCAACGTCCACTGCGGCCACGACGATTTCCACTGCGTGGACGACACCGGCTTCATCCAGTTCTTCGCCCGCGACGCCCAGGGTGCCGCCGACCTCAACCTCATCGCACGCAAGGTGGCCGAGCTCTCGCTGACGCCGGCCATCGCCGCCCAGGACGGCTTCCTCACCACCCACCTCATCGAGCCCATCCGGATGCCGGAGAAGGAACTCATCGAGGAGTTCCTGGGCCACCCCGAGGACGAGATCGAATGCCCCACGCCGGCGCAGAAGCTGCTCTATGGCGAGACCCGCCGCCGCGTACCCGCCATCTGGGACGTGGACCGCCCCCTGCTCTCGGGCAGCGTGCAGAACCAGGACGCCTACATGCAGACCACCGCTGCCCAGCGTCCCTACTTCTACGAGCACGTCCCCGAGATCGCCGACCGCGTGATGGCCGAGTACGCCGAACTCACCGGAC
>Ga0256914_1003700_pt1 | contig 11909 bp, 8 predicted proteins | sample HulkmetaG_FD_191571 | JGI IMG/M metagenome (GOLD analysis project Ga0256914, IMG submission 191571) | Hydrothermal chimney microbial communities from Main Endeavour vent field at the Juan de Fuca Ridge, Pacific Ocean - Hulk | ecosystem: Environmental > Aquatic > Marine > Hydrothermal vents ...
TGTAACAACATGAGCAGTTAACCAGTTACTCTGAAGTGCAGGTACAAGAGGCTCAATTTCATTGGGCACATACAATGAGCAGAAAGCAAGTGTTAAAACCGGGAAGAGCATTACAAAAGCACCAACTATATGGATTTTGTAAATATATTGGAGAATTAGATATATCATAACAGTCATTATTGTAAAGAATATTAATGATTCGTAAAGATTAGATAAAGGTATATGTCCCATTCCCATTGCATAAGATTCTTTCCATCTTAAGAAAAAAGCCACAATCTGCATTATTAAGCCAATATATGCAAGAGCTGTTGCAACTTTTGAGGTAAGATTATCTCTTAAGAAAAAATAGATTAAATAGAAAAAGAAACTTCCAAAATAGATAAATGTTACAATACTGAAAATATGACTACTGGTCATTTGAACACCTCTTTTAATTTTTCAAATAATTTGTTAAACTCATTATCAAAATTTAACCTATTTTTACGCATACTTCCCGCAAAAAGTATTTTAGCATTTTTTTTATCAAAAGTTACTTTAACCCAGAATTTTTTATGATAAACAAAAAAAGATATAAATAAGCCTACAATCATTAGAAAGCAGCCAAGCCATACTATATTAACACCAGGATCTTTAGATACCTGTAATCCAGTGTAATATTGAAATGATGCATTTTTTAATATAAAGGTAAAATCACCATTTCTATGTTTAGCATCAAAATCAGGATAATTTTTAAAAATAATAAAACTTGTTCTTGGTTTCATTCCTTCAACTAATACTATCCTTGCAGCTGGACCAAATCCCTGAAAATTGTTTGCATACCGCTCTACCATAAATTGAAGATTTTTATCTTTAACCTGCACCACGTTACCTACATTAACTTCACCATTGAAAACTACTTTATTTGTTGCTCTGTCAATAACTTTAATTAACACCTTTTGGCCAATTGTACCATAGCTTGCCTGATAAAACTTTATCCCTTTATATTTTAAAGGATGATTAACTAAAATATCAGCTTTAAAAGATTTATTTTTATCTATTATTTCAACTTTACTTCTATACTCTTTAGGAGTACCATTTGGATAGAACTGGATATTAAAGTCAAGACATTTTATTTTAAACCCTAACTCTTTTATCCCTGTTTTTTTTACAAATATAAAGTCTTTAGCTTGACCAACAGGAATATTAATATATCCTTTAAATCCATAAATACTACCAAGAATAGCTCCAATAGCTATGATAATAAGGCTGAGATGTACTACATAGTAGCCAAAATCAGCAAATTTATTTTGATTGACAAAATAGTTGATTTCGTCATTATTTTCTATTTTCTTAAAATTTTTAGCTTTTAAAATATTTTTAATAAAATGTTCAAGTTTGTTAATATCAAATTTTTTTATATTTACTGAAAAATCATTTTTATGAAGAATTGTTTTTTCAATCTCAGGAGTTAATCGTGGATTTTCCTTAAATACCCTGTTGTATGTAACTTTGTAATGTTTAAGTGAGCAGAAAATAAGATTAATAATCAAAAGAGATAGTAATGCCAGAAACCACCAAGAATGATACATATCAAAAATACCAAAAAAATCGAGTAATTTAAAAGTAGTGGGTCCAAAGTGAGAAGCATATTGGCTTTTAGGTAGATCTTGTGGAATTATGGTACCTATAATTGATGTTGCAGCTAAAGAAAATAGTATAAAAAGGGTTAATTTCAGAGAAGAAAAAAATTTTACAACAATATTTTTCTGCATTGAACTATTATATCCTCCGTTGAAAATTAGAAAAAGGGGCGAGAGCCCCTTAGATTATTTTTTGTGACACTCGTTACATTTTGTTGGTCCAGTTTTTTCACCTTTTTTCTTCATTGCCTTATGGCAACCTTTACATTTTTTGTGGTATGCATTTTTAGCTTTAGGTTTTTTACCTTCTTTTTTCAAGCCGTGGCATTTAGAGCATTTTTCTGGCTCCACATTACCACCTTTCCATTTATGGTGGCACTCTTTACAACCAAATTTTTTAGCATGCTCACCATGATCAAAAGTAACAGGTGCCTTTCTTTTTTGAATTTCATTAATGGTAACTTTTGCTGGTGCTTTTGGCATTGCATATGTTATTGATGCAAATGCAAACATAAAAGCTACTGCCATTAAAAGAGCTATTACCTTTTTCATGACCAACACCTCCTTTCATTGTAATTTTATTTAATGAAAAATTTATCAAGCTTGCAAATACTATATACCTAAAATAGTATGTTGTCAATATGTTTCATTAAATAGAAAAAATCAAAAAATCTACTGTTTAAAATGAACTATTCTATTAAAATATTGCTCAATTAGTTCTTTTTTAATTATCTGGTATCTCTCTTTTTCAATTAATTTAATTGCATTTTTCTTAATAAATACATCTATTCCTATACTAATTTCTTTTTCAAGTAAAATTAAAAAATTATAATTTAATTTTAATTTATTTAAATAAATTCCTCCAAGATAGTTTCTAATAGAATCAAGTTCAAAAACATTATCCTTATCTTTTACTTCCATTATAGCATTAGCAATGTGATAGGTTGGAGTAATGACAATATTTTTTGAAATAATATTTATTATTTTCATGGCAAAATCGTTTGGCTTTGGTATATCCTCTGGAATAACCTGTATTGGTCTGGAAATATTAACATAAATTGAGGAATCTTTTACCATTCCATAAACTTTTTCAAGGTGCAAATGTTGTGTTATTAAATCCCTTTCTGAAATTTTTTTCCCTTTAAGACTATCAACAAGCTCTTCATCCTCTGGCACAGCAGTGTATGATAATGATATAGGCACAAAGTAAACTATTTTTTCCTCTTCTTTTACAAAATTTAATATCTCTTTTAAAAAGCCTAATTTTGGTGGCAGAATTTTTCCTGTTCTTGTTCTTGTACCTTCTATATAAAAGAGGAAGGGCTCATTTTTTGACCATAAATATTTGTTGTAATATTTAAAAACAAGATTATAAATAGGATTACTAAGCCACTTTATATCACCATATATGTAATCCCTCTGAAGCTTGTAGCAGTTGAGTTTAGGGAGCAATGCCTTAGATGCACCTCTGTAAAGATTAGCACCTGCAACAATTACTGGATGAAATATTCCAGACTTATTTAAAGCAACGCAAAATGGCAGATGATCTGAATTGGATATATGATTAGGTATAAAGAAGATAGGGTATTTACCCTGAATTTTCTTAATCTGCTCTATAGCTCTTCTACTTTTTGATGTCACTTTCACAGAGTAGAACATCTTTGGAAAAAGCAGCCTTGCAAGCTCTCTAAAAACCATTAGAAATGCAGGATCAAAATCAGCAGCCATATCTTCTGCATAATATTTTGCAAGGTATTTAATAATTTCTTCACTGGAGTCAAGACTATCAAGAGTTTCAAGTTGCTTTTTATATTCATCAACAATTTTTTTATATTTTTTTGAAGATAATTTCTTTATTTGATTTTTTATGTAGTACTTCTGCATTAACTTGCATTCTTCAGCAAGAAAAACTTTTTTAAGTGTTGAATTAAAAATATTATTAGTTACATTTTCCACAACATATTTAACTGCTTCATCCTTTTTAATCCTTGACTTGTTGAGGAAAAGGAGGTTGGCGATAAAAGTTGCAGGTTTTGATTTAGTTATTTTTAAAATTTTTTCCAGAATTGCAAAAACGTTTTTCATGGTAGCTGCTTATTATGCAAAATAGAAAATTTTTTCAAGAAATATTCGCTATATTTTAAGAATAAATTATGAAAAAAATTTAAACCAATACTTCTTGACTTTTCTAACAAATTATGATTAGAGAGCACCCTCAATGATGGTTGTTTGTTGTTGGTTTAATGTTTATAGTTAAATGATACTCTTCTCAAAATAGCTTAAATAGGCTTTTTGAGAGAAAGTTAAAATAAATTTATACTTGACGTAAAGGAGATGAGAAAATGAAAAGGACGTATCAACCAAGTAATACAAGAAGAAAAAGAACTCATGGTTTTAGAATTAGAATGAGAACAAGATCTGGTAGAGATGTTTTAAACAGAAGACGTGCTAAAGGGAGGAAAAGATTAAGTGTTTAACAGACTTTTCTTTTCCAAAGCATTTAAGAGTAAGGAAGAAAATTGATTTTAAAAATATCTATAAATCAGGAAAGAGATTTATTACGCAAAATTTCATTATTTTTATTTGCAGGAACGATTTTCTATATCCAAGATTGGGTATTACAGTTACCAGGAAGTATGGGAAGGCTGTTAAAAGAAACAGAATCAAGAGGTTGATTAGAGAATTTTTTAGATTGAACAAACCTTTATTTCAAAAGGGATACGATTACGTGATAGTTGTTAAAAATAGTTGCTTTCTTAAAAAATATCAAGATGTTGCAGAGGAATTAACAAATTTTCTTCAAAATGAAAAAATTAATAATACTACCAATTAAATTATATAAAATTTTTATTTCACCTTTTTTAGGAAGAAATTGCAGATTTTATCCTACCTGTTCCCAATATGCCATTGATGCAATAGAGAAATATGGCATTGTTAAAGGTTTGTTCAAATCTCTAATCAGAATTTGTAAATGCCACCCATTTCATCCTGGTGGTTATGATCCTGCATAAAAAAGCATAAAACAATTTATTTAAGGAGAATTTTATGGAAAAACGTACTATTTTGGCAATAGTTATATCTCTTATTATTCTTGTGGCTTATCAGGAAATTTTTATGAAAAAATTTATGAAACCACAGAGTGTTAATGACAATACCACTACAATGCAGGTAAAGCCTGAGAAAAAAACTCAAGAAGTTGCTACTGTTAAAAAGAAAACCATTCAACCAGAAAAGAAAATCAATAAAATTAAAGAAGTTATTAAAAATCCTAATGAAAAATTTTTAAATGTAGAAAATAGTGTATTTAAACTAACTTTTTCTAACAAAGGTGGTGCAATTACAAAATGTATTTTAAAAAAATATTTTGTTACATATAAAAGGCAAAAAAATGTTGTTCTATTTGATAAAGTTAGAGATTATCCAATAGAGAATGAGATAATAGTGAATGATTATAAAATTCCAAGGGATACAGTTTATAATGTAGATATATCATCTTATAATGTCTATGTTGAAAATAAGCCCTATAAAATAACATTTTACAAAGATTTTGGCACATTTTTATTTAAAAAAATTTACACAGTTTTACCTGATAAATATCAAATTGACCTTGAATATGAATTTATCAATAAAAGTAAAACCCCTCTTAAAATTGAAAATAGCACATTCTATTTTAGAACAGAAAAGTTGAAAAAAGCAAAATATCAGTTTGAAGGTAGCTGTTTCCTTGTAGATGGAGTGCTTAAAGAGGTTAGTGTTAAAAAAATTGAAAAAGAGAAGATACGTCAATATACAAAGAATGTTCAATGGTTTGGATATAGCGAAGTTTACTTTCTTGCTGTTATTTTAAAGAAAAAAGATTATTTTGATATTGCTAAAACATATATTAGTGACAACAATGTTGTGCTTGAAGGGATTAAAAATTTTAATTTAAAAATCAATGATAAAGTAACAGATAAAAACTATCTCTATTTTGGACCAAAAAAGTATGATATTTTAAAAAGTTATCATGCTGGGCTGGAACGAAGTATTAATTATGGGATATTTGATTTTCTTGCAAAGCCTTTAATGATAGTGCTTAACTTTTTTTACAAATATATACATAACTATGGTGTTGCTATAATTCTACTCACACTATTAATAAAACTAATTTTCTATCCTTTAACTCAGAAGAGTTATGAATCTATGAAGAAAATGAAAGATTTGCAGCCTCATATAAATAGAATAAAAGAGCAATACAAAAATGATAAAGCGAAATTAAACCAAGAGATAATGGAGTTGTATAAAAAATATAAAGTCAATCCCTTTGGAGGTTGCTTGCCTATGATTATTCAGATACCTGTATTTTTTGCTCTATATAAAGCACTACTCAACTCAATTGAACTTAGACATGCTCCTTTTATCAGTCATATTCCATTTACAGATAAAGTTTGGTTGGTTGACCTGTCAGTGAAAGACCCATACTATATTACACCTATTTTAATGGGACTATCAATGTTTGTTCAGCAAAAAATGACACCTACAGGTGGTGATGCTTTGCAGGAAAAATTAATGTATTTTATGCCTATATTTTTAACATTTTTATTTTTAAATTTTCCATCAGGGCTTGTAATTTACTGGCTTGCAAATAATATTCTATCTATAATTCAACAATATATGGTTAATAAAAAAATGGAGAAATCAAAATAGCAGAGGAGATGGGTTATGGAAAAGATTGTTTTTGAAGGGAAAAACCTTGAAGAAGCTTTAGAAAATGCATGTAAAGAGCTTGGAATTGAAAAAGATAAAATTAAATATGAAGTTATTGAAAAGGGGAGCAAGGGATTTTTGAAAGTTTTTTCAAAAAAGACCAGAATTGAAGTTTTTGTTGAGGAAAAGGAAAATATAAAAGATAAAATTAATAAAATTTTGGATGAAGAATTACCAGAGATTAAACTTGATGAAAAAGAGGAAAAAACAGAGTTTGAAGAGGAAATAGTTGAGCCAAAATCTGAGTCATCTTCAGAAACAGGGAAAGTTAAGCATTATAATGATGAAGAGGTAATAGAAAGTGCAAAAGATTTTGTTAGAGAGCTGCTTAAATTTTTTGATATTGAACCAAGAGTTGATTATAGGCAGTATAAGGATAAAGTTCTTATTTTAATTTTTACACAAGGAGATTTTATAAAAACAAATAACTTTGAAGAATTTATTTATTCTATTCAATACCTTACAAACAAAATAATTTCTTCAAAATTTAGATCAAATTTGAAATTTGAAATTGATATTAATGAATATATTAAGAAAAAAATAGTAAAACTCAAACAGTTTGCAAGAGAGATTTCAACAAGAGCCAAAAATGAGCATAGAAGCATTAAATTAAGGCCAATGTATCCAAATGAGAGAAGGATAATTCACGTTACCTTAAAGCATGATAAGCATATTAGAACAGAAAGTGTTGGAAATGGCGAGAAAAAGAGGATAATTATATCTCCAACAGACCATTAAAATGAATGTAAGTTTTGACACAATATGTGCAATATCTACACCTGTTGGAATTGGTGGTATTTCTATTATTCGAATAAGTGGAAAAGATGCTCTAAAAATAGTAGAAAAGATATTTATTCCTAAAATTAATAATATAGAGACTCACAAAGTTTACTACGGTTTTATTAAGGATAACTTCAGTGGAGAGAGCATTGATGAGGTACTTCTTTTAGTTATGCTCTCTCCAAAATCATATACTAAGGAAGATGTAGTTGAAATTCATTGCCATGGTGGTTATACTGCATCTAAAGAAGTCCTTAACCTTCTCATAAAAAATGGTGCTCGTTTAGCAGAGCCTGGCGAGTTTACTAAGAGAGCATTTCTCAATGGAAGAATTGATCTCACTCAGGTAGAGGCTGTTATAAACACAATTAATGCTCATAATAGCACTGCTCTGAAAATCAGTTCATCCAATCTCAATGGTAAATTAAAGAAAAAAATTTTAGATTTAAAAGATAATGTTATTAATTTAATCTCAGAAATAGAGAGTTTTATTGATTTTGAAGAATTTAGAGATGAAATTGAATTGGAAAACATAAAAAAGAAAATAGAGAATTTACAATATGAAGCAAAAAAGCTTATTGAATCATATAACAGGGTAAAAAGTTTTTTTGAAGGTGTAAAGATTGTTATAGCTGGAATGCCAAATGTTGGAAAATCTTCTTTGCTAAATTATATTTTAAATGAAAACAGAGCAATTATTAGCAATATCCCCGGCACTACAAGGGATACAATAGAAGAAGATTTTGATTTTGAAGGAATAAGGGTAAAAATAATAGATACTGCTGGTATAAGGGATACTGACGATGAAGTAGAGGCTGAAGGTGTGAAAAGAGCTTTTGCTAAAATTGAAGAAGCTGACCTGTTAATCTATCTTTTTGATATTTCTAAAGGATTAAGTGATTTTGACAAAAAAATATTAGATAGGTTTCAAAATAAAAAAATTTTTTTAGTTGGAAATAAATGTGACCTTATAAATGAAAATTTGGCAAAAGAGGAGTATTTGCCAATATCTGTGAAAAAAGAAATTAATCTTGACTTTTTCAAAGAAAAATTAAAAACTATATTATTGGGAGACGAAAAATTTAACTTAAATGAAGCTTTTATCACCAATATTAGACAGTATGAAACTATTTGCAATTTTAGTAGAATTTTAGATAGAATAGATTTTAATAATCAAACAATTGATATGATAAATTTTGAATTACAGGAAGCTTTAAATGAGCTTGGAAAGTTAAGTGGAGAAGTTACATCAGAAGATATTTTGGACAATATTTTTAAAAATTTTTGCATTGGGAAATAATTTAAGAATGGAGAATAGATTGGGTAATGGTATGGAGTTTGACTTACAACTAACAACTAAATCCTAAATCCCTGACTTAACTTTGTATTAAAATAGAATAAAAGCTATAATGGAGGCTTAAAATGATTAGAAAGCCCGCAGTAGCAGGTTCTTTTTACACAGCCAATCCCTCTAAATTAAAAGGTGAAATAGAAACATATCTGTCAAATGCTCAAAGTAGAGATATTGATAATATTAAAGCTATTATTTCACCACATGCAGGATACTTTTACTCTGGACAGGTGGCAGCATACGGATATAAACAGGTTCAAAATAGAGTATTTGACACAGTTGTTGTTTTTGCACCCTGTCACAGAGGTTTATTTGATGGTGTTTCAATATTTAATGGTGAAGGTTATGAGACTCCACTTGGTATTGTTCCAATAGATTCTGAAACAGTTGAAGAACTCATTGGCAGTTCTGAACTTATAAATTTTTTACCTCAAGCTCATATTCAGGAGCATTCACTTGAAGTACAGGTGCCTTTTTTACAGGTTGTTCTTAATGATTTTAAATTAATTCCTGTGCTTGTTGGTACACAGGATATTAATCAACTTTATCAGGTAGCATCAATTATCAATGAAAAATTAAAACATAGAAATGTTCTCTATGTTGCCAGCACAGATCTTTCTCATTTTTACACCTCGGAAGCAGCTAAAAAATTAGATTATGTTGCAATAGAGCATATAAGAGATTTAGATCTTGAAGGGTTTTACAAAGCTATTGTATCCGGCAAAACTGAGGCATGCGGTGCCGGGCCTGTTATGATAGTTTTAACCCTTGCAAAGCTCAATAACTGGAATGGATGTGAAATTTTAAAGTATGCTGATTCTGGTGATGTTTCAGGAGATAAGTCAAATGTTGTTGGTTATCTTTCAGCTGTTATTTATGCTAACAATAAAGATGAGAGCCTTACTGAGTATGAAAAAGAGGTTTTAAAAAAGATTGCAAAAGAAAGCATCAGAGCAAAACTTTTTAATGATAGATTCAATTTTGATTATAAAAGAACAGAAAATCTAAAACAGAAAAGGGGTGCTTTTGTAACATTACACAAAGATGGAAATTTGAGAGGTTGCATTGGTTACATTCAGGGAGTTGATAGCCTTGATAACACAGTGAAAAAAATGGCTATATCAGCTGCTTTTGAAGATCCAAGATTTCCTGCTTTAAGCAGAGATGAATTTGACAAGATAGATATTGAAATAAGTGCTTTAACTCCACTTAAAAGAATCAAGAATATAGAGGAGATAGAAGTAGGGAAACATGGAATTCTTATTATTAAAGGTTACAACAGCGGATTATTACTCCCTCAGGTTGCAACAGAATATGGGTGGGATAGGTTAACGTTCCTTGATCAGACCTGCATTAAAGCAGGGCTTTATCCAGGATGTTGGAAAGAAAAAGATGCAGAGATATATATTTTCAGTGCTGAAGTTTTTTAAAAAGAAAGGGTAAAAAATGCAATATGTTCATCTTCACACACATACAGAGTATTCATTGCTTGATGGTGCAATTAAAATAAAAGAGCTGATGAAAAAGGCAAAAGAGTATAACATGCCAGCTGTTGCAATTACAGATCATGGCAATATGTATGGTGCAATAGAATTTTACAAAGAAGCTCAAAAATCAGAAATAAAGCCTATTATTGGTTGTGAGGTTTATGTTGCAAAAGGCTCAAGAAAGAAAAAGGAGAAGGCAAAAGATTCAGAAGAGAAAGGTTTAAATCATCTTATTTTACTTGCTAAAAATTTAACTGGCTATAAAAATCTTATGGCTCTTGTTTCCCTTGGATATTTAGAAGGTTTTTATTATAAACCAAGAATTGACTGGGAACTTCTTGAAAAATATAATGAAGGACTTATCTGTCTTTCAAGTTGTTTAAAGGGTGAGGTTGCAGAGACATTTTTAAATAAAGGTGAAAAACATGCATTTAAAATAGCAGAGAAATTTTTAAAGATTTTTAAAGAAGATTTCTATATTGAGCTTATGGACAATTCTATTCCAGAGCAGAAAATTGCAAATGAAGGATTGATTAGTATTGCCAATAAATTGTCAATCCCTGTTGTTGCAACAAATGATTGCCATTACCTTACAAGAGATATGGCAGAAAGCCACGATGTTTTGCTCTGTATTCAAACAGGCAGAACAATTAATGAACAGGGAAGAATGAAATTTTCATCTGATGACTTTTATTTTAAATCACCAGAGGAGATGGTTGCTGCTTTTGAAAATATACCAGAAGCAATTTCAAATACAGTTGAAATTGCTAATAAATGCAATCTTATTTTACAATTTGGAAAGTATGAATTCCCTGAAATTCCACTTGAAAAAGGGGAAACAGTTGAGGATAAATTTGAAAGAAAAGTTAAAGAAGGTTTTAAAAATAGACTTGATGAGATTAAATCTCACTATAAAGAATTTACAGATGAAATTAAGAACAAGTACCTTGAGAGACTTGAAAGGGAGATAAGCACAATTAAAAAAATGGGCTTTTCTGGTTATTTTCTTATTGTTGAAGATTTTATTAATTATGCTAAAAACAACAATATCCCTGTTGGACCTGGTAGAGGCTCTGCTGCTGGAGCGCTTGTTGCCTACTGTTTGAAAATTACAGATATTGACCCAATACCATATAATTTGCTCTTTGAAAGATTTTTAAATCCTCAAAGGATATCTATGCCTGACATTGATATAGATTTTTGCAATAGAAATAGAGAAAAAGTTATTAAATATGTTGTAAATAAGTATGGTGCTGACAAGGTATCTCAAATTGTTACATTTGGAAAGATGAAAGCAAAAGCAGTTATAAGAGATGTGGGCAGGGTTCTTGAAATGCCATACAAAGATGTTGATAAAATTGCTAAAATGATTCCAAACAACTTAAATATAACTCTTGATAAAGCAATAGAAGAAGAAACAGCTTTAAAAGAGTTAATAGAAAAAGATGAAAAAGTTGCTAAGTTAATAGAAATTTCAAAAGATCTTGAAGGCCTTTCAAGGCATTCATCAATTCATGCAGCTGGTATAGTTATTTCCAATAAACCTTTAATGGAGACTGTTCCACTTGCAATGACAAAAGATGGTGATGTTGTTACTCAATACAATATGAAGCATATAGAATCTGTTGGATTAATAAAATTTGATTTTCTTGGGTTAAGAAACCTTACAATTATTGATAATGCAATAAAACTTGTAAAAAAATATAAAGATAAAAATTTCAATATAAAGGAAATTCCATTTGATGATAAAGCAACTTATGATCTCATTTCAGCAGGATACACAATAGGCGTGTTTCAACTTGAAAGCAGGGGAATGAGGGAGTTGCTTAAAAAGTTAAAACCAGATAGATTTGAAGATCTCATTGCTGTAGTTGCTCTTTATAGACCAGGACCACTTGGCAGTGGTATGGTAGATGATTTTATAGA
>Ga0256914_1003701_pt1 | contig 11908 bp, 12 predicted proteins | sample HulkmetaG_FD_191571 | JGI IMG/M metagenome (GOLD analysis project Ga0256914, IMG submission 191571) | Hydrothermal chimney microbial communities from Main Endeavour vent field at the Juan de Fuca Ridge, Pacific Ocean - Hulk | ecosystem: Environmental > Aquatic > Marine > Hydrothermal vents ...
AGATAGCAAAATGGTATAACGGATATAAGTTTTTAGGGGAGGGTGTTTATAATCCATTTGATATATTACTCTTTATAGAGAATCAATTTGAATACAGAAGTTACTGGTTTCAAACAGCAACACCAACATTTCTTTTAAAATTGATAGAGAAAAACAACTACTATTTACCAAAGTTAGAAAATGTAGTCAAAGATGAGATGATGTTAAATAGCTTTGATGTGGACTATATAGAGTTAGAGACGCTTATGTGGCAGACAGGGTATTTGACTATCTCTAAAGTTAGTGAAAACTTTGATGGTACACCTTTGTATCATTTGTCGATACCAAACCAAGAGGTAAAACTATCTCTTATGAGTAGTATAGCAAATTTTATAAGCAATATAAGTCAACCAGTGCAACTAAAAAATGCTATTTATCAATCTCTTATTACAAATGATTTTACAAAACTAGAAACAAACCTAAAATCACTATATGCTTCTATCCCTTATAATAACTTTACAAACAACAAGATGTACAAATATGAGGGATACTATGTAAGTGTATTTTACTCATATATCAAAGCTTTAGGAGTAGATACAGTTGGGGAGGATTGTACCAATAGAGGAAGGATAGATTTAACGATAAAACTAGATAGTTGTATCTATATCATAGAGTTTAAAACAGATGGTAAAAATGCCCTCTCTCAAATAAAAGAGAAAAACTACCATCAAAAATATCTAAATGAAAACTTACCTATCTACATAGTAGGTATAGAGTTTGATACAATAGAGAAAAATATCTCAAAAGTAGAGTATGAGAAGATAGATATATGATTTGTATAGCGTTAAATAATTCAAAAAAATATGATCAAGTTCAGATTTTGAACCATTGCAGAGTTGAAGATAGAGGGTTCCAAAAAGAGACTATTAGATTAGATAGTGTCGTAGAGGCGATTAAAAAGATATGTTAAGAGAGTTCTTTTTTCATCCTACTAGCAAGAAACGTATCTTCTTTTTTGTGGTTTTGGATGTGTTGATCTCTGTATCGACTGTTGTTCTCTCTTATCTTCTGCGGTTTAACTTCTCCATTACCCCAACATTTTATGATTCGATGGTGGCAATGTTGATGGTTTTGATCCCTTTGAAGATTGTGGTTTTTTTTCTCTTTCGGATCTATCATGTGGCATGGCGTTTCTTTGGGTTAAATGAGTACAAACGCATTATTATTGCTCATTTGGTTACCTATTTGCTCTTTAGTTTAATCTATCTGCTCTTTACGCATTATTTTGCACCATTTCCTCGATCGGCAATTGTGATTGATCTCTTTCTCTCGATCTCTTTTATTGGTTTTTTGCGAATATCCAAGCGACTCTATCTTGAGAACAACCGTTCACATAACCATCTAAATACCCTAATTATAGGCACAACAGAGCGTGCAACTGATGTAATCAAGAGTGCTTTGCGAGGAGAGATTGCCTATCAGCCTATTGCGTTGGTCTCAAAAGACAAAAATACCATTGGAACATACTTCTCCAATATCCCTGTATATGATCAATCCTCTATGGAGCAGATCATAGAGAGACTGGATATTGATGCGGTGATTATTGCAGAGATCTTCACTCAAAAAGAGTTGGATAGCATATTTACTCAGTTGCGTGCATTGGGGATATTGGAGATCAAGATTGCACAGATCTTACAGGATAACAAAACAGCCTTAGCCGATATCTCGATAGAGGATCTTCTGGCACGTAAGCCTCAAGATCTGGATATGATTAGTATTGCTAACTTTATTGCAGGTAAGGTGGTGATGATTACAGGGGCAGGGGGGAGTATTGGAAGTGAATTATCAAGACAGGTGGAGCGATTTGGTGCGAAGCAGATTATTTTGGTAGATAATAGTGAGTTTAATCTCTATTCAATCAATGAGGAGTTAGACCCAAGCAAAACCGTAGCCGTGATGCAAAATGTGCAAGAGCGAGAGATGTTAGAGAGAAGCTTTAAACGGTATCGACCTGATATTGTGATTCATGCAGCTGCCTATAAGCATGTGCCTCTTTGTGAAGCCAATATCCAAGAGGCAGTCAACAACAATGTATTTGGAACCAAAAATGTGATCGATCTAGCGATTGCCTATGAGGTGCGTAAGGTGGTACTCATCTCAACCGATAAAGCCGTACGCCCAACCAATGTGATGGGAACGACCAAACGTATCTGTGAGCTTTATGCTCATGCTATCCCCTCTAATGAGACAGAGATTGTAGCTGTTCGGTTTGGTAATGTTTTGGGAAGTTCAGGCTCTGTGATTCCCAAATTCAAATCTCAGATCGCTAAAGGGGAGGATATCACCGTAACGCATCCTGATATCACACGATACTTTATGATGATCCCTGAGGCGTGTCAACTAGTCCTCCAAGCTGCCTCTATTGCTAAAGGGGGTGAACTATTTATCTTGGATATGGGTGAACCAGTCAAGATAGTGGATTTGGCAAAACGGATGATCGAACTCTCAGGGCGAGAGGATATTGGGATTCGATTTACAGGATTGCGTCCCGGAGAGAAGCTCTATGAGGAGCTATTGATTGATGAGGCAGATCTCAAAACAGAGTATAGCTCAATTATGGTCTCCCAAAATCCCCCTGTAGCGTATGAGAGACTTCTTATGGCAATTGAGGAACTAAAAGAGAGAGAGGATCTTCTCTTGGCACTCAAAGAGATTGTGCCAGAGTTTAGACACCAAACAAACTAATAAAAGAGGGTAAATAATGAATATAGATGATATTGCCAAAGAGGTATTTGCCATAGAGTCCAGAGAGATAGCTATGCTAGGAGATAAGCTTACCCCAGATTTTGCCTCTGTGGTCAATACAATTTTGCACTCTCGTGGGAAGTTGATTGTCTCAGGGATGGGCAAATCAGGCATTATAGGCAAAAAGATCGCTGCGACCATGGCAAGTACAGGAACACCTAGTTTTTTTCTCCATCCTGGTGAGGCGTATCATGGTGATTTGGGGATGATTGAACCTGAGGATATTGTGCTTTTGATCTCAAACTCAGGAGAGACTGATGAGGTTTTGAAGTTGATCCCTTTTTTGAAAGAGCAGGGCAATATCGTAGTAGCAATGAGCGGTAATCCCCATGCCACTTTGGCAAAAAACAGCACCTATCATCTAAATATATCTGTTACCAAAGAGGCGTGTCCTCTTCAGTTGGCACCCACCTCCTCTACCACTGCCACACTTGTTATGGGGGATGCTTTGGCGGTTGCTTTGATGCGTTTGAGAGATTTTAAGGAGAGAGATTTTGCACAGTTTCATCCTGGAGGAAGCTTGGGAAGACGACTCTTGAGCAAAGTAGAGGATGTGATGCAGACAGAGTCACTTCCTATTGTTGTACAAGAGGATAATATCAAGCATATTATTCAGGTGGTCTCAAACTCAAAGATGGGATTGGCTATTGTCATGCACAAAGAGGAGATTTTAGGCATTATTACAGATGGGGATATTCGACGTGCCATGGAGCGTAGCGAGGAGCAGTTTTTCTCATTGATCGCCTCTGATCTGATGAGTTGTCAGCCTAAAACTATTGATGCCAAAGCCAAATTGGTAGAGGCACAGCAGATGCTTACTAAATATAAAGTCAATTCACTTCTGGTATGCTCAGCAAAAAAGTTGGTAGGTATTGTTCAGATTTATGATTTGGGAATATAAAATTTGCTATAATATCTAAATTTAAATTGAATATAGCGTGGTAATATGAAAAATAAAATAGCAATTATTGGTTTAGGATATGTAGGGTTGCCATTGGCTCATGCCTTCTCTTTTAAGTATGAAGTGGTTGGATTTGATATTGCACAGTGGCGAATTGATGAGCTATCTTCAGGTCATGATAGAACACTAGAGCTTAGTGATGAACAGGTCAAAGAGGCGATTGCCAATAGTATGAAGTTTACAAATAGCTTAGAGGAGATCGCTGATTGTAATATCTATATTGTCACAGTCCCAACACCTATAGACAAACATAAGAAACCTGATCTAACCCCGCTATTAAAGGCAAGTGAATCAATTGGGAAGGTGCTTAAAAAGGGAGATATTGTTATCTATGAATCAACAGTCTATCCAGGTGCAACAGAGGAGGATTGTGTGCCTGTTTTGGAGCAGTTTTCAGGATTGACATTTAATGAGGATTTCTATTGTGGTTACTCTCCTGAGCGTATCAATCCAGGGGATAAGGAGCATACAGTAACCAAGATTCTCAAGGTTACCTCAGGATCAACCCCTGAAATTGGTCAAAGAGTCAATGAGCTATATGCTAGTGTCATTACAGCAGGAACCCATTTGGCACCCTCTATTAAGGTAGCAGAGGCTGCTAAGGTTATTGAAAACTCTCAAAGAGATATCAATATCGCTTTTGTCAATGAACTCTCTATGATTTTTAATCGACTCAATATCGATACCAATGCGGTTCTTGAGGCAGCAGGAACCAAATGGAACTTTTTGCCCTTTAGACCAGGATTGGTTGGTGGACACTGTATTGGCGTGGATCCCTACTATCTTACCCACAAAGCACAAGAGGTGGGATACAATCCTGAGATTATCTTAGCAGGAAGACGACTCAATGATAATATGGGGATCTATGTTGCCAATCAGGTGATTAAATTGATGATCAAAAAAGGCAAAAAGATTGAAGGAAGTAGGGTGCTTGTCTTGGGTGTCACCTTCAAAGAGAACTGTCCTGATATCAGAAACTCCAGAGTAATTGATGTGATTCGTGAGCTACAAGAGTTTGGTTGTGATCTATCAGTGAGTGACTATTGGGCAGATGAAGATGAGGTTGCTCATGAGTATGGGTTGAGGCTCAAGCAATCTCCTATACTCTCTGAGTATGATGCTGTTGTCTTGGCAGTGGCTCATGATGAGTATAAGGCATTGCGTTTTGATGATGAAAGTCAGGTGGTTTTTGATATCAAATCGATCTTAGATAAGGCAGATGGAAGGTTATAGTCTTGAGCCAACGCACCCCATGGGAAGTACAGAAGTCTGTTATCTATGCACTCTTTTTACGAGAGGTTAATGTTCGATTCTCTGCGGGAAAATTGGGGTACTTTTGGGTTATTTTCGAGCCATTGATGCAGATTCTTGTCTTTGTGATGGTTAAGGTGTTGCTCTTTGGGAATAACTCAAATTTTGATTATCATGTCTTTATCACCTTGGGGTTTATTGGTTTTAATATCTTTCGACATGTTGTTGATAGATCACTTGGTGCCTTTTCGGCAAACAAAGGACTCTATGCTTATAAGCAGGTTAAACCCATCGATGCACTTATTGCTCGACTTTTGGTAGAGGTGCTTGTTACTATTGTTATTGCTATTATCTTTATTTTGGTTGGTCTCTATTTTGATTTTGATATGAATCCCAAAAATTTGGGAATGGTGATATTTGCCTATCTATGGTTGATTATTTTTGCCTTCTCTGTGGGTCTTTTGGTTGCGGTAATTAGTCTCTTTTTTGAGAGTTTCAAAAAGGTTGTGAAGATTCTTCTCTCCCCATTGATGTTTGTCTCTGCGGTCTTCTACTCTATGCAGGATCTCCCTCAGGCGGTAGGGTCTCTTCTGTACTATAACCCTTTGGCTCATTTTATGGAGATGATACACGGATACTATTTTTTTGTATTGGATGATGGTTTTGTTGATTATCAATATATGGCGATCTGGACAGTTATTCCGATCTATTTAGGACTTTTGTTGTATCGAAAGCTTGAAAAGGGTATTATATCTATATGATTGAACTTCAAAATGTAACCAAATATTTTAGGACACCACAAGGAAAGCACTATATCCTAAAAAATAGCACCTTTTCAATTCCTTCGGATGTCAATATTGGTATCTTAGGAAGAAATGGTGCAGGGAAGTCCACATTGATGAAGATGTTAGGCAAGATAGAGTTCCCCAATGAGGGTAAGATTATCTCTGACAAGAGCTTCTCGTGGGTTATGGGAGTAGGTGGAGGCTTTCAAAACAATATGACAGGACGGGCTAATGTGAAGTTTGTCTGTCGTATCTATGGCAAAAGCAAAGCAGAGATAGATCGCTCTATTGAGTTTGTCAAAGAGTTTTCTGAGCTTGGAGACTATTTTGAGATGCCGATTAAAACCTACTCTTCAGGGATGAAATCGAGGCTCACTTTTGGGCTTAGTTTGGCATTTGATTTTGATTATCTTCTAATCGATGAGACCCTCTCTGTAGGGGATGCACGATTTCGCAAAAAATCCAAAGAGGCACTGATGAAAAAGATAGAGAGTTGCAATGTACTGCTAGTGAGTCATGATATGGGGACATTACGAGATATCTGCGATGTGGGGATTGTCTCTCACAATGCGAAATTACACTATTTTGATGATATAAAAGATGCAATAGAGATGTATCAAGATATCAATAAGAAGGGGTAGCATCATGAAGATACTAAAAAACAGAAAGTTTTTGATACTCTTTTTGCTCCCTTTTATCCTTGTGTCGTACTATATTATCTTTGTGCAGACAGAGCTATACCAATCCTCCTCTACAGTTTTGATCAAAGATCTAAAACCCTCTGCGGCTCCTTCGGATATGTTGAGTGCTATCATGCCTACAAACTCCTCTAATATGCAAGAGTCAAAGCTCTTAGAGAAGTTTATCTCCTCTTCAGAGATGTTTATGATGCTTGATAAGAGATTCTCTTTGCGTAAACATTATCAAAGTGAAGCGTTAGATATACTCCAGCGAAAATATAGCTTCTCCTCTTTTGCTGATTTTTTGGCACTCTATCAGAAGCGTTTGAGTATTCTCTATGATGAGTCCTCTAGTACTTTGGATATTAGTTTCTTTCATACCGATCCTGTTGTGGCGAGAGAGATCCTTGATTATATTCTGGTTCAGGCTGAAAAGAAGCTAAATATGTATGACAAAGAGAATGGAAATGAGTTGCTTGACTTTATCAAGAGACAAGAGAAGCAAAATAAGAAGATATTGATTGACGCTATAGAGAAGCTACTGGATTATCAAAATAACCATAAGACAATTAACCCCTCTATTGATATCAAAGCAAAAAGTGCCATTTTGGCTCGACTAGAGACACGATTGGTACAAAAAGAGATTGAGTATGCCAATCTAAAGCAGTATATGAACCCCAAGAGTGTAGAACTCAAAACACTAAGTGGTGAGATTGTGAGTCTGAAAAAAAAGCTGTTTGAGGTTCGATCTGAACTCTCAGGTTCAGGAAGAGATGAGCTTAATGAGAATCTTTTCGAGTTTGAACAGCTTAGAGCAGATGTTGAGTTTAGCAAAGAGCGATATAAGCAGACACTTATTCAGCTTGATATGGCGATGATTCAAGCGACACAAAATGCAAAAAATTTGATCATTGTCTTGAAGCCTACACTATCAGATGACTATAGTGAACCCAATAAGATCAAAAATATTATCACGCTCTTTTTGGTACTCTTTATGGTTTATGGTATTGTTACAATGATTTATGCAATAATAAAAGATCACAGGGATTAAAGGAGCGTAGATGAAGAGAGTAGTATTTTTTCTCTATTTTATAAATATACTTTGGGGTGTTGATATTGCGTTGGAGAGCAAAAATATTGAGAGAGATAATGTCGCTTCTAATAGAGACAAAATCTTTTTTGGGGAGTCTCTCTTTCATGGACACTTCAAAGAGAGCAAACAGCTAATGGATAATCCTAATTATCTTTTGAATATTGGGGATATCGTCTCTATTAAACTTTGGGGTGCTTTTGAGTATGCTGCCAATCTCAAGATAGATAAAAAGGGGAATATCTTTATCCCCAAAGTAGGAACAATTCATCTTTTAGGGGTAAGATCAGAAGATCTCAAAGAGCATGTGAGGCGTGTGGTCAAGAGGGTATTTAACAGCAATGTCTTTGTCTATGCAACGCTTAATACCTATAACCCTATCTCTGTTTTTGTTACAGGTGGGGTAGAGCATCCTGGATTATATGAGGGGATCTCTTCTGATTCTGTTTTGCAATTTCTTGACAAGGCAGGAGGGGTCAAAAAATCGATAGGAAGTTATCGAGACATAACGGTTCTTCGTCATAATAGAGTTGTCAAAAAGTTTGATCTTTATGAGTTCTTGCTTCAGGGAAAGCTTGTGATATCTCAGTTTCAAAATGGTGATGTGATCAAGGTTGCCAATCGGCATAATACGATAAGCATTGAAGGTGAGGTAGAGAGAGGGTATATTTTTGAGCTATTATCTAAGAGTGTGAGTGTTGATGAGATTATACCATTTGTGTTGCCTAAGCCAACAGTTACACACTTTATGATAACCAGATGGAACCATGGGCATCAAACCATAGAGAAACATGCCATGAGTGAGCGATATAGTGTGGTGCTTAATGGTGGTGAGAAGATCAACTTTATATCCGATTATCTCAAGGATAATATTACGATCAATATCGTAGGAGAACATGCCAATCTTCACACATTAAGTGTGCAAAAAGGCACAACACTCAAAGATCTACTCTCTGAACTGGTTATGACCCCACTCTCTGATGCAGATGCTGTGCAACTCTATAGAAAAAGTATCGCACGCAAACAAAAACAGCTTATCGATGCCAATCTAAAGGATCTGGAGGCACGAATCCTAACCACAGGATCTTCTACCACAGAGGAGGCAAAGATCCGCAAGGAGGAGTCCGCTTTGGTTTTAGATTTTATCGAGAGAGCCTCCAAAGTAGAACCCAAAGGGCAAGTTATTATCAATGATGCTACCGATCTCTCAGAGATTACTCTTGAGGATGGTGATAAGATCTTTATCCCCAAGAAGAGTCATATCGTAGTCGTAGAGGGAGAGGTATCTCTGCCCAATGCACAAACTTTTGTTCCTGGTTATACTATTGCTGATTATATCGCCTCATGTGGAGGATTCTCGCCAAGGGCTAACCAAGAGAAGGTTCTGCTGGTCAAAAAGAACGGCAAGGTCATTACCTACAATGCCACCTCATGGTGGGATGGAAAACCACTTGAGGTTACCGCAGGAGATGCTATTTTGGTACTAGGCAAAGTAGATAGTAAAAATATTCAGATTACCTCTAGCGTGACACAGATCTTGTATCAGATTGCTGTTGGGGCGGCGGTGGTTTTGAGGGCGTTTTAAAAAGGTATCTTCTTAATAAGAGGAGATAGATAGTTTTTCTTAAATTTAAATTTTAAGTTGATACTTTTTTGACTCCCCTTAATAAATTTTTTGTATAATCACTTATGATGAAAAAAGAGATATTTTTATGTGCTATCAATAATATATTGAGTGGCACATGTAACGAGGATTGTAAATTTTGTACTCAGAGTGTTCGTTATCATGCTGATATTGAACGATATAGCTATAAATCTATAGAGAGAATTGTTGCTGAGGCAAAACAGGCGAAATCTCATGGGGCGTTGGGTTACTGTTTGGTTACAGCAGGTAGAGGATTGGATAAGAAAAAGGCTACTTTTGTTGCTAAGGTAGCAGAGGCAATCAAGAAAGAGATAGAGAATCTCAATCTAATTGCCTGTAATGGTATCGCAACCATAGAGCAGTTGCGATATCTAAAAGATTATGGTATCGATAGCTATAATCATAACTTGGAGACTTCGAAGTCCTACTATGAGAAGATCTGTACTACTCACTCATGGGAGGCGCGTTATGAGACATGTCTAAATGTCAAAACAGCAGGATTACAACTCTGTTCAGGAGGAATTTGGGGTATGGGTGAGAGTCTTGAGGATCGAGAGAGTCTGCTTGAGGCAATTCTCTCCTTAGAGCCTGACTCTACTCCTCTAAATTTCTATATTCCAAATGATGCATTGCCAATAAAAGGACGAAACATTACCAAGTCAGAGGCGTTAGAGATTATTCAAAAAGCTCGAAAGGGATTGGGTGAAGATCGATTGCTTATGGTGGCTGGTGGACGTGAGTTGATCTTTGGTGGTACAGAGAGAGAGATGTTTGATGCAGGGGCAAACTCTATTGTTATTGGTAACTATCTTACCACTTCAGGTAATACGCCTCATAAAGACAAAGCAATGCTAGAGCATCTAGGCTATTTTGTGGCAACCAGTTGTCATGGATAGTAATATTCTCTATATTCTGACACTCTCCTTAGTGTTGGTGTTCTCCCCTTATCTCTCAACCTACCTTAAACTACCAACTGCACCGATTGAGATTATTATTGGCTCTCTGCTCGCTTCTGTTGGTATTATCAGTGCAGAGATGGGGGAGGAGACAATTATTTTTGATCTTATGGCAGAGGTTGGATTTCTCTACTTGATGTTTTTGGCTGGATTGGAGGTAAATCTTCGTACCCTCTTAAAGATAGAGCAAACATATCTTTTTCGCTCTTTGGTTTTTTTGATGGTTCTTACTCTTCTGACACTAATGATTGGACACTTTATACTCCACCTTAATCCTATTATAGTCGCCTCATTGCCTTTGATCTCTTTGGGACTTTTGGCATCACTATCTAAAGAGTATGGCAAAGATCAAGCATGGATCAAAATGGCTCTCTTAGTTGGGGTAATTGGGGAGGTACTGAGCATCACCTCCTTAACAATACTAGAGGTATCAGTGGCTTTAGGCTTTAGTATAGATCTCTTTTACAAACTACTTCTATTGATTGGGTTTTTAGGTATTATTGTAGGAATTTACTACCTTCTTCATCTTATCTTTTGGTGGTATCCTGAACTCAAAACCATTATAATGCCTCAAACAGATCTCAAAGATCAAGATATACGCTTGGCTATAGGAATATTTTTTATTATGATTGCAATTATGAAATGGTTACATTTGGAGTTGGCTTTTGGGGCATTTATTGCAGGACTTTTTATCTCTACCTTCTTTTATCATAAACGGGAATTAGAACATAAAATGAGTAGTTTTGGTTTTGGTTTTTTAGTCCCCATATTTTTTATCCATGTAGGTGCATCATTTGATTATATTTACTTATCAGCCGTACTGGGAACAGCACTCAAAATTATGATGGTGATGATCCTAATTCGTCTGTTGGCATCTCTAACATTGATACGTATTATAGGGATTAGAGATGCTATTTTAGTAGGACTTTCACTTGCTATGCCTTTGACACTCTTAATTGCGACAGCAACAGTGGGATTTCATCATGATATTTTAGATGAACATAGTTACTATGCAATTATATTGGCTTCTCTGTTGGAGGTTATATTGATAATGATTGCCATTAAGTTTATTGTAAAGCGGTAACTCTAAATAGGAGGCTTACGCTTTTGCATCCTTTTATATGCATTTTGTCTATGAGATATAGTAGTAACTATTACAATAATCTTATCATTATCTATAACATAAAATAATCTATAATTTCCAAGTCTATATCTATAAACTCCTTCATAGTCACCTTTTAATTTTTTTATATTTGTTCCATAAAAAGGATTCTTTTTAAGTTGTGGATAAACTATATTTTTAATTTTTGTATAAATCTTAGTATCTAGTTTTTTGATATTTTTTTCAAACTCTTTAGTCTGGGCTATCTGAAAATCATACAATTGTATAATCCCCACTTTTAGCTTCTTTTAGTCCACGATTGAGACTTTTTATAAGCTCTTTATCTTCTAATATTTCATTCATTTCATCACTATCAACATATTGCGAAGATGTAAGATATTGTAAAGTTGCATACTCTATAAAATTTGATATATTTCTCTTTGCACCATTTGAAGCCAATTTTATCATATTGTAAACATCATCATCAACTCTTAATGTTAAAGTTTTCATTTAGCAACCTCTTTAAATATTTTATAAAGCTATTATATTCAATTTTATTCAAAATGTCAATAGTTGAAAAATAGATAACGGCTGAATACAAAAATCTGTAGCTGTTTCAATCGCTTTTATATCTATCATGATAGCACATTTTTT
>Ga0256914_1003702_pt1 | contig 11907 bp, 17 predicted proteins | sample HulkmetaG_FD_191571 | JGI IMG/M metagenome (GOLD analysis project Ga0256914, IMG submission 191571) | Hydrothermal chimney microbial communities from Main Endeavour vent field at the Juan de Fuca Ridge, Pacific Ocean - Hulk | ecosystem: Environmental > Aquatic > Marine > Hydrothermal vents ...
AGATATACAGAGCGATAAGATATTAATTTTTGTAAAAAATCGTTCTAAGAAAAGCAAAGCATTGCATGGACTTTTTAATGCCTTGATATGGAATATGGTAAAAGGGGTAACAGAAGGTTTTAAAAAAGGTCTTGAAATAGTTGGAGTTGGATATAGGGCCGAATTACAAGGTAAACAGTTAATTTTACATTTAGGCTATTCTAATCCTATTAAATTTGATCTACCAGTGGGAATAGAAGCTCATGTAGAAAGGAATAAAATAGTAATAAGTGGTATTGATAAAGAAATTGTTGGGCAAACTGCTGCTAATATTAGAAGATTAAGACCTCCTGAACCTTATAAAGGTAAAGGGATAAGATATGAAAATGAAATAATTATAAAAAAGGCTGGTAAAGGTGGAGGTGCTAAATAAGGGATGGGAAAACTTACCAAAAGAGAAGCAAGATTACGCAGGAAGAAGAGAATACGTAAAAGGATATTTGGAACTTCAGAGAGACCTCGTTTGTGTATATACAGAAGTTTGAAACATATTTATGCTCAAATAATAGATGATACTACAGGAAGAACCTTGGCTTCAGCATCTTCTATTTCTAAAGATATTGTATCCTTAGTAGGCAAAGATGGTGGTAATAAGAAAGGTGCTGCTATAGTAGGCGAAGCCATAGCTAAAATAGCATTAAGTAAGGGCATAAAAAAGGTAGTTTTTGACAGAAATGGATTTCTTTATCATGGGAGAGTAAAGGCGTTAGCTGAAGCTGCAAGGAATACAGGATTAGAATTTTAGAAAAGGAGAATGATATGGAGGTAGAAGAACTCCAATTAATAGAAAAAGTGGTTCATGTAAAAAGGGTAGCTAAAGTGGTTAAAGGGGGACGAAGATTTAGTTTTAGTGCAATTGTGGTAGTAGGGGATGGCAAAGGTAAGGTTGGAATGGGACTTGGTAAAGCAAAAGAGGTGCCAGATGCTATTAGAAAAGGGATAGAAAAAGCTAAAAAAGATATGAAACCAATTGCACTCTTAAATGGAACAATTCCTTATGAAGTAATTGGAAAAGCAGGTGCAGGTATGGTTCTATTAAAACCTGCATCTCCAGGAACAGGAATAATAGCAGGGGGTGCTGTTAGACCAGTTTTAGAAGCTGTAGGTATCCAGAACATACTTACCAAATGTATAGGTTCTAATAATCCTCACAATGTAGTAAGAGCTACATTAGCAGGACTTCGTTCTTTAAGGACACCTGAAGATATTGCTAAACGGAGAGGCAAGAAAACAGAAGAAATAAAGGGATAAAAATATGATTAAAGTAACATTAGTAAAAAGTGGAATAGGACAAAATAAAAAGATTAAGCAGACTTTAAGAGCATTGGGTTTAAAAAAAATAAATCAGACTATAGTCGTAAAAAATCATCCTTCAATAAGAGGAATGTTAAGAAAGGTTTCTCATTTAATAAAAATAGAATTGGAGCAGGATTAAATTATGAAATTACATGAACTTTTTCCAAAAGCAGGCTCTAAACAAAGAAGAAAGAGAGTAGGGAGAGGATCGGGTTCAGGACATGGCAAAACTTCGTGTAGAGGACAAAAAGGTCAAAATGCGCGTTCTGGAGGTAGTCCTGGTAGAGGGTTTGAAGGAGGGCAGATGCCTATTCACAGGCGTTTGCCTAAAAGAGGTTTTACTAATTTGTTTAGGAAAGAGTATGAAATTGTAAACATAAAAGATCTTAGCGTATTTGCTCCTAATGATAATGTCGATATTGATAAATTGAAAGAGAGAGGTCTTATTCATGCTAATAAAGATGGGGTTAAATTATTAGGTGAAGGCGATATTTCTTATCCATTATTTATAAAAGTTCACAAGGCAAGCAAGACAGCTATAGAAAAAATAGCTTCAACAGGTGGAAGAGTAGAATTGATATCATAAATTATTAGTTATGGATGGCTTTCAGAATATACCAAGAGTTCTGGAGTTGAGGAAAAGAATATTTTTTACTTTTCTCATGCTAATTGTTTATAGAATAGGATGTCATATTCCTACTCCTGGTATTAATGGTGCGGCCCTTTCTGCTTTTTTTGCTCAAAGACAAGGTACTTTATTTGGCATGGTGGATATGTTTACAGGTGGTGCTTTGAGACGAATGTCTGTAATGGCTTTAGGAATTATGCCTTATATAAGTGCTGCTATTATATTAGAGCTTCTAGCCATTGTTATGCCTCAATTGGGCAGATTAAGAAAAGAGGGGGAGCTTGGTAGAAGAAAATTTACTGAATATACAAGATATGGAACTGTTATATTAAGTTTTGTACAAGGTTTTGGTATAGCTATAGGACTTGAAAATATGGCTGGTCCAGGAGGTTCATTAATTGTACCTGTAGGAGGTTGGGGTTTTAGACTGTTAACGGCTGTGACTTTATGTGCAGGAACAGTATTTTTAATGTGGCTCGGGGAACAGATAACAGAAAGAGGTATAGGAAATGGGATTTCTCTAATTATTTTTGCAGGAATTGTAGCACGTCTTCCGGTAGCTGTAGCGAACACTTTGAGGCTTATGAAAACTGGAGAATTAACACCTTTCTTTATGTTGATACTTTTGGCATTTATGATTTTGGTTGTGGGTGTAATAGTATTTGTTGAAAAGGGTCAGAGAAGGATTCCTGTTCAGTATGCAAAGAGAGTAGTTGGTAGAAGAGTATATGGAGGCCAAAGCACTCATTTGCCTTTGAAAGTAAATACAGCTGGAGTAATTCCTCCTATTTTTGCTTCTTCTATGCTCATGTTTCCTGCTACAGTTGCCAATTTTGTTGATCCTAATAAAATGCCTTTATTACATCAAATAGTAACTTATTTAAGACCAGGGAATTTAATATATAGTTTAATATATATTTTTTTGATTTTCTTTTTCTGTTATTTTTATACTGCTGTTCAGTTAAATCCAGTAGATGTCGCGGATAATATGAAAAAACAAGGAGGATATATTCCAGGAGTAAGACCAGGTAAAAGCACTGCAGAATATATTGATCGTGTTCTTACAAAATTAACATTTTGGGGAGCAATATATGTATCTGCAATTTGCATCTTGCCACAGATATTAATATATAAGTTGCATGTGCCTTTTTATTTTGGGGGAACAGGCCTTTTGATTGTAGTAGTAGTAGCAATGGATACTATTACACAAATAGAGGCTCACATGTTGATGAGACATTATGAAGGTTTTGTTAAAAGAGGTTTTGTTAAAGTAAAATAAGATTAGACAATCATAATTTTATGTAGGTGGAAATATGCCAAAAGAAGAGCCAATAGAAGTTGAAGGTACTATAAAAGAAGCTTTACCTAATGCAATGTTTAAAGTTGAGCTTGATAATGGATATGAAGTGTTAGGATATATTTCTGGAAAAATGAGGAAGCATTATATAAGAATATTGCCGGGAGATAGAGTAAAAATCCAACTGTCACCTTATGATTTGACAAGAGGTAGAATAGTTTATAGAGAAAGTAAATAATGGAGGTTATTATGAAGGTATCCCCTTCTGTGAAAAAAAGATGTATGAAATGTAGAATTATTAAAAGGAAAGGTATAGTGAGGGTTATATGTGAGAACCCTCGTCATAAAAAAAGACAGGGATAGGGAGTAAGATATGCCAAGAATAGCAGGGGTAGATTTACCAAAAGGAAAAAGGATGGAAATCGCTCTTACTTATATATATGGTATAGGTAAGAGTAGTGCTCGGAAAATATTGCAAGAGACAAATATAGATTTAAATACCAAATCAGATAATTTGACAGCGGATCAAATAAATAAAATCAGAAAGATTATAGATGATAAATACAAGGTTGAAGGTGAGTTAAGACGTGAAGTTGCAATGAATATAAAAAGACTTATGGAGATAGGTTGTTATAGAGGCCTTAGACATAGAAGAGGACTTCCTGTAAGAGGGCAAAGAACTAGGACAAATGCTAGGACAAGAAAAGGACCTAGAGGGGCAAGTATTGGTAAAAGGAAAAAAGAGAGGACCTAATAAAGGAGATATTCTATGGCACGAGCAAGAAGAGGTAGAGTAAAGAAAGAAAAAAAGAATATTCATACAGGAGTTATCCATATACATTCTACTTTTAATAATACTATTGTTACTGTAACAGATCCGCAAGGAAATGTGATCGCACAATCAAGTGCAGGGAGAGTAGGATTTAAAGGATCACGGAAAAGCACACCATTTGCTGCCCAGATGGCTGCAAAGGATGCTATTCAAAAAGCTATGGATCATGGGTTAAGGATTGCGGAGGTAAGAATAAAAGGACCAGGTGTTGGAAGAGAAGCTGCATTAAGGGCTCTTCAGGTGGAGGGGTTAACTATAACATTAATTAGAGATGTAACTCCTATTCCACATAATGGTTGTAGACCACCAAAAAGACGAAGAGTATAATTTTTTATAGGGAGGATATTCCATTGGCAAGATATATTGGTTCTGTTTGCAGGTTATGTCGGAGAGAAAATATGAAATTATTTCTGAAAGGGGATAGATGTTATACTGATAAATGTGCTTTTGAAAGGAGGTCATATCCTCCTGGCCAGCATGGTCAGGCACAAAGACGAGAGAAGTATTCTGATTATAAAATTCAATTAAGGGAGAAACAGAAGGTTAAACGTATATATGGAATATTAGAGAAACAGTTTAAGATATACTATGAACGTGCTGAAAGGATGAAAGGTATAACGGGCACTAATCTTCTTGTTTTATTGGAAAGAAGATTGGATAATGTTATTTATAGATTAGGTTTTGCGTCTTCAAGAAGACAGGCAAGACAATGGATAAGACATGGGCATTTTTTGGTAAATGGTGAAAAAGTAGATATTCCTTCGTATCAGTTGGATTTGGGAGATGTTATTGAGATTAGAGATAAAAGCAAAAATATACCACAGATACTTGAGGCTCTTCAAACTATAGAGAGACGTGGAGTTCCAGAATGGTTGGAGTTAGATAAACATAATCTGAGAGGAGTAATGAAGGCTTTACCTTCAAGGGAATTTATAGATATCGCAATTCAAGAACAGTTGATTGTAGAATTTTATTCAAAATAAAAATAAAAAGTAGATATAATTTTTAGATATGGGGGAGACATTGGTAGATCTTAAAAGTAGGAATTGGAGAGAATTAATAAAACCAAAGAGGATTATTGTTGAAAAAAAGGACAGCAACTATGCAAAATTTGTGGCGGAACCTCTTGAAAGAGGGTTTGGTATAACTATAGGTAATGCTTTAAGACGTATTTTATTGTCGTCTATTCAAGGAGCAGCTATTGTATCTGTAAAAATTGATGGGGTTGTTCATGAGTTTTCTACTATTCCTGGAGTTTTTGAGGATGTAACAGATATTGTCTTAAATCTTAAATTGGTAAGATTAAAATTATTGGATAGGGAAGAAGTAATTGTACATCTTTCAAAAGAAGGAGAAGGTGAGGTTAAAGCTGGTGATATTGATACCCATGGTTTAGCTGATATCCTTAATCCAGAGCAACATATTGCTACCTTAGGTAAAGAAGGTAAATTAAACATGGAAATGGTAGTCAGGATGGGGAAAGGTTATGTGCCTGCTGAAAGGCATAAACCTAAGGATCAGCCTATAGGGATTATATCTTTAGATGCCATATTTTCTCCTATAAAAAAGGTAAATTTTAGAGTTACTCAGGCGAGAGTTGGACAGATAACTGATTATGACAGTCTTACTGTAGAGATATGGACAGATGGGAGTTTAACTCCTGAAGATGCGTTGGCCTATGCAGCTAAGATTTTAAAAGAACAAATGAATCCGTTCATAAACTTTGAAGAATTACCAGAACCAGAGGAAGAAGAAAAAGAAGAGGAAAGAAAAGAAGAAGAAAGGAAGTTAATGGAACTTTTATCACGACCTGTATCGGAGTTAGAGCTTTCTGTAAGAGCTGCTAATTGTCTTAAAAATGCAGGTATAAGATATATAGGTGAGTTGGTACAAAAAACAGATCAAGAAATGTTGAAAACGCAGAACTTTGGAAGAAAGTCCCTTAATGAAATTAAAAATGTACTTGCAGACATGGGTTTATCTCTTGGTATGAATGTTGACTTTAAACCTCCGGAAGAGAGGGTAGAGAATGAAGACAATGATATAGATAAACAAGAAAATATAGATGAGGGTAAATAGGGATGAGACATAGAAAAGGTGGAAAAAAGTTAGGTAGAAATTCTGCACATAGAAAGGCACTTTTAAGAAATTTAGTGACAGCTCTTTTTAAATATGAACAGATTGAAACTACAAATGCTAAAGCTAAGGCTCTAAGGCCAATTGCAGAAAAGATGATTACATTAGCAAAACGTGGAGATTTGCATGCAAGAAGACAAGCTTTGGCTTTTATTCAAGAAAAGAATATAGTTCATAGATTATTTGAAGAAATAGTAAAAAGATATGGAGACAGAGAGGGTGGATATCTGCGAGTTATAAAGAAATATGTTAGAAAGGGAGATGGTGCACCTGTTTCTGTTGTTCAGCTGATTCCCCCAGAAGAGAAATCTGCGGAACAGGCATCAGAGAAAAGTAAGGCTTAGAAAAAGAATATAGAGAAATATATTTTTCTTATTGAAAATAAGGGGACAGGGTGGCCGCCTTTGAGCACAAAGACCTTTTATCTATTAATCAACTTTCTGTTTTAGATATTAATCTTATCTTAGAAGTTGCCAATTCTTTAAAAGAGCTTATTTATAGAGATATAAAAAAGGTTCCTACCTTAAGAGGAAAAAGTATAATAAATTTTTTTTATGAACCCAGTACTCGTACAAGAGTTTCGTTTGAAATGGCAGCAAAAATTTTAGGAGCTGATACTATAAGCATATCTGCGTCTACCAGTAGTATGGTAAAAGGTGAAACATTAATTGATACTGCTAAAAACCTTGAAGCTATGAATCCTGATGTAATAGTTATTAGGCATTCGTCTGCAGGAGTTCCCCATCTTATTGCCAGTAAAATAAAACCAAGTGTTATAAATGCAGGTGATGGTATAAACGAGCATCCTACACAGGCACTTTTGGATCTTTTTACTATAAATGAAAAAAAAGGTGGTGATGTAAAAGGTATTGAAGTAGCTATAATTGGTGATATTGCTCATAGTAGAGTAGCAAAATCAGATATATTGATTTTAAAAAAAATGGGCGCAAATGTAACTGTATGTGGTCCTCCTACTATGATTCCTGTAGGAATAGAGTCTATGGGTGTGAATGTATGTTATGATCCGAGTGAAGCGGTTAAAGGAAAAGATGTTCTTATTTGTTTAAGAATCCAGTTGGAAAGGCAAAGTAAGAATATATTTCCAAGTTTAAGAGAATATGCGTTTTTTTTTGGTATTAACAAGGATCTTATAAAACTTACAAAATCAGATGCTATAATAATGCATCCTGGTCCTATGAATAGAGGTGTAGAAATAATGAGTGATGTTGCTGATAGTGGTAGATCTGTTATATTAGATCAGGTTACTAATGGAGTTGCAGTAAGGATGGCGATTCTTTATCTTCTCATTGGGGGCCAGAAATAGATGCTTTTGATAAAAGGTGGTTCTATAGTAGATCCTATTAAAGATAAAATTGATAAAAAAAATATTGTTATTAATGATGGGATTATTAAACAGTTTCTTCCTTTAGATTATCCTATAAAATATGAAAGTTTTGAACAGATAATAGATGCTGAGAATATGATAGTAGTACCAGGCTTGGTAGATATGCATGTTCATTTAAGAGAACCTGGTCATGAGTATAAAGAGGATATTCGATCTGGCACTTTAGCTGCTTTGGCAGGTGGATTTACAGATGTGGCATGTATGCCGAACACAAAGCCCGTGAATGATAATGCCTCTGTTACAGAATTTATTCTAAGACAAGCCCGTCTTTATGGTTATTGTAGAGTTCATCCTATAGCATCTATAAGTATCAGACAGGAGGGTAAAAAATTAACAGAATTTGGTGATCTTAAAAGAGCCGGAGCAGTTGGAGTATCTGATGATGGGAAACCTGTATTAGATAGTAATCTTATGAGAAGAGCATTAGAATATGCAAATTATCACGGCTTGACTGTAATTTCTCATTGTGAAGATATTAGCCTTTCCGAAGGTGGAGTAATGCATGAAGGGATAATATCTACACAATTAGGTCTTCCTGGAATACCTTCTGTTAGTGAAGAAATACTGGTTGCAAGAGATATACTTTTAGCAAAATTGACAAACTGCCCTGTACATATTGCCCATGTTAGTACTTCGGGATCTGTGGAATTAATAAAAATGGCAAAAGAACAAGATATCCCTATTACTGCAGAAACAGCTCCTCATTATTTTACCTTGGACCATAATGCAGTTATTGGCTATAATACTAATGCTAAAGTTAATCCTCCTCTCAGAAGTGAAGACGATGTGGAAGCTATAAAAAATGCTCTTAAAGATAATATAATAGATGTTATAGCGACAGATCATGCTCCTCATAGCCCTTTAGAAAAAGAAGTAGAATTTGATAAAGCAGAGTTTGGAATTATTGGACTTCAGACAGCTGTTCCATTGACTCTTAATTTGGTAAGAGAAGGTGTTCTTACTGTGACCCAAGCAATAAAAAAGTTGACTGTAAATCCTGCATATATTTTAGGAATTGAGGCTGGTAAAATAGAAGAGGGAAAAAGAGCAGATATAACTATTATTGATCCTGAATATTCTTATATTCTACAAGAAGATAATATCTATTCAAAAAGTAAAAATAGCCCTTTTATTGGAATGCAACTTAAGGGAATAGTAAGATTTACTATTATAAAAGGAAAAATAGCATATTCAAATCTTAATTCCTAAATTATTTCTACATATTTTCCTGAAATGATAGCCATATATAGCAAAAGTAATTGTAAAAGGAAAAAGTTTTGGTTTATGAGTCAATGTCCAGATGATTGTGTTCCAATAATGTCGCCTTTCTTTCCCGATAATGCCCAATTTTATATTGGCTTTTAGGAATGCAAGAATTCTATTTTTATTTATTTGTTCATGGACTTTTATTGGTTGATATTCCTTAAGAAATCTTTTAATACGTTTATAGTAGTTTTCTACAGAATAAATATTAGCCATTATATACTTATAACCTTTAAGAAGTATATCCATCCCCATTTTTGGCATAATATTTGTAGTTCCATCTACGTTATCTCCTGTCATATATCCTAAAATACGGCCCTCTTTTTTTAAGCGTTCATATAATCTTGTTCCAATAGGTGCTTGAAGAATTCCTACCATAGCTGTAACAATACCACTTTTTTGTATGAACTCTATTTGTCTTTTAAATATAGAAGGAGTATCATTATCAAAACCTACTATAAAACCTGCTTGAACCTCAAGGCCAGCCCGTTGAATATTTCTAATATCTTGAATAAGATTTCTGGATTTATTTTGTTTTTTATTACATTCACTTAGGGAATCTTCCTCAGGAGTTTCAATACCTATAAAAACAGAGTCAAAACCTGCCTTTGCCATTAAATCCATTAATTCTTGATCATCTGCTAAATTTATAGATGCCTGAGTATTGAATACAATTCCTTTTTTCCCTTTTCTCCATTCAATTATTGCAGGAAGAACTTCTGTTTTTATATATTTCTTATTTCCTATAAAATTATCATCCACAAAGAATACTCTTCCCCTCCAGCCATTTTTGTAGATAGCATTTAATTCATCTATTATCTGCTTTACAGATTTTATACGAGGTTTATGACCAAATAGTGCTGTTACATTGCAAAATTCACAATTAAATGGACATCCCCGTGAGGCTTGAATACTCATAGAGGCATAGTCGTCCATATTTAATATATTCCATAGGGGAATTGGACTTTTTTTTAGGTCACAATACTCATTGCTGCTATATATCTTTTTAGGATTACCATTATTTTTTAAGTCCTCTAAAAAATTAGGCAATGTTACCTCTGCTTCATTTAATATTAGATGATCTATAACAGACATATATTCGGTATATTCACTGGTAAAAAGGGGACCTCCTCCAATTATTTTTATAGACGGTTTTTTATTTTTTAATTTGGATATAATCTGATCTGTTGATTTCTTTTGAATTGTCATCGCACTTATAAAAACAATGTCTGCCCATTCTATATCTTCGTTTGATAATTTTCTTATATTTAAATCTACTAAACGCTTAGCCCAACTTTCTGGAAGCATAGCAGCTACCGTTAGTAATCCTAAAGGAGGATAAGCCGCTTTTTTGTTTATAAACTTAATAGCATAAGTAAAACTCCAAAAAGTATCAGGAAATTTAGGATATAGAAGTAATATATTCATCTTTTATTCTCCTATTTACAAGAAAAAGGACAAGATATACAATTAATATTTTTTTTGCTGTCGTAATCACAAACAGCATCTTTTAATTCATCTCTTGTCTTCAATATATTAATAATTATAGGTTTAACCTCTTTAAGGGTTATTTTATATAATAAAATTCCTATTATTAAACCTAAAACTAACCCTATGATAGCTCCGATTATGTCTTTTATATAAGCACCCAATATCATTCCAAATATGGGAATACCTACAAGTTTAAGTATATTTTTTATTGAATTTGGAGAATATTCTACTGATACAAGATCCCCAACTTTTGCCTTTTTATAATTGATAGCTTCTATTTTCAAAATGGAACCCTTAGATGGAATATGACAACATGCTTTATTTATTTTTGAATTAGCATTTGGAATTCCTTCAGGAAAAGGATATAGAACAACTTCTACTTTATTCTTATCTTTTATTTTGGAAATAAGGCCTTGATATATAACCATATCATTCCTTTTTACAAATTTCTTCTCTGTTTATAAATGGTAGTTTCTGGATAAGAATAGATATATCTGGATCATCTTCAAGCCATTCTCTTAAATACGATAATATTATTTTTCCATATATGTTTCCATTTTCTAGTATCCTATAATTTACCCAGGTACCATCTTTTTCAAAAGCCACTAATCCTGCTTCTTCTAAAACTTTTAAATGTTTTGATACTGTAGGTTGGGCTATGCCAAGTGCTGTTTGTAATTCACATACACACATATCTTTATGCTGCAACATTTTTAAGATTTTTACTCTATTGGGATCAGAAAGCGCTTTCATTACCTTAAGGAATTCTTTCATAAAAAATGTTCTCCTTTAATTATGTAAAAACATATTTTTTGCTTTTATCACAAAATCTTTTTTTGCTTTTTTATGTACTTCTAATATCTTTATTACATCTTTTTTAATATCATCAAAAATATCTTTAAAATTCAATTCTCCTTCCCTAGGAGCAAGATGGTCTTCTAAATCTTTAACATCATGAATATGTATTCCTATAATATCATTTGAAAAAGATCTCAGCAAATCTTTTTGGAAACATATCCCCAATTTTTCTTGAATGACTGCATGACCTATGTCGTGCCAATATCCTATGTTGCCGCCTTTAAACTCTTTTAATATTAATTCTATTTCTTCAATATTGGGGATCTCGTGAAAATAAAATCGGTTTTCTATTCCCAAAGTGATGCCGTATTTTTCTGCATATGGAAGCAATCTATCTAATGCTTTTAAAACAGAATCAATATGTCTCTGTTTTAGAGAGTCTCTTATATTTTTTTGTTTTTCTATAAATTTTTTCCCTACTTTTTGATTTATTTTTGCTTCTTGAAATAATTGCTTTAATTTATTAAATGGATTTTGCATTTCTACTCTTCCAAGATGCAATACCACTGCTAATGCTTCCATATCATTAGCATATTCAATAGTTTTCATAGTATATTTTATTGCTCTATTATGCTCATCTTTATCAGTGGATGATAGTAAAAATAAATCCCCGCTGCCTTTTATATATGGTTCGTTTGGTTTGGGAAAATAATTATGTATAC
>Ga0256914_1003703_pt1 | contig 11905 bp, 9 predicted proteins | sample HulkmetaG_FD_191571 | JGI IMG/M metagenome (GOLD analysis project Ga0256914, IMG submission 191571) | Hydrothermal chimney microbial communities from Main Endeavour vent field at the Juan de Fuca Ridge, Pacific Ocean - Hulk | ecosystem: Environmental > Aquatic > Marine > Hydrothermal vents ...
GTTGTATGCGAGATGGGATACGATCAAAGAGACCCGATCGAGCGCCACTGCGAGCTGCTGGGGTTGCCGGTGCCGAAATTCTATCGCGATCTGGCCGGGCATGACCGAGGGTTTTCGATCGTCGACACCAGATCAACCCAATAGAGCGAAAGGGCTTCAATGCAGATGCAACGACCACCGAAACCGGCCATCGAACTCTCGATGCCAAAATATCTCTGGATTCCCTACCTGATGCTTCTTGGTATCACCCTCGGGGTGGGGCTGTGTGTCGGACTCTTCGCCGCACCGGTCATATTCCATGCCGACGACCTTCTTGGTGGGGGTGTCCTCACCCACTACCAGGAGGGGCTGGTGATGACGCAGATCTTTTTGAAGAGCAACGTCGTCGTCAATCTCGCCTGTGCAGCGATACTCGTCGCGGAAGGGTACCATTTTCTCCGTTTCTACCGGGACCCCATCACCTTCTACAGCGCCTTTGTCACAGTCTGGAGCGGTTTTATGTTCACCCTCTACTATACGCCGCAGATTCTCGAATTCCAGGCCCAGGGGGAGTCGATTCTGCAGAACGGACTTTTTCGGAAAACGCATGTGGCGTCTGAGTGGGATTTCAAGATCTTTGTGGTAGCATTGGCGGTATTACTGGGACGCTATCTTTACCGAAAGATCGTCTAAAAGGGCGGAGAGATGATTGAGATCAAGGGGCTGAAGAAGAGTTTCGGTCCAAAAGAGGTGCTCAAAGGGGTCGACCTGAAGATTCCCAGGGGCAAGACCACCGTCATTCTCGGACTCTCGGGGGGCGGGAAATCGACCATCATCAAGCACATCGTCGGTCTGCTCAAGCCGGATGAAGGGGAGATCTGGGTCGATGGCGAGGAGGTGGGCCGCGCCGATGAGGAGCAGATGAGGCGAATCAGGAAAAAGGTGGGATTTCTTTTCCAAAGCGGCGCGCTTTTTGACAGTATGAACGTCTATGAAAATGTCGCTTTCCCGTTGCGGGAGCATACACGTCTTGCCGAAGAGGAGATACGCAGGAGGATCGTCGAGAGGCTCGAAATGGTGGCGCTCAGACCCAAAGAGGTGCTCGGTCTCTTTCCCGACGAGCTGAGCGGCGGGATGCGAAAGCGTGTCGGGCTGGCGCGTACGATCGCTCTCGATCCGCAGATCATCCTCTACGACGAGCCCACCAGCGGTCTGGATCCGATCACGAGCGACCTGATTTCACAGATGATCATCCACCTGAAAAATCGGCTCGGGGTGACGTCGGTACTGATCTCGCACGATATCAAGGAGAGTTTCAAAGCGGGAGACTATTTCGCGATGCTCTATGACGGGAAGATCATCGAAACGGGGGATGCCGAACACTTCAAGACGACGAAAAACCCGTATGTCCGGCAATTTCTGGATGGGAGGAGTGAGGGCCCCATCCAGTTTCAGGAGCGGTGAGCCTCAATCCATCTGGTTGCGCATCCAGGTGGGGATGTCGAGAATCTCCTCGTTGTCGTAACCGCCGACCACTTTGACGCGTGGCGTGCTGGTCGGGATGGCCGGTTCGGAACTCTCCGGCTGCATCAGCGTGATCTGCTGCTTTTTCGTCTCTTTCGTCTCCTCTTCGGCACTTTTGCTCTCTTCGGTCTCGAATCCCGTCGCGACGATCGTGATCTTCACCTCGTCGGGTGCGAGCGCCTCGTCGGTCGTGGTTCCGAAGATCACGTGGGCGTCTTCGTCGGCATTGTCCTCGACGATCCCCATCGCTTCGCTGATTTCGAGCAGCGGATAGTCGGGGTGGATATGGAAGTGGACCAATACCCCCATCGCTCCGTTGATGCTCATGTTGTCGAGCAGGGGCGATTCGATGGCGTTCTTGACCGCTTCGTAGGCTGAGCTCGGGCCGTTGGCTTCTCCGACTCCCATGAGTGCGAGCCCGCGGTGGCTCATGACGGTGTTGACATCGGCGAAGTCGAGGTTGATATCGTGCTCACCTTTGGAGAGAATGACGTTGCTGATACCGCTGACGGCGCGCGAGAGGATATTGTCGACCATCTTGAAGCTCTCTTTGATGCCGAGATTCTTGTCGATGATACTCAGCAGCTTCTCGTTGGGGATGACGATGATCGAGTCACTCTCTTTTTTCAGCTCCTCCAGTCCGCTTTCGGCCAGTTTGAGCCGCTTGCGCCCCTCGAAACGGAACGGTTTGGTGACGACCGAGACCGTCAGTGCCCCCACCTCTTTGGCCGCCTGTGCGATGATGGGTGCCGCTCCCGTACCCGTTCCGCCGCCCAGACCCGAAGAGACGAAGACGATATCCGCGCCGTCGAGGACCTCTTTGATCGCTTCGAAGCTCTCGATCGCCGACTGCTGCCCGATTTCCGGTTTCATTCCCGCACCGAGACCTTTGGTCAGCTTCTCGCCGATCTGGATCTTGTAGGGGGCTTTGGACGTCTCGAGTGCCTGGACATCGGTATTGGCCACGATCAGGTCGATCCCGTCGATCCCCTGATTGATCATATGGTTGATCATGTTGCCTCCGCCACCGCCGACTCCGATGGCCTTGATCTTGGCGCCGCTGATGGTGGGGGACTCTTCGATGGAAAATTTACTACTCACTCTTCACTCCTTCTAAAATATCTGTGTCATCCAGTGCCACATCTTTTTGATTCTCTGACCGAACGATTCGCGCGACTCCTCCTGTGCCACCTGCGCGAGGGTCTGCTTGATCTCGTCGTTTTTCAGGTCGCCCGGTTCGGAAGCTTCCTCGGAGGTCATCGAAATGGCGTGCAAATCTCCCTCGTTGGAGAGCGGGGGCTCCTTTTTGTGGAGCATCTTCCGGTTTGAGTCGATCTCATACTGCGTATGGTCGCCGGAACCGTAGGCCAGAAGTCCGGTGACCGTGGCGAAGGCCGGGTCGTGCAGGGGTTCGAAGTCTCCCTCGAACGGCTTTGGTCTGGCGATCCGTACCGGCATATTGTCGAAGATCGCCATCGCCAGTTCACGAATCCCTTCGAGCTTGGTCATACCGCCGGTGAGCACGATCCCCGCACCGATCTGCTCTTTGAGGTTGCTCTTCTCCAGCTCCTTGGCCAGGATCATCAGCGTCTCCTGGACCCGCGCCTGGATCACGTTGTAGACGATCTCGAGGGAGACTTCGTGGTTCTCCTCCTCGTCGCCGATGACGGGGATCTCGATCAGTTCGTTGGAGGGTGTTTTGAGCGACCCATACTCGAGTTTGATCCGCTCGGCGACATGAAGGGGAGTGTGCAGGGCCATCGAGAGATCGTTGGTGATATGGTTGGAGCCGACGGCGAGGAAGGTGTTGAACCGGATCGAGTTGCCGGAGTGGATCACCATATCGCAGGTCGAGCCACCCATATCGATGAGACAGACACCCAGCTCCTTTTCGTCGTCGCCAAGGACGGAGATGGCCGATGCGTACCCCGCCAGGACGACGCTCTCGATTTCGATCCCGGCCGACTTGACCGCTTTTTTGAGGTTGCTGAGATTCGACTTCTGGGTGGTGATGATATGGGTATCCACTTCGAGCCGGCTGGCGTTCATGCCGAAGGGATCTTCGATGAACTCCTGTTCGTCGACTTTGAAGTTGTAGGGAAGAACGTGCAGCACTTCGTATTCGTTGGGGATGTTGGCGTTGTAAAGAGCCGTCTGCATGACGCGGTTGATCTCCTTGATGCCGATCTCCTGCTGCGGAATGTTGACGATCCCGGAACTGTTGATGGAGCGTGTGTAGGCACCGGAGATGGAGATGACCGCTTTCGGGGCGATCGTACCGGCGACGCGTTTCGCGTCGCTGAGCGCCTGGCGAACCGAACGGGAAGCGAGTTCGATATTGGTGATCGTCCCTTTTCGCACCCCCTGCGACTTGGCGACACCCGAGCCTATGACATGGACGGAACCCTCTTTCTGTTCGGCGATGACAACACTGACTTTGCTCGAGCCGATGTCAATGGCCAGGAGAGGTCTGCTCACTCGCTTTCCTTTAGATATATTTCGACCGGATACCGCTGTTGCAGCCGATCGATCAGGCTGCTTTGCAAAAGAGCGCTCTTCATCTTGTGTGTATTCTCTTCCACGAAGCGTTGATTCTCTTTCAATTTCTCTTTGTCAAGCAACTTCTGTTCCACAATTTTGTAACTGACAGCCTTGTTGTCAACGAGTATCGCTCCGTGGCCAGTTTTCGAAGTGAAAAGCTCCTGTAGGAACGCGGCGGCTTCGTCGTTTGTGAGCGGTTTTAGTTTGTCAACGCTGTCACGTGTCAGAAAGTCGGAGAGGGTGCCGTCTTGAAGATTTTCGCTGTGCGATTCGGCGAGCTTGAGGAGCATCTCTTTACGCTTTTGTCTGACATAGTCCTCTTTGACTTCCGCATAGGCCTCCTCGAAGGTTTTCGGTTTTGGAAAGAGGATCTCGTCGACCCGGATGACGGCGTATCTTCCTCCTTCGATCTTCGGCTTGAGCGTCGTGTGGGCGGTCGCCCCCTCGATCGCCTGCCAGGTTTCGGGCGAAAAGCGAGGATCGTTCGCATCGAGAGTCAGGTTCTCTTCGGGGGACTTTCTCCCCTTTTTCAGGTCGATATATGCCAGTTGTGCCGCCTTTTTCGCCGCTTTCAGACGCAGAAGCTCGGCCACTCTCTCCTTCGCCTCTTCGAGAGGAAGAATCTTCCCTTCGCTGTCGGTGAAGTCGGTGCGGTTGGCACGGTAATACTCTTCGATGGCCGCTTCGTCGGGACTCTTCGAGGAGGGCTCGATCCACAGAATCGAGAGGGTGTAGCGTTTGGGTGTCATATACTCCGACCTGTTCTTTTCCCAGAAGGCCCTGAGCGCCTCGTCGTCGACACTGACATCGATATCGTCGGCATTGAAGACCTTGTAGCGGATTCTGTCGGCGACGAAGATCGCCGATCCGAACGCTTCCGTCTCGAGCGGTGCCACTCCCGGATCGAGAAGGGCGAGCGTCTTTTTGACGAGGAGTTCGTTTTTGATGTTTGCCTCGAACGTTTTGGGCTTCATCCGGATATTCCGGAGCGTCGCGAGGTAGGTCTGCTTGTCGAAGAGACCGTTCTTCTGGAACGCCGGGATCGAAACGATCGCCTGCTGGACCTCTTCGTCGCTTACGACGATTCCGTGCTCGGCGGCGAAGTTCTTGACGAGCGCCTGGTAGATCAGCGACTGCAGCGCCTGCTTCTTCAGACCGAGCTGTTTGGCCGTCGCTTCGTCGAGCCTGCCGCCCATCGCCTGGTTGTACTGCTCGTAGAGGTTGCTGTAGAGACTCTGATACTCGCTCATCGTCACCGCTACATCCCCTACGCGAGCGACACTGTTGCTTTTGCTGCCGTACTGGTAGGTTCCCCACCCGACAAAACCGGCTCCGACGAAGGCGATGGTGCTGATCCATATCGTTACGACAAGATATTTTCTGTGTTTTTGCATCCAGGTTATCATTCAAAGGCCTTTGGTAGTATTGGTGAGTTATAATTGCTTTAACGATTGTATTGAATCCGAAATTAATTCCGGTTTAAATCGAGTCGGTCAACACCGTGAATATCGGTATTTTCGGATATTTTTACACTTTGTCAAAAAGCTTGACAGGCATTGACACCCGAAAGCTCCGAAAAGGCAAAAAAAGGAGAGAAATGAACAACGAGACGATGATGCGGCGCGATCTGGCCCACATCTGGCACCCCTGCACCCAGATGAAGGATCATGAAACCCTTCCGGTCATACCGATTCGTTCGGCCAAGGGTGTCTGGCTCGAAGACTTCGACGGCAACCGCTACATCGACGCCATCAGCAGCTGGTGGGTCAACCTCTTCGGCCATGCCAACGAATATATCGCCAAAAGGGTGGGCGAACAGGCCTCTTCGCTCGAACATGTCCTGCTGGCCGGATTCACCCACGAACCTGCGGTCGAGTTGGCCGAGAGGCTCTGTGCGATCGCTCCGAAGGGGCTGCAGAAGCTCTTCTTCGCCGACAACGGTTCGAGTGCCGTGGAGGTGGCGCTGAAGATGAGCTATCATGCGCATCTCAACAACGGTGAGCGTCGAAGACTCTTTCTCTCTTTGACCAACAGCTACCATGGCGAGACGATCGGCGCGTTGTCGGTCGGAGATGTGGAGCTCTACAAATCGACCTACGAACCGATTCTGATCCGTTCGATCCAGACGCCTGTCCCCGATGGGACGAGCGAGGAGTCCGCGCGTAGGGCGGCCGAAGCGCTCGAAGGGATTTTGGACGAGCGGGGTGCGGAGATCTCCGCCTTCATCGTCGAACCGCTGGTGCAGTGTGCGGGGGGTATGCACATGTACCACCCGCTCTATCTGGGCCTCGCCAGGGAGCTTTGCGAACGGCACGGCGTGCACTTCATCGCCGACGAGATCGCTGTCGGGTTTGGACGGACCGGTACGATGTTCGCGTGCGAACAGGCGGGAATCTCCCCCGATTTCATCTGCCTCTCCAAGGGGCTCACCGGCGGCTTCATGCCGCTGGCGGTCGTCTTGACGACCGACGATATTTACGGCTCGTTCTACTGCGACTACCTGGAGTACAAAGCCTTTTTGCATTCGCACAGCTATACGGGAAACCCGCTCGGATGCGCCTGCGCCAACGCCGTACTCGACCTTTTCGAAAGAGAACGGGTGCTCGAGACGAACAGGGCCAAAATGGAGTTGTTGGGCGAGCTGCTCGAACCCTTCGAGAGACTTCCAAACGTCAGGGAGGTTCGACAGACCGGGATGATCGCCGCCGTGGAGCTTCAGGGGTACGACCCCTCCGAGAGGGTCAACCTGAAGATCTTCAGGGCATGCCTGGCGCGCGGAGTGTTCGTACGACCTCTGGGGAACGTACTGTACTTCATGCCGCCTTATATCATTTCGGAAGAGGAGATGCACCGGATGGTGGGCGCGGCACTGGAAGCGGTGAAGTCGCTGTGAGCGGGAAGGTCTGGGTCGGAACCTCCGGCTTTTACTACGAGCACTGGAGAGGTGTTTTCTACCCGGAGGATCTACCCAAAAGCCGCTTTTTCGACTATTACAGGGAGCGGTTTGCGACCGTCGAACTCAACAGCACCTTCTATCACCTCCCGAGGCTCAGGACCACGGAGCATTGGTGCGAGTCGTCACCGGACGATTTCCTCTTCTCGCTCAAAGCGTACCGCGGAATCACCCACTACCGAAAACTGCATGATTGCGAGGGTGAACTCTACCGTTTTCTGCACCTCGTAAAACCGCTCAAATCGAAACTGGGAGCGATTCTTCTGCAGCTTCCGCCGTCGCTGCACCTCGATCGGGAACTCCTGAAGAGCTTTCTGGAGATCTTGCCCCCTGGGTATCGTTTCGCGATGGAGTTTCGGCACGAAAGCTGGCTGAACGACGATATCTTCAACCTTCTCAAATCGTACAATGTCGCACTCTGCATCAACGATTTCGGCAAACGTTCGACAGAAACGGTGGTGACGGCGGATTTTGCATATATCCGTCTGCATGGACCTACCGGAAGATACGGCGGAAGCTACAGCGACCGGGAGCTGGCCGAATGGGCGGGGCGGGTCGCGAAGGCGGCCGAAGAGACGGAAGCGATCTTCGTCTACTTCAACAACGACTCGGAAGGTTACGCCGTACTGAACGCCCAAAGATTGTTGGAGATGCTATAATGCGAAAAAAAACCTGGGCAGAGATGGACGAAAAGAGACCGCATGTACCGGTACTTCTGGAGGAGGTGCTCCACTCTTTCGAGCGGATGCCGAAGGAGGGGGTCTTCGTCGACTGTACGCTCGGTTACGGTGGGCACAGCCGTGCGATTTTGCAGACCTTCCCCGGTATCCGGCTCATCGGTATCGACCGCGATCCCGAGGCGATCGCCTATTCGACCCGCCTGCTTTCGGTTTTCGCAGATCGGTTCGAGGCGCGGAGAGGTCCTTTTTCGCAGCTGCTTCCCGCGATACTCGAAGAGGAGCGTGTCTGTGGTGTCCTGGCCGATTTCGGCGTCTCGTCGCTTCAGTTGGACAAAAGGGAGAGAGGATTCAGTTTCCTCTCCTCAACCCTCGACATGCGTATGGATCCCAATACCTCTTTGAGCGCGTACGATGTGGTGAATACCTATCCGCAGTCGGAGCTCGAACGGATCTTCAGAGAGTATGCCGAGGAGAGAGCCTACAAAAGAGCGGCCCGCGCCGTCGTGGAGGCCAGGGGTGAAAAAGCGATTGAAAGCGGAATCGAATTGGCCGATATACTCGGACGGGTGTTGCCCAAACGGGGGAAGAACAACCCGGCTACGGCACTCTTTCAGGCGATACGGATAGAGGTCAACGACGAGTTGGGAGAGATCCGAAGGCTTCTGGATGCGCTGGAGAGCAGGCCTCCCGCCGGTGCGGTTACAGGGCTTATCACCTTCCACTCCCTTGAAGATCGCCTCGTGAAACGGCGTTTCCGAAAGTGGAGCCTTTCATGCGTCTGTCCCCCCGGAATCATGCGGTGCGAATGTGGCAACGACCATGCCCTCGGTGCCGTGCTGACAAAGAGACCGATCGTGGCCAAAGCAGAAGAGATCGCTCTCAATCCCCGCAGCAGGAGTGCGAAGCTGCGCTGTTTTCGATTTCACGATCGTGATTGAGGGGGATTGCGTGGAGAGAACGAAGGAGGTGAGGAGAAAGATGCCCAAAGAGGCTAAAGAGAAGTTCGAACTGGCCGATAGTATCAATGAGACCGTCTATGATGGCACGGCAGATTGGCAGTTTCTATTTATCGTCATCATCACGATTTTCATAACTCTCCTTCTTTTAATGCCGAAGATATATCTGCGCAATTCGATCTACTACGAAAGCCGTGCCATCGACCGTCTCAAGACCCAGTACGGCGCTCTCATGGAAGAGCACAAACTCCTTAGCCGCAAGGTCGAGGGTCTGAAAGTGAAAAATCAGATCCTCGATACTCTCTTCTAGGCCTCTTTGAATGATCGAAAAGTTTCTTCGTTTCGCCATAGAGAAACCGATTCTCAACCATATTTTCCTCATTTTCCTTTTCGTCCTTTCGATCTTCGCCTATATCAACATCCCCAAGGAGATCTTCCCCCCGGCCAATCTCGACCGCATCACGATCACGGGCCACTACGCCGGAGCCAGTGCCGATCTTCTGGACAAGATGGCGGTCCATACGATCGAAGACGGTCTGAAAAATCTCAGCGAGATCGATACGATCGAATCGGTCATCAAAAACGGATCCTTTTCGATCGGGGCCGATATCAAACCCGGAAACGATGCCGACCTGGCACTCAGCGACGTCAAGGATATCATCGCCAACGTACGGCGGGATCTTCCTTCCGATATGGACGAGCCGGTCGCCAAGGTGGCCAAACGGAGCTTTCCGCTCGTCATCATCGCCGTGGCCGGAGAGGTGCCGAAAAAGAGGCTGCTGCAGGTGGCCGACGAGATCAAGAGCGATCTGGCCAACCTGAAAGATCTCAGCGACATCGTCGTCTACGGCGATGCGGACGATGAGCTCGATATCCTTCTTGAGAGCGGAAAGATCGATGCCTACGGTTTGAACAAGGAGTCGGTCGTCGCGACCCTCTCCCAGCTTGCGTCGATCTTTCCCATCGGCTCGATTCGTCAGCGCGGTGACCATCTGTACGTAAGTACGATCAACGGTGAAAAGAGTGCCAAAGCCCTGGAAGAGACCGTTTTGCGAATCGACGGAAAGCGTCTCTATCTCAAGGATATCGCCGAGGTGAAGTTCACCCTCAGCGATCCGAGCGAAATATCCCACTTCAACGGGGTGAAGAACGTATCGGTTTCGGTGAGCAAGTCGGAAGAGGGCAACGCCATCGCACTTTCGAAACAGATCCGGCAGATACTCGCCGGATATGCCGAACGCTATCCGGGTATGGCCTTCGAGGTCTATACCGATACCTCGGTCTGGATCAAGAACCGGCTCAATACGGTCGTCTCCAACATCATCTTCGGTCTGAGCCTCGTCTTTCTCTCGATGCTTCTCTTCGTCAATGCCCGCATCGCCCTGGTCGTCGCCGTGGGGATTCCCGTGAGCTTCATGATCGGACTCGTCGCCTCGGAGATCCTGGGATACAGCCTCAACATGTTGACGCTGCTGGGAACCCTCATCGCCCTGGGGATGCTCGTGGACGAGGCGATCGTCGTGGCCGAAAACATCTACCGCTACATCGAAGAGGGGTTGTCGCCGAAAGAGGCGGCGATCAAGGGATCGGTGGAGATGTTCCCGGCGGTTTTGACGGCGACGATGACGACGGTTTTCGCCTTTTTGCCGCTCTTGATGCTCAGCGGCAAACTGGGCGAGTTCATCAAGGTGCTGCCGGTGATGATCACCATCCTTCTGCTGAGTTCGCTCTTTGAAGCCTTCTACTTTCTTCCTCTTCATGCGAAAGATCTTCTCAGGCCGACCAGGGAGGCGGGTTTTACGCAGCGGTTCTGGGAGAGGAACTACGCCATCTACGCCGCCGTTTTGCGGCCGCTGGTACGGCACAAGTACCTCTCTTTTGCGTTGATGCTCGCACTGATCGCATCGGCGACATGGCTCTTGGCGAAGCAGAGCCGATTTCAGCTCTTTCCGGACTTCGATACGACCCAGATCTACGTCAACGGCGAAGTCGACATCAACAACGATCTCGAAGAGAACGAAAAGATCGTATCGCAACTGGAAAAAGCGCTTCTGGAGAAACTTCCGAAAGAGGATGTCTCCTCGATCACCGCCGTCATCGGTCTGAAACTCGACAGTAACAACAAAGGCGAGCATGCCGACAATCTTTTCCACATTTTCGTCAATCTCCACGAGCCTGTGCCGAAAAACGTTTTCGACCGCTATATCAACCCCTACCTGAGTCCGGAGTATGACGATTCGGATATGCTCCGCAGACACTCCGCCCAGGAGGTGGCGGAGCGGATACGGAAGATCGTCGACCCTTTCAGGAGGCGCTCGGATGCCTACGGGCCGCTTTTCAAAGAGCTCAATGTCATCGTCCCGCAGGCAGGAATCGTCAAAAGCGATATAGAGATATCGTTCGCTGGAGCGCCAGCGAAGGTTCAGGGTGCCCTGAAGCGGCTCGAGAGCGAGCTTGGAAAGATCGACGGTGTTTACAATATCACCGACGACGCAAAAGAGGGGGAGGATGAGCTGAAGCTGCGGATCAACTCCTACGGTCAGCGGCTTGGAGTGACGGAGGGGTCGCTTACGAAGGCGCTACAGCCCTTTTTTCTCAAAGGCGAATACGGCAAGATGTTCAACGAGGAGGGGCTTGTCCGTATTCGGTTCGAGGATTCGGGCAAGGATCGCCTGGAGACGCTCCGCCGGTTCGAACTGCAGATTCCCGGAAGCCGTGAGCGGGTGCAGCTGGGTGAAGTGGTCGACTTCGAACGAAAAAAGAGCTTCGCAAAAATCTACAAGGTCGACGGTGAGCGGGTAAGTACGGTCTACGCCTCGCTGCAAAAACATATCGTCACCTCCGGAGAGGTGATGGAGAGGCTTGCACCGCTGTTCGAGTCGCTCGAAAAGGAGGGGGTCCGTATCGAGATCAAGGGTGAAGAGAAAGAGAACCGCACCGTCCGGCGCGAAATCATACAGTCGGCCGTCGTCGCGATCTTTCTGATCTTCGTCGCGCTTGTCTGGATGTTCGACTCTGTCGTACTTCCGCTTATCACGCTCTCGACTATCCCTCTCTCGATTCTCGGTGTGCTCATCGGGCATTTCATCATGGGAATCAACATTACGATGCCAAGTCTCATCGGAATCGTCGGCCTTTCGGGCGTTGTCGTCAACGACGGTCTCATCATGATCGACTTCATCAAAAAGACACGCGACCTGGACACTCTTTTACAACGGGCGAAACTGCGGCTGAGGCCCATTCTGCTCACCTCCATCACGACCGTGCTCGGT
>Ga0256914_1003704_pt1 | contig 11905 bp, 9 predicted proteins | sample HulkmetaG_FD_191571 | JGI IMG/M metagenome (GOLD analysis project Ga0256914, IMG submission 191571) | Hydrothermal chimney microbial communities from Main Endeavour vent field at the Juan de Fuca Ridge, Pacific Ocean - Hulk | ecosystem: Environmental > Aquatic > Marine > Hydrothermal vents ...
TCTATCATATTATAAGTGTTAATATTGCTTATTCCATTTGAAAATGAAATGGGTGTATATTGTAATAATAGGATGGCGCCCGCCGGAATAACGAAGCCGTCTATTTTTAGTGTGAACTGCTTTTTATTAATTATTGTTGACGAATCAGTTTCAACATCATATTCATCTATCTTGAGTAATATATTCTTGTCCAACCACCAAACAAATAGTGATCCGGGGACATATTCATATTGTGTCTCAAATCCTGTATCACTGTTCAGATCGGCGGCTACCTTTATCTCTTCATCCAATATACCATAATATATTGTTGTTTGTTGTGGTATGGTGGCTTCTATTGGAATTCCAAACTGCCCATTCATATCAATACCACCACTGGGTAAATCACCTATTGGATTAGGAATAAGCCATCCGGGCTTAATACCATCACTGAATGGGATTTGCGCCATATGTATTGTGTCACCTATAATATGAGTGCGGATGCCATCATCATATTTTACTAGGACTCTATTTGGTTGTTTATTGTTTGTGCATTGTTTGTTTTTGAGTGATGGTCTGTATATATCTTTAATGGATAAGCGCTTGTAATTGAGATGGCGCGCCATCGCATCATGATCAGATGGAATATATTTTATATTGAAGATGTCATTCTTATCTATATTCCCTGTTATTTCTACTTCGTATACTATGTCATTATACAAACTGTGAAGAGTATAATCCGTGTAAACGGTACCATTTCTGTATACTTGGAATTGCGAGTTATTCAAGTCTCCTAGTAAGTCTAGTTTATATGTTTTTATATCCGGATCTAGGACTTCAATAATCTGATCATAATATTCAGATGTATATGGGATTATATTATATTGTGTATTGTCCAGCAAACGGACGCTATACTTAATTATATTGGCGCTATCTGTGTAATTATTGGATTCGATAATGGATAAGTAATTAATATTCTTATCTTCACTCAACATTTCAGTCATATAAGTATTGGCGTCGTCGTAGCGATTATATTCTACGGAAACGCCGGTGATCGGGATATTGTATATATATTGCTTGGGTTGCGGCCTATTTGTATTGAATATGGATTTGACTTTATCAATAATAGACTGCACCTTTCTACTCAGTTTGGTGCTGAGTGTATTAATCTTATTAACTGTATATGTATTGCTTGTATTGATTATATTGTTTGCAATCTCTGTATAATTCATTAAATTATCAGGAAGATAACTATGTTCAAAGTATAATTGCTTAACCACCACAATAATATTCTTGGCTTCGATTGTATTTTCCAAGAATATTGTTATGTCATCTATATTATATTGATTGGTATAATGTGCTATATGGATTGGTGCCACATTCGTATGTTGGTAAGATTCGGTTGTAAAGTAGACACCGTATATCTCAATTGGGTAGCCGGCCATCGTCTGTAAATTAATCATATTAATCTTGGTCGGCTGGTTCATTGTTATGTTAATTCCAATCACAAATCCATGACTTATATCTTCAGGATTAATGCTAAATCTCTGTGCCAAGAAAGTATCTACTTTTGGTTGCGAGATCGCGCTAACCCCATATATATCTATCATGGGTTGCGTATCTACATTCTGTTGGTTAATGTGAAGATTGATGTTTGTGTTAAATGGAATAACGGATATATCATTCATCAAGTATTGGGTCGGGATGCCGGTCCTATCCAAGACTTTGAGATACGCGGTATTGTTAATCAAATTAACGCTCGTATTCACATCCGGATTCTTGTTGGACTCGTTGTTTATAATATGAATTGAATCAAATAATACATTGTTATCCAATATATATCGCAACAAATCCAACTTAACGAAGGCTTCTTCAATCTTGTTTATTATGATGCGTCGAAGCATCATCTCTGTCTTGATTACATTGTTTATTGTATTCTCTAGTGTGACAATCTTTCTATATAACATTAATGTATCTAAGTAGAGATCGCGCATTGTTGAGTTATATATATCAGCGCGGAAGCGGTCGCCGTCATTGTAATCCATTTGCGTAAATAAGTGAGATTGGCTGCTGCTTATTCTATTCAGGAAGTCCTGCATTCTTTGTTTGATTGTCTCAGTCCCAACAACGTTCTTGCCGCGTGTTTCTTCAATTAGACTTGAATAATATGTTTCAAGCGCGGCCGAATATGCATCAATTGTTTCTCTACTTATTGTTACTACGGATAAACTTTTCATTATTCGTCAACCACCTCGAGTATTAATTTGCTGCCAACTCTCAAATGCTGCTTTATCTTTGGTTTGATTACTTGTTCCATCATATATCCATCAAAGTCAAAGTTCGGATCAGTATTCATTAAGGTTTGGGTTTTATAATCAAAGTAATAATATAAGTTCTTCATCTTCTCTATTGTGGATTTGCGTATGTATACTACGGCTATATTATCCACATCGATTGGCCGTCCCCACCACCAACCAACAGTAGTATAACTTAGGTGTTCATAGTCAGAATATTCATCATATTCATAATCGTATGCAATATCTGTGCCAAGACGGCGCATATCCATAATTTCCAAATCATTAGGAGAAACTGCATACAATACTTTGGTTACTCCCAATATAATGGGGTGAATATCTGTCGTGTTGATATATTGGCTGATCTCGCTGGCAATCGCACCACTCGATATTTTCTGTATTACTTCTTCGACTGTTCTATTGTCAGTGTCATCTGTATATTTGTAGTATATATGAACTGGTTCAGCAAAGATGCTTCGTTTGGTCGATAATTCAGATTCCGGAAGCATATATATAACATAATCGGTCATTCCATTGGTGGCGCCATATATTTTATATGGATTAATATTAATGAATGGAATTGGAATATTCTTCTCAAATTGTGTTTGGTATATTATATATGTTTGCGCTGGGTTTATGTTCATTGTATCGGTTACTATGATGGCTCGGTCCTTCTCATTAATATCAATAATTATATTACTTATATCCGTATCTTCATTGATAATACTGATGTTGACTGGCCGCCCCACGCTGTCTCTTAATACATATGGATCGTATGATAACTTAACAGTTTGGTGATCCCTTATTGTTACTGGCTCTTTTATTGTAATAATTCTATCGGTGCCATATATATCTACTTCTGTTGGTCTATATGCTCGTGTATTGATATTGACTTCATTATCGGGTATATTAACAAACCATGGCATCTTATGAAGGTTGTCATCTTTCTCAATACGTAATATAGTAGTTACTGGATCATAGGATATAAAGAATTGAGTATTTGGTTTGTTTGTTGATATGGAATAATCAGATTCAATTGTATAATCGATAGCGCGCTTGTATGTTAATTGATAATTAATGAGTTCGCGTTCATCTCCATCAAATGATCTATATGATATATATGTATCCGTCATGTTAATATTGCTGTAAACTGTGAGATAACAATACTTAGTAATGGAATCCGTTGTGGGAGACGGGTCCACAAAGTTATCCACATTAAATCTTGTTGCTTCAATAAATATGTTATTTTTATTCTGATCAATAATGTTTCCATTCTTGTCCTTTATAATAATATTATTCTGGACCAACTCAAATACAACCATGATTGTATGGCCGTTGTATGTACTATTATTGATCGTGATAGCCGTAGTATTAAGATTGATAGTGTAATCGGATGAACTTAATGTCCCCCATGGTTGTGTTGAATCCGATCTATTATATACTTTTATTGTATTACTTATTATAATTCCTTTTATTGGAATGGATATATTGTAGGTGGTGCCCGCCTGCACATTATATTCAATATATTTGTAAGTCTGCATTCTGTCTATGATAGCGGCCTTATATATATTATGCTTATACCATAATGGATAACTTATATTATCTTCCTTGTTGACGGTATATCTATCGGTTATGTATAATCCATGTTTGAACTTATTATTGATCTGAGTGGCGGCTATCTTTCCATTAGAGTCTGTTGTTGTAATAACCGTATCTGTGAAGATGGGAGCCAAGTTATCACTGTATATATTACTTATATTGTTTATCTGTATTGTATTTCTGTGTGTTATATTCTTGGTTCCGCTAATCAGCGCAATGTTTGTGTTATCCTTGTTATTAATATTATTTGTTACTACAAACCGCATTAAATCGCTCCATAATAATTAATGAGAAAGTTCTGTATATTGTTAATTGTTGTTCTTACTTTCATTATTGTGTCTGGATTATATTCATATAAGTAGGTTGGCCGGCCATTCTCTAGTTTGTTTATATTATTATTGAACTGCTTGTTTATGTAATCGATAACAATATTGATACGGTTTATTATCTTATACATTATGTAAGGTTCTGTTTTGAGATTACATTCAGTTGTCAGATTGGGCTCTGTTATAAATTGGTTGTTGCACCATTTGGATATAGGAAGCCCCAATATGTATTCTATTTGGGATAGTTTATATAATATGTTGGTTATATAGTAAACCTTGAACGGCGCCACAACTACCTTTGATTTGGATAATGTGTCAGTCATATCCCCAAAATAATATGAGTCACTCAATGGATAATAATTTATGTGTATATAATTCCCTGTGGCCGGACCATCAACATGGATAACATCACCAAATACAATTGAACTTGGGTACAATACATTATCCACATAAACATTCATTTCCAAGGCTCGAACAGGGTACTTTACTTTATAATTAATGGCACCATTGTATTGGCCACCATTCAGTAACTCGCCAAATATACCGGTAATATATAGTGTGACTTCATTCTCAGGTAGTTTCTCATCTCCATGGATGCCGCCATACCAATATCTATATAAGTTTAATTCCATGTTGTACCCCATGTATTCTGTATTACGTCATATTGTAAAACATATGTTCCCGATAATGATGATGCATCTATTGTGGTTATGGACTTGCCGTTATATGCTGGAATGTGTATATAATTGTCAATATCATTATCCCAATCAGAGAGCGTGTAAGCCCGAACGTAGCCGCCCCATATGAATTCCTGTGTTGTTATTGTGTTATTGTTATAATCATCTATAACTGTTTGTCTTGTAGTGATGGGCGCCGTATGTGTCATTATATTGTCTTCGGGTGGAGTGAAGTTTATATTGTTAGTCTTTACTAACGTATATGTGGATTCGTATGTTCCGTGAGATACCTTTATATAATATTGTATATTACTGAAAGGGATGCGCGTTTCGTGTGATTGAATCTTTATATCAGCCGCTCCATATTTATTTGTGTTGATGACCGCCGTCAATATATCCAATGATTTATATATGAGAAGGTACTCGCTGGGTTGGTGAATGCGGCCAATTACGATACTATTATTGAGTAGTATATCCGTATCCACTGGTATATTGTATATTTTATAAAATGTATCTCCATTATATGTTACTTCTTCTATGGTGGCTGCTATATCGTTACCGGATAAGTCTTCTAGTTTCATTACTTCGGTGGCGGCCAGTGTTATATTATCCACTGGGACATTGTCGCTATCCTTTACAACAACAGTAAGATTAACTTCCGTGTCTACATTATTAATTGTATTAATGGGTTGTATAATATATATTGTGTATGGTTCTTTTAATTGGTCAATAATACTCAATACTCTATCATCTGCGTCCCATGTGATAGGAGACAAATCAACATTTTTAATAACAACATCATCGAAGCCAGCTTCATTATATGTCAGGATAATCACGCCATCGAATGGTTCATGTATGTAAAGGAAGCCGTCCGTCAGGTTTATATAGTCATAGTCTTTTATTATATTCGTTAGAGTGTTCCCAATCAGTTTGTATGTTGAGTAACTTAACTCAATATAAGATAGTTTATCATCTATTATTTGCATTGGGATATATGGTTGTATATTATCAACAATGGCGGTCTCGTCATTATAATTGAATTGGATAGAACGCAACCGCAATTGTTCTCCTGATTCTATTTCATCATATTTGACAAGCGCGCTCTTCACATCATTGTAAGTCACGCTATTATTTTTGTATATGTAAACCGGGTAGCCATTTCCCATACTCTTGGTATCAATATAATATAATGATTGATTGCTATGTGCATTAATCACGTATGTTACTTTATTTGGAAATACGTAGAATTTAGTATCATTTATGTATCCGAAGCCGGGCTCCATAACCGGAAGATAATTAATATACTGGTCATTTGGTGTATCTATTGGAACACTGCTCGGATTGAGAAATACGGTAGGAGGAACATACCAGTCTCTTAATTCATCTATATCATCCCAACTGGAAGCGCGGTCCAGCTTGAGATGCTCGCCATAACCAATACCATTTGATGATGGGTAGGCGGCCATCACATCCCAATATGTTGGAATGACTATATCAAATAAAGGACTGTAATTAGTATTAATGAATGATTCATTAGGAATAATATTACCCCACTTATTCTTGGTAATATTATCATTCATTTTAATCAGATTCATTAATTTGGATGTGGGACGATTTAATGTTTCGTCCCACCATCCATAGTCTTCATGAAAGAGATATGCGCTATTATTTAGATATTCTAATCTTACTGCTAAACCTTCTTGTATTATTCCCATTATTTATCCGTCTTGAGTGTTTTAGTTCTTATGTTATATTGGTTCAAATTAATGTTGTTTTATGAGATGGAGTTCTTAACCACTTCAATTTTAGGTTGTGAATCTAGTTTCTTTTTGGCGGCCATGAAGATTGCTCTATCTTTAGGTTTCATTCTATTGAAATCAATGTGCTGGCCGCTATTTTCTGTTTCTTTTAATATGGCGATGGCGCGCTCCAATGCCACTTCCCGCTGCAACTCTTCCCAATTAACATCCTTTATGCTCTTAATATTTAGATCATTCATTAACTCGTCCATAATCTCAACAACATATTTTGTTTCGGTGAAGACGCCTTCTAGTTCTCTTATTAGTATAATTAACTGATGTTTAACGCTGAGCGAAGCCTGCTTCTTGGATGCGGTAATAATATACTCATCCATGGTTGCCTTAATTTTGGATGTGGACTCGGATATCATGTTGAGCATCTTATCATAGATCTCAACGATGGCCACGAACTTGGCCTGGGCTGTCGGATATTGTTCTTCGTTCAAGAGAATATCATTAATCATATCCTTACTTTGATGTGCATAGTTAGTTAGTAATACTTCACTATGTTTGAATGACTCTTTCAAATTATTACCGAATATTCCATTGAACTGGGAAGATAATTCTTCAATGTCGGCCAATAATGATTGGTATAGATCATTCGCTGTTATGTTGGTTGGTTTATTTGTTGCCATATATATGACACCTCCTTAATAAATTTAGAATTCGTTGTTATGCTTTGGATTTGTTTTCAAGTATGATTTATATTTGAAGATGACGCCAAACCACTGCCACCATTCCATTACTAGTTTGGCTCGTTCCATTTTGACGGAAACGCGGTGCTTCACTGGGATTAACCATAATAAAATGCTCTTTAATGTATTCATAATTATGTTACCTCACTTATTAATCTGACATGTAGTCATCATTATCTATTTCTGTATAATAGTTTTTATCATTGAGTGTAGAAAATGTATCAATGGTAGGATCATATATTGGTGTTTGGATGGCGCCGCATTTCCTACATACTAATATAAGGACTCCTCCTAGCGTGGAAACGTGCTGCCAATCATGTTTACATTTCTTTGATTTGCGAGATTGTTTGGGTTGGGTAGTTTTGTTCATTAGTTGACTCCTTATTACTATATTCTTGGTTATAATAATAAGGAGTTTATAATTAGTGTCAATACAATGTTAGTAAGCATAAGTCCATATAACGTCTGGAGATTTGTTGGGGTCGCAATCAATATGAATGAAGTTGCTGCCTATCCCTATTCTATTGAATCCCACTTCCATGGCCGCCTTCACGAATAAATATCTATCACTGGATCCTATAATAGAGATGTCGGCTGCATATCCAATAAGGTGAGATGAGTCGGCTTTACCGTGGATGGCCGCATTGTGCTTTTTTGTTCTGTATCCGGATGTTATGACCATGGCGCGGCCATACTTTTTACGTAATTCATAAATCCGGTCCATAAACTCTTTTTTCATGTTAAGTCCGCTACCCGGCTTATCCGGGCTGTCAAACTCGCTATATTTAAAATACGGACTGTATTTATTAAATTCTTCTTTGGTCATGGTATTACCTCACAATATATTATTCGCTAACAATTGTCCCATCCAATCCGTCATCAATAAACAATTGATAGAAACCTTCTTCAGTAAGTGTGATATTATCATATTCTTCATTTACTTTTGTCAATGTCTTATATGTATACATATCATTATTACTATTAGAATATTTTGCTTCAATTATTATTATTCTTTTGACAGGATATATGTTTACTTTTGTTATTATTATTCTATCATAAGTTATATTATTCCCGTCATAATCAGGATATGTTACTGAATTTGTCAATTCTATATACATTTTGTTTTCCTCCCTATTATATTATTTTGTTATCCGACACAATACTATTCGTACTATTATCAGTCAAAGCCGATGTCATATTATTTTTGACAATATGACCGTCGCCTTCTATTGTCATTGAATTACTTGTATTTTCTGTTATAATAGCATTGTTTCCACCAACAATAATAGTGCCGTCTGTATCACAACCTATAATTCTTGTTTTGTTAATGTTATTAACATTAGTAATATAGAAATCCTCATCGGTATTATTATGTGCTTTGCAATTTGTAAGTGAAACATTATTAACAGTATTGCTACCATAATAATTGACATAAAATCCTTTTGTGGCATTATCAATAGCATAACTTCCTTCAATAATAACATTTGTAATTGAATTATAACTATTGATATAATATCCGCTTCTATTTTGAATATTTTTCGCATAACAACCGAATAAATAATGGTCGCCCCCTCCTTGAAAAGCAAAAGCATCATAATAAGAAGTATTAGATGTGTCTTGCTGGTCGCCTACACAATATATGAATTTGATTTGATTACTTGTATCCATATTGAAACCACTGCTTGTACAGTTTGAAACTAATATGTTTCTTATCAAAGCGTTTGTAACATTACGAAAGTTAATTCCGTGAAAAGAACCAGCCCAAGACGGTAAATTTGTTTTAACAAAATCAATTTCAAAATTATCTAATACAATATTTTGACAAGTCGTCATCAAATTTATATTGCCAATTTTTGTGCGCCAGCCGTCGCCAATAATTGACAATCCAGACCAATCCCCGCTTTCAATGTTCATTCCTGTGTATTGTCCTTGCCTAACAAAAATAGTTCCTATTCTGTTAGTTATATCACCAGCGATATAATTAATTGCGTCAGGCAAATCATTAAAATCACCATATCCAGTTTCATCAACTATATATTTAACAGGCTTTATTGCTTTATAAATATCCGTATGTGTATTCAAAATCATAATTCACCTCATTATTCACATCATTATTAACTTTGTGTATTGTGTGATATATCCATATCACTTGACGGATTAGCGACATATATTTGATGTAATATTGTTGAATTGAAATGATTATGTGTTATCTGACCGTGATCCATTGTGTCGACATATATAGCATACCCATCCTTACTTCCACTATCTGTTGTATGTGTGAAAAAACAATTATTGACAAATATACTTCGTCCTGAACCACCACCGCCCAACACTTCAATACTTCGTCCATAATGCCAATCAGACACGCCGTTCATATCAAACTTAATATTGAAAATTCTGTTATCAGACATATAATCTGAATTAAGTGAAATTCCTGCATAATCTTTGTCGCCAAATCCTGTGATAATTATTCCGCCCAATAATCCTATTTCATTATCCCGAAATTGATGATTACCTGATACAATACATTGACGAAGCGACTGAAAAATAATTTCACCTATTACATTAGAAAACATATCATATGCTCCAAAATAAATCCCGTTGTGTCGTGTCCAAGCTGGTGGATTACTTTGTGATGTTTCAACTTCTTCATCGCTTATTTTCAAATTTCTGAACCAATTATATCTAAACTGATGATTTCCTTCTATATATATACCATACTTATTTTCATTTGCATAATAAGGATCTAACAACATATCTGTTACTTTTGTGTTGACTATATTATTATCATTCGCCAGATAATGAATACAATGTTTGTCGCCTGTTGGCTTAATCTGTGTTCCAAAGCCATATCCCTGAATCCAGATATTAGAATAATTACTATTAGCGAATGTTATTTCTTCATCATATACCCCTTCTTCAATAATTAATTTACCACCACCCATATTAGCCAAAGCGTCCAAGCCGTCCTGTATGAATTTATAGTCACCCTGTCCTGTTTTTGATACTATTTTTGTAGCTGGGGTTAATATTGATTTTCCGGTGATAATATTAACCGCCTTTCCTTTTTCGTCAATAGAAAAAACATCAACAGGCGTGCCGTCTTTGTGTTTCCTTATTATTACTTTGTTAGGTGCGGTAGCTTCGTCGCTGTCTTCATTTGTGTCTATATCAATGTATGCATCTGTTTCGCTTTCTAATGCATCAATAGGCCCAATATTACCACCACCTTCACTACTCTTCCCCATATAACCAATATTCACATATCCATTATATGCAACCATTGTATCAAAGTAGAATGTTCCTGTAGTATTGGCTGCCACTCTGAACTTAAATACGACTTCTTCCCAATCAGCTTGAGTTGTAAATACTAATGTTAAACTTTCCCAGGTATTAGCATATATATTTTTATTGGAGACAATATAATCATAATACCAAGTTCCGGAGATCTTTACATCGATTGCTAAGAATATAGCATTTGTTACGCTGGCTTGAACTTCAGCGCGCATTCTATATTGAGTTTGCACTCCGTGTGTTTTAATTGTATGTGTGGTTATTCCATCATCTTCTACTTGATAAACTACAAGGCCCCAATCAGTGTAAGCCGTGGGAACATCAACCTTTATTGAATACAACCCATAACGGACGGTTGTATCTTCTTGTGTGATTGTGTAAGATCCAGATGTAGTATCTGTGGCCACGCGCCAATCTTTCGGTTCAGTCGGGCTATTCCAATATTCCATATCCCCATTCTTTAATAAGTTATCAAAATAAGTATTGGACATGTGGGTATCATATGATGCTAAATAATTTTGCCATTCTCCAAGTGTATCATTAGTCGTATAGTAGAATTCTTTAACATCAAGACTTCTAACAACACCGAGACCTTGACTTCGGTGTTCAAGTAATTCCCAAGTATCTGTATCCGTTACTCTATAAATGTTTCCATTATATGTATTATTATAATGTGCAACAGCCCAAACTTCTCCCGCCGACTTACCATTATTACTTGGTGGTGCGTCTATTTCGGATCCATCTTCTATAAATCCTGTTATGTACCATTTAAGAGGATAATCCTTTAAATCTGCTTTCTTGGCAAGTTCATCTTCTATTTTCTGACCGCTATATAAAGTGATCGTTGATGGGTTGTTATCATCTATTATCCTGTGTTTTTCATCATCTACTAAATGTGTGACTAAATCGTCCCGTTGTTGTTCAGTTAAGTGATAATATTCGTTGGTCTGTCCGCCCTGTAATCCCGTTGTATTATTATGCGGAACAGTGGCTGGCAAGTCAATCCAATTTGTTCCATTAAATGTATATTGAATGTTTTCGTCTTCTACCGGAACAGTGAATCCTTTATTCGGCGTAGTAAATATCCATTGAGAAGTGGCCGCGTCCCACTCTGCTATATCATTGACGTGGCCTTCCCAATCCGTTCCTGTATCGGGTGTATTATATAATAAATATCTATCACCATCGGTGGGATTAGATGGTGGTGTTGTTAAATCTTTGTCTAAAACACTATTTTGATAATCT
>Ga0256914_1003705_pt1 | contig 11901 bp, 11 predicted proteins | sample HulkmetaG_FD_191571 | JGI IMG/M metagenome (GOLD analysis project Ga0256914, IMG submission 191571) | Hydrothermal chimney microbial communities from Main Endeavour vent field at the Juan de Fuca Ridge, Pacific Ocean - Hulk | ecosystem: Environmental > Aquatic > Marine > Hydrothermal vents ...
GTCTTCTTCGACGCGCCAATCCTGCACCGCTTCCAGCCGCCGGAAGGGGATGCTGCGATAAGCCCGTTGAAAGGGGCCGCCGCGGAAGCGCACTTCCCAGGTTTCGACCACTTCGACGCGGCCGTCTGGGCGAATGAAGATTTCCCCTTCGCGGCGGAGCATGCGCACGGATTTGCCCCGGCAGCCGGCCAGCAGCAGCATGAGAGCCAGACCCATCAGCCAGCGCGCCAGGCCGCGGCTTGGCGCGTGGGCCAGAGGAACGCGCGTCATGCCCCCTCCTTTGCCGTGCGGCACCATCTGATTTGCAACAGACCGCCGCCTAAGAGGACGATGCCCAGGGCCAGAAGCCGCGCGTCGGGCCGCAAGGTGGGGTCCGGTTCCCCCAGTTGCCCCGCAAGCAATATCAGGCCAAGGCCCACGGCCATCCATCCCAAGCCGGGCAAACGCAGCAGGCGCATCACGAGGGCCGCGGCCCAGCGTAGCCGTACGGTTCGCGTCGCGTGGGCTGCAGGTGTGGGCGGCGTTGGAACCAACGCGCGCCAGGCCCGCAGAAAGCGCACCGCGCCGGCCAACATCAGGCCGGCGCTCAACACCATGCTCGCGAATTGCGCGCTCACCCGCGCCAGCGAGGGCCAGCGGCCGGTTTGCAGATAGGGCCAGACCGACTCACACCAGAATGAACCCACCATCGCCAAGCCCGTGACAACGACACTGGCCCATCCGATCACGCGCACCGGCCTTGACAACAACGATCGTTGGGTTCCCCAGGCCAGCAGGTAGAGGGCGGCGAACACGGTGATGGGCGTGAGAAGCGCTTCAAGCCAAGCCGGCATAGCCATACCCCCTGGGTTGGGACCGAACACCGCGCTTCGCCGCCCGGGCGATGGACGGGATCGTCGCGGAGCCCAGGGCTGCGCGGGCAACCCGCGGCCCTGGGGGAGGGCATCACCCCCATTGTACGAGCAGGCGACGGGAATGTCAAATGCGTTGCAAAGTATGTCCAATGGCGCTCGCGCCACGGTTGTGCTACAACGGCCGCGGTTCGCTTCGCGCCGTCGGCCCCAGAGGCCTGAGCGGTCGCGGCCGGCGCCGGATCGGTTGGGCCCTCAAGTTTGCGCTCGCGGGGCTTGGGGCCGCCGCGCGGGCGGTCGAGGCGGGTTCGCGCGATGTTGCCATCTTTACAAAGCCCCCGGCCTCGGGTATGCTTGAAGTAGCCCTTTGGAAGGCGTTGGATGTTCGACATGAGTACGGCGATGCGTTCCCCCGGGCCTGGCTGGTCCACTCCCTCTGCGCGACGCCCCGACCTGGAAGACCCGCGGGTGCGGCAAGCCGCGCGCGCGGCCTTGGACGCGGTACGCGCGGGCTTGCCCGTGGAGCAGGCCATCAGGCGCCATCCCCTGCCGTGGGGCTATCTGAGCAAGGCCACGCTGGTCGCCCTGTATCGGCAGTTGGTGGCCCAAGGCGCGCTGCCAGAGGACCCCCGCCTGTTGGCCCGGCTGCGGCTTAAACCCGTGCGGTCGCTTTCAGGGGTGACTGTGGTGACGGTGTTGACCAAGCCGTATCCTTGCCCGGGCGAATGCGTGTTCTGCCCCACCGATGTGCGCATGCCCAAGAGTTACCTTCCCGAAGAGCCGGGCGCGCAGCGCGCGTATCAGCACCAGTTCGACCCCTACGAACAAGTGCGGGCGCGGTTGGCCGCGTTGGACGCGGTGGGGCATCCGACCGACAAGATCGAGTTGCTCATTTTGGGCGGCACCTGGAGCGCGTATCCGCGGTCGTATCAGCGTTGGTTTGTCAAGCGTTTGTTTGACGCGCTCAACGAGCGCGACGCGCCCGACCTGACCACCGCGCAGCGTTGGAACGAAACCGCGCGGCACCGCAACGTGGGGTTGGTCGTCGAGACCCGGCCGGATCACATCACCCCCAAGGAACTGCGCCGTTTGCGCGCGTTGGGAGTGACCAAGGTGCAGGTGGGGGTGCAGAGTTTGGACGACCGCATTTTGGCCTTGAACAAGCGCGGTCATACCGTCGCGGAGGTGCGGCGAGCGTTCGCGTTGTTGCGGGCCGCGGGCTTCAAAATAGTCGCCCACTGGATGCCCAACCTCTTGGGCGCCACCCCTGACAGCGACCGAGAAGACTTCGCGCGTTTGTGGCAGGGCCTGGCCCCCGACGAACTGAAAATCTACCCCACCCAACTGCTGCCCAACGCGGAACTGTACGCGTATTGGCAGCGGGGGGAATATCGGCCCTACACCACCGAGGAACTCATCGACCTCTTGGCCGACCTCAAGGCCACGGTGCCCGAATATTGCCGCATCAATCGGGTGGTGCGCGACATCCCTTCGACCTATGTGGTGGCCGGCAACAAGCGCACCAGCCTGCGCCAAGATGTGCAGGCCGAGATGGCCCGACGGGGCACCCGCTGCCGCTGCATTCGGTGCCGCGAGGTGCGCGGGCAGCCGGTGCAGCCTCAAGACTTGGCCCTGGTGGACTTCACCTATCGGGCCGACTTCGCGGAGGAGCACTTCTTGCAGTTCGTCACTCCCGACGATCGGTTGGCCGGGTTTTTGCGCCTGTCGTTGCCCCTCCCCCAGGCCCCCGACACGGGCATGGAGGATCTGCGCGACGCGGCCATCATCCGCGAAGTGCATGTGTATGGCCCCGCGTTGCCGGTGGGCGACGAGCAGCCGGGCGCGGCGCAGCACGCGGGGCTGGGCACGCGCTTATTGGCGCGCGCGGCCGACATCGCGCGCGCGGCTGGCTTTCGGCGTTTGGCCGTCATCGCCGCGGTGGGCACCCGGCAGTATTATCTGCGTCGGGGCTTCCAGCGCGGCGCGTATTATCTGATTCGGCCGCTCTGACGCGCTCGCGCCAAGTGGCCTTTCCTACCGAGGGAGGTTGTTGCCATGCGCCGGGAAATTCAATCCATTGACGCGGTGTCTGCCGGCAAAGTCGGTTGTGTATGGGGCGCGCTGCTCGCCGCGATTCTGGGCTGTGTGGGCGTCTTCTTGCCCTTGCTGGCGCTGCCCAGCCTGTTGGCCTCGGCCATGCCCGAGCAGAGCGACGCGGCCGTGCTCATGGGCGGCGGCTTCGTCACCGCGCTGGTCTCTTACTTGGGCTTCATCCTCACCGAAGCCGTCGTGCTGGCCATCGTGTTCGCGATCGGCGCGCTCATCTACAACCTGGTGGCCAAGATGGTCGGCGGTTTGACCGTTGACCTGAGCGACTAAGCCGAAGCGGGCCGCCGCCCCGCGCGGCTGTGGCCCAACATCGCCGCCCGCCCAGGCTGAGCCCAGGCGCCACCATCTCCCCCGTGGCGTCGATGTAGCGCGCGGCATCACCGATATCCCTGGCCCGAAAGGAGCGTCCATGTACCACTTGGTCGCCTTGGTGCCCATGCGTCATCACAGCGAACGGGTGCCCGGCAAAAACTACCGCCCCTTGGCCGGGCGCCCGCTTTACACTTACATCATCCGCACCCTGCTGGCCGTGCCTGAAATTGACCTCATCGTCGTTGACACCGACAGCCCTGTCATTCAGGCTGGCCTACAAGCCAACTTCCCCCAAGTGCGGGTGCTCGAGCGCCCACCGCACCTGCGCGATGGCCACATCCCCATGAACGACATCTTGGTGCACGACGCGCATCAAGTGCCCGCGGCCTTCTACTTGCAGACCCACAGCACCAACCCCCTGCTGCGGCCCGAAACCGTGCGCCGGGCCATCCAGACCTTCTTCGACCATTACCCCGCGCACGACTCCCTTTTTTCGGTCACGCGCTGGCAAACCCGCTTGTGGGATGCCCACGGACGCCCCCTCAACCACGATCCGGCCCATTTGTTGCGCACCCAAGACCTGCCGCCCGTCTACGAAGAGAACTCTTGCCTTTACATCTTCCCTCGCCAGGGGCTGCTCGACCGGGGCAATCGTTTGGGCGAGCGGCCGTTGCTCTTCGAGATTCCGCGTCACGAAGCCATCGACATTGACGAAGAAATTGACTTTCGGCTGGCCGAGTGTTTGGTGCTCGGGGGACAAGGCTCCGCGAACGGCCCGGCTCCGCCGCGATCTTGAACCGCCTCGCGAGGCCTGGCTATGGATGAGTTCCCAACGCCACCGGTGGATCTGTTGGCTTGGCGCGCGGCCGCGTCCCCGCAGCGCGCGGCCATTGTCACGCCCACGCGCGTCTGGACGTACGCGGATTTGCATCGCGCCGCGGATGCCTGGGCCGCGTATCTGCGCGCCGCGGGGCTTGAGCCGGGGCAAGTCGTCGCGTTGGCGGCCCGGCCCACCCCGCAAGCCGTGGCCCTGTTGCACGGCCTGTTGCGGGCTGAACTCACGCCGTTGTGGCTGCACTTGCGCTTTGGACCCAGCGAGCACGCGCGCGTGCTGTCGTTGGTGCGTCCGGCTGCGGTCTTGGTGACGCCCGAGGCCGCGCGTGGGCTGCGTTTGCCTGAGCACGTGACGGCTTGGCATCTGCCCGACGCGGCGCCGCGGCCGGCCGGGCCCGTCCCTCGTGCGACGCGCGGCGTGGACATGCTGTTGTTGACCTCGGGCACCACCCAAGGGCCGAAAATCGCCCGCCTCACCGCGGCCAACTTTTTTTGGAGCGCGCTGGCCTCAGGCTACCGCTTGGGCGTCGTGCCCGCGGACCGCTGGCTATTGACCCTGCCCCTCTACCATGTGGGCGGCCTGTCGATTGTGTGGCGCAGCGCGCTGTATGGCACCGCGGTGGCTTTGCCCCCGCCGCGCACCTCGTTCGACCCCGGCGGGCTGTGGGACGACTTGCATCGCCTGCGGGCAAGTTTGATCTCGTTGGTGCCGACCATGCTCTATCGGCTGTTGCAAGCCGTGGCCGCGCCACCGCCCGCGTTTTTGCGGGTGGCGTTGATCGGCGGCGCGGCCGCAGGGCCCGAAGTGTTGAACCCCGCGTTGGCGCGCGGGTGGCCTCTGGCCCTGACGTATGGCCTAACCGAGGCCACATCGCAGGTGGCTACCGCGGCTCCCCCACAGGTGCGCCGCAAACCCGGCAGTGTGGGCCGTCCCTTGCTGTTTACGCAGGTCAGCGTGCGCGACGATGCTGGCCGGCCTTTGCCTGCTGGGCAGGTGGGGGAGATTTGGGTCCGAGGGCCGGGCGTGTTCGCGGGCTATTGGCCCTCCGACGCGGCCGCTACGCCCGCGGCCTTTGTGGAGGGCTGGCTGCGTACCCGCGACGCGGGCTATCTCGACGCGGACGGCGATTTGTGGGTGCTGGCCCGCCGGTCGGACCTCATCGTGACGGGGGGCGAGAATGTTACGCCCCAAGAAGTCGAGGCTGTGCTGCGGCAACACCCCGCGGTCGCGGACGCCGCGGTGGTGGGCTTGCCCGACCCCGAATGGGGGCAGATCGTGGCCGCCGCGGTGGTGCCGCAGCCCGAGCGGAGCCTGTCCCCCGAAGACTTGCAAGCGTATTGCCGCACCCACTTGGCCGGATACAAGATCCCCCGACGCTTCGTGTTCGTGGACGCGCTGCCCCGCACCGCCAGCGGAAAACTGCGCCGCGCCGCGGTGCGCGCGCTGTTCACCTAAGGGCTACTCGAAGGGCGTCTGGCCAGTGGGGTCCCACACATAGACCCAATCCCCCTCGTGGGCCCACTGAAAGAGCCAATACGCGTCGGCCACCGACAGGTTGACGCACCCGTGCGACTGTTTGAAGCCAAAGCCGTCGTGCCAATACGCGCCATGAATCGCGCGCGCGCCGTCGTAATACATGGTCCAAGGCACATCTTCCAGGTAGTAAAAATCCGACTTGTCGGCCGTGAACGCGCCGCGCATGTCTTCGGTTTCCAGTTTGGTTTCGATTTGAAAGAGCCCTTGCCGGGTATAGAACTCGCCGGTGCCGCTGGAGATCATGGTCGCGAACACCAGCCGGTTGTCTTGGTAGACGGCCAAGGTTTGCTCATAGACGTTGATCTCGATCCAGCGAGAGGTGGGGACCCCTTCGGGCGGGGCCGTGCGCGGGGTGACGGTGGCGATGCGGGTCTCTTCGACCCACAAATCGGGCCCGATGAGCAGCCATTCTTGGCCGTCGACGGTGCGGGTATCGTACACTTGCACCTGCTGGTAGCGCTCCAGGGTGTAGGGCGCGAAATCCCACGAGCCGAAGCCGGGGGTGGCTTTGGGGCGCACTTCGCGAAAGCGCACCCAGCCGAAGGGCCGCGTTGGGGCTTGGCGCGGGAAGAGCCAGCCGCGAAACGTCGAGGGCGTGACCGGTTCTACAGCCTTGCGGTTGACCCAATAGCCCGCGGTGGTGTGCAGCGCGGCGCGCGCGCCCAGTCGTTGGATGTTGTTGTACGCGATGTACATGAAGCCGGGGCCGATGCCGCGCGCGGGTTTGTCGGTTTCTTCGATGGCGGCTTGGGGGCTGGTGTAGAAGCGCAGGCGATCGGCCTTGACCCATGCGTAGCGGGTATGGGGGTCGGGCAGCACCAGCCAGGTCAGGGGCAATTGCACGCCCGGGAAGTCATGCCGCGCGTAAGGGAACCCTTGCTGTTGCAGCCGGGTGAAATAAGCGGCAGCGCCCGCGGGCCGGCATCCGGCCGGGTCGCTCCCATACAGCGCGGGCGGGCATATGGGCTGGCCTGCGTAGGGCTCGCCCTCGTCGGTGGTTGGCGGCGGCGCGGCGCGCGCGGGCCGCGCAGATACTCCAACGCTGGCCAAAATCACGGCCAGCGCGGCCAACAGGGGCAACAGCCCGCGATGCCATCGGGTGCCTTGGGCGCGTTCCATCGGTTCACCTGCGCGCGACCGCTTCCGCGGCGCGCCTGTGGTTATTGTACCGAAAAAGGCCGCTCATGACACGCGCCATCAGGCGGTTTCGGCCGGGGGCTCTTCGTCGGGGAAGGGCATTTGCGCGGCCAGCGCGTACACGCCATGGCGGGGGAAGGCTTCGGGCCGGGCCGGGCGCAGGGCGCCATCGCGGGGGCGCACCCAATAATAGCCGCCGTCGCGGTGCAACAAGGGGATGTCGCGATGGCGGCGGCCGAACACCCGCCGCATGACGATGCTCTGGTAGCGAAACGTCTCGCGCTCGTGAGGATAGAGCGCGAACAGCCGTTCGTATGCGGCCACGAACTGTTGCCGATAGGCGTCTTGCACGCGCGCCAAATGGCTGATCACCCAACAGCGATCTTCGTATTGCCAATAGTAGGTCAGCCCCAAGAACGCGCCTTCGCGCGTAAGGTAAGGGAAGAAAGGAAACGCGCGGCACACGATGCTGCGCCACGCGCGCTGGCCTGAGCACATGACCCCGGGGCCCGCGCACACCGCGGGCACTTGTTCGGGTGGCGTTTCGGCCCAGAGGCGGCGCGTTTCTTCAGGATCGTCGGCGCGCCAGAGCCGCCACAGCCCGGTCGGCCGCAATAGGTCCCATTCCGCACGGTACAGGGTGGGCACTGCGTGCCGGGGGTCACAACAGAAGGGCACGCCATACTCGTTGTACGGCGCGCACTTGGCGCCACAATCGACATCGGTCATGGGCGCATCGAAGCGGGCATAGAGCGCGGCAAAGTCCTCGGGCGTGGCCATCATGCCGATAGGGTATCACACCGCGGGCTGAGCCGTCAACCGATACAAATGGAAGTCGCGGGCGCCCAGGCGATATTTGTAGGCCTCGTCGCCCCGCATCCAATCGAGCACCCGATAGCCGTGCGCGATGGCCCGACGGATGAGATGCCCAGCCAGCACCCAGCCTGGCGACAAGGCCGCGAACGCGGGGTCCAAGCCAGAGTTGTACATCCACAGCCGCTGGGCGAAGTCGAAGGCCAAATAGGCGGCCGCGGGGCGTTCGCCCACGTCTAAGAACGCGAGATGCAGCCAGCCGTGCCGCGCGGCCGTGTCCATGAGCGCGCGAAAGAAGGCGCGCACTGGCGGGGTGAGAAACGCGGCTTTGCGCGGGTTGTAGGCCATGAGGCGCAGGAACGCGTCGGCTTGACGCGCGACCTCGGCGGGCGTGTGTACGGTGCGCATGCGCACGCGTGGCTGGTGCGCTTCTGCGCGGCGCATTTTGCGCCGCAACTCGTGACGTTGCTTTTTGGGCAGGGCTTGCAAATACGCGTCCCAGGTGGCGGGCAAGTCGATCTGTGGCGCGGTTTCCATGGCCGCGACGCGCGCGGTCCACCCCGCGGCCGTCAGCGCGGCCGGGGCCGCGGTTAGGGTGGGCGAGGTTTGCGGTATGTGGGTGAGGTCCAGCGCGTCGAAGGCCGGCTGCACCAAGAGGCGCTCGGCCACGGCTTGCCAGAAGGCCCCCGCCAGCGCGGGTGGGACCAACACATCGCTGTAATCGGTGAGCGCGTCGCCACCGATGAAGCGCAACACCCGCCGCCCGCGCGCGTCGGCCGCGAGGAACCATGGTGCCGCCGCGAGCAGCGTGCCGCGCGCGTCGCGTGCCACGACCACGAACAGCGAAATGTCGTCTCCCCATTCGTGCCGCGCCCATTGATGCCACCACAGCCGCAAATACTCGTAGCGCAAAAATGGCACCGGGGTGGCACTACGGCCGAGCAGCCGATTCCACGCGTCGGCCTCCAGGGATCCGTCGTCCAGACGGGTCACGATGTGTAAGTGCATGGTACGATGTCCTCCGCGAGGCAGGTGGGTCGGGGCACGCGCGGCGCGACCGCGACGCCCGCGGGCCGAGTCGGAGTTCATCCCCCTGAAGCCGTGGCCTTGTGGGCCACGAACCACTGCATGAAGCCTCGTTCTTTGCCCGGCCGGCGATGCACTTGGGTGGCAGAGAAGCCCGCCGCGTGGGCGAACGCGCGCAGGTCCTCGGGGGTGTAGGCTCGGGTGAGGGGGCTGATGAACAGATGCTCAACCACCTCGAAGGGGCGCGCCATCCAGTGGTTGCCGTCGACGTCGGCGATCAAGAAAAGGCCGCCGGGTTGCAGCGCCCGAAACACTTCTCGAAAGACGCGCGCGGGCTGCGGCAGACAGTGGAAGGTCATCACCGCGACGGCCAGGGCGAAGGTGTCGGCCGCGAAGGGCAAGTGCGTGGCACTGGCCAGCACGAAGCGCGGAGGCACTGGGCCGGCTTTGAGCAACGCGGGTTTGAGGCAGCCCAACTCGATGTCGATGGAAATCACCGTCCGCGGCGCGAGCGCACGACTCAAGTAGGTGGCGCCAAAGCCTTGGCCTGCGCCGATGTCCAGCACGGGGCCGGGCGGCAGGGTGGGCAAGCGGCCCAGGCCGAACTCGTAGGCCCGAGTCGACCGAGCCATGGGCAGACGGGCGAACCAGCGACGCCAAATCGAGGCAGGCATGATAGGCTCCTATGCTGAGGGCGGGGCCAGGGCGGCGCGCGCTTGCAGCGCGATGTCGGGGCGGTCCGTGAACAGGCCGTCGACCCAGCCGCGGGCGAGGGTGGCGCGCAGGGCCGTGTAGCGGTTGATGGTGTAAGGGAAGACCTTGCGGCCCGCGACGTGGGCTTGGCGCACCCAAGGCGCGTCGACTTGATCCCGATGCGGATGCACCGCGGCGTGGGGCAGCCAACGGGCCAGCAAGCGGTAGAGGGCTACGCTGCTGCGGGTGGGTTGGGTGAGGTAGCCAAGGCTCACCTCGGGGCACAGCCGCGCACAGCGCCACAACGCCCAAGGGTTGAACGACGAGACCCACACCCGCCGCGGCTGGCCCCAGGCCTGCAGCACCGCGGCCACGCGTTGGGGCAGATCATCCCAGGGCGCGTCGTAGTTGGTCAGTTCGATGTTGACGAGCAGCCGGTGCCCCACCGCGTCCAGCACTTCCTCCAGCGTAGGGATGCGCTCGGGGCGGCCCCGGGGCCCCACGTTCATCTCGCGTAGGCGCGCGTAAGACATACGCCGCACCACGCCGGCTGCGCCGTGGGCCGTGCGTGCGAGGGTGGCATCGTGCATGACTACGATCCGGCCGTCCGCGCTGCGTTTGACATCCAACTCGATGGCGTGCGCGCCCATGTCCGCGGCCGCCCGAAAAGCCGCCAGGGTGTTCTCTGCCGTGTATGCCGACGCCCCGCGATGCGCGATGATGGCCTTGGGCGGTAGCGCGGGGGTGAAGGCGGGAACCCCGGCCACGACAACGCGCTCCTACAGATCGACGAAGTACACCCGCGCGGCCGCGTCGATGAGTTCGGGCGTCAGGGCTGGGTCGACCCCGCGATACCGCGCGATGTCGACGATGTGGTTGCACAGATCCCGCGGATGCGTGGCCCGCAAGGGCCGATTCCGCTTGACATACCACTCTTGCAGCAAATAGGCCAAGCCGCGCTCGCTGTAAGCCACCCCCTTGGCCTTGGCCACGCGGCGGAAGATCTCGCGGAACTCGTCGAAGCCCGGATCGCCAATGTGCACTTTGTGGCGCAGCCGGCGCAGAAAGGCCTCGTCGACCAGATCTTTGGGCGGCAAGTTGGTGGAGAACACCACCAGCACATCGAAGGGGACCACGATTTTGTGGCCCGTGTGCAACGTGAGATGGTCCACGCGGCTTTCCAACGGGACGATCCAGCGGTTGAGCAAATCTTTGGGCGGAACCTGCTGCCGTCCGAAATCGTCGACCAACAACATGCCGCCGTTGGCCTTGACCTGCACTGGCGCTTGGTAGAACTTGTTGACGGGGTCGAAGATCAAGTCCAGATCTTGCAGGGTCAATTCACCGCCGACCATGATGAAGGGCCGATGGATGCGGACCCAGCGGTCATCGCGCTTGCTGGACGACAGGCTACTGGTATGGCCGCGGTTGTTGCCTGTGCGGGCCGGCTCCTTGACGGGCTTGTGATGGCCGGGGTCGAACAGGACCACCACTTGCCCGTCGATGTACAGGGCGTAAGGGATGTAGATGGTGTCGCGCAGCAGATAGTTGCCGATGGCCTGAGAGATGGTGGTCTTGCCGTTGCCGGGCGGGCCATAGAGAAAGATGGATTGGCCCGAGTTGACCGCGGGACCAATGCGGTGAAAGACTTCTTCTTTGAGGACCAGATCCCGCAGGGCCTGCCGCATGTCGCGTTCGGTCACGACCGTGCGATGTCGGCTTTGATGGCGCATGGCCCGGTTGTACACTTGGAGAGGCACAGGGGCCGGGCCCGCGTATTGGGAGCGTTCCAGCGCCTCACGGGCCCGGTGGATGCCTGCACCCGTGAGCGCGTACACGAAACCGCTCACGCCAATGCGATGACGAGCCGTTTTGACTTCCAGCAGTTTCTCTTTCTTGAGGTGTTCGACGATGTCTTCCACTACGCCCACGAAGGGCAAACGCATGGCTTCGGCCAACTGATTGCCGGTCAAGTAGCCGCGAAAATAAAAGATACGCAAAGCCAAATCCAACAGCCACAAAAACGGAAGGCCGGTGTCGGTTAGGTTTTCCAACGCGGGCGGAACAAAGGCAGGGGCCGATGGGCTCGACGACGGCGCAGAAGAGGTAGAGGCGACCATAGGCAACAACTCCACAAAGGCATAGGGATGAAGCGTGTCGCGTGCGAATAACAACCCCGCATCCGGCGGAAGGACACGGCCCAAAAGACCAAAACGCCTCACCCGGACGAGGGGTGAGGCGCTGGACTGGCGGAGAGGGCGGGATTTGAACCCGCGAGGCCCCGGTAGGGGCCTACCCGCTCTCCAGGCGGGCGCGCTCGGCCGGACTACGCGACCTCTCCGGGCGAGTCTTATTATACCAACCCGCGCGAGGATGCGCAAGCATCTGGGCCATCGCGGCACGCGCGTCCTGGCAGGGCGCGTTGGCCCTGGCAGCAGCCGGGTGCCACCGCCTCGTTCCGGGTATGCGCGGCACGCGCCCGGTAAAGGCGCGTTGGCTCTCTGATCCCCCTCCCACCATTGACGCAGGCGCGGTTTGGCCTATACTTGTGCCCACCCTCGCGGAGAGGTGCACATGCCCCCTCAAGCC
>Ga0256914_1003706_pt1 | contig 11899 bp, 2 predicted proteins | sample HulkmetaG_FD_191571 | JGI IMG/M metagenome (GOLD analysis project Ga0256914, IMG submission 191571) | Hydrothermal chimney microbial communities from Main Endeavour vent field at the Juan de Fuca Ridge, Pacific Ocean - Hulk | ecosystem: Environmental > Aquatic > Marine > Hydrothermal vents ...
AGCTCTGCTCCTCCGATGGTGAATATTCCTTCATGGTTTACGGCACCGACCTTGGGGGCAACAGGGGAACGAGCGGGAGGAGGACAATAGCGGTCGACTCAACCCCGCCGCTTATTGAATGGGTGCATGGGAGAAACATGAGCCCCATCGCGCCGGGAACCTTTGAGGTGGAGAGGCTCTCCAGAGCCTCCATCGAGGTGAACGCCACCGACGAGCACCCGCTGGTCTACGAGGTCTACCTTAACCCTCTTCCGAACCTGCTGGAGCCGCCCGTATGGAGAGGAAGCTACGAAAGCGGTGTTCCCTTTGGCTTCCCGGTCAAAACCAGGGAGGTAGGAGATGACGTTTACCTCATCGTCGTGAGGGACAGGGCAGGGAACGAGGCCAAGCTCAGGTACACGGTTCACGTCATCGACACCACACCTCCCGATCCGGTTGACAATCTAACGGTCAGCACGAACAGTTCCGGATTCACTGTGAAATGGAGAAATCCCATCAACGATGACTTCGAGAGGGTTGAGCTGTACCTCGATCCGAAGGAGATTGAGGGGAATAAGGGAGAGAAAATTATCAACTGGGACTCATCCCTCATTGCCAACCTCACGGGAGACCCAGGTGGGGAGATGAAGTTCTCGATGAACCTCGCCCACGGGAGGCACGTTCTGTACGTGAGAACCTTTGACAGATACGGGAACACAGGAAAGCCGGTGAGTATAGCTTTCACGGTGCCACTGCCAAACTTTGTGATTTACTACGTGAAACCCACCCCCGAGAACGGAACGATCCTTGATAGCGGGGTTAGCGAGGTTACGGTGGTGGTGGCATCGAGCGTATCGCTCAGGGGGTGTTGGATTACTTGGAACGGAGCATCTCTACCGGGAGGAGTGAGCAAGAACATCTGCAGGGCGAGGTTCAACGTTATTCCCGGTGGGGAGTACAGCTTCTCAGTATCTGCGACGGACGTGTACGGAAGAACCGCAAAGACTACCGTCCGGAGGTTTTCAGTAAAAAGGGAATGCCTTGAAGATGGAAGCTCCCTGACAATAGATTCCACAGGAAAACAGGACTCTCTCCTCTTCCCCGTGGAGTTCACGTTCATAACAAACAGCCTCGCGAGGAAGTACTCCTACCGCGCTTCCGTCCGGGGTGAGAGCGTAAACGGTACCTTCAAGCCGAGGTTTGAGGTGGTTGGATTCAAGGAGGTCAAAGACCTCTTAGGAGGGAAGGTAAAGAAGCTCTACGTCGTCAGAGGTTTCTTCACCCTCGACCTCTGGGAGATAAGGGACGCCGTTTTGAAGGGGGCGGACGAGAAGATCCCTGTGCATCTTGAGGTAAGGGCTACCGACGACTGTGCTCGCTCGCTCACGGCAGAGAAGGAGCTGACTGTCTGTGAAAACCCGGAGAAGCCCGACCTGTCGGTGAATCTAAAAGACTTCTACTACCGCGATGAAGAGGTCATCATGTCCGCAGAGGTTACCAACGGTGTTCCTGTGAGGGAGTTCTACTACTCCATTAATGGAGGGCCATGGAAAAAGTTCAACGGGAGTGTAAACCTCACGGGGCTCCTGAGGCCGGGCGAGAACACGGTCTCGGTTATGGCCGTGAGCGGATGCGGGATAGAAACGAGACGGAAAGTTTCAGTGTTCCTCGGTCCGCCGAGTGACGGCGACTGGCTTGTGAACGATACAGAAGAGTGCATCGGCCACGAGTTCACCGTGAACGGTGGACTGGCCGTGGATGAAACTGGCAACCTGACGCTCAGGGGCTGTAAGGTTCATCTCCGCGGAGGAGTGGGGGTGAACGGAAGTCTGAGAGTCCTTGAAGGCTCGCTGATAGGAAACGCAAGCGGACTATGGGGCGACTCCGGAAAGCTGGAGGTAGAGGACTCAACCTTTGAGGGCGGTAAAGTTGGGAGCTTCGTTGATGGAACGGTGAGGGTTAAAAGAGCACTGCTCGCGGGGGAGTTTGCCTTCGAGATTTCCGAGGTTAGCATTGACTCAAGCAGGATTGAGGGCGGCCTCTTTGCAGGTGGGAGCTTTGATATCACAAACACCCTCGTCACGGGCGGGGGAGGAATAGCGATCGGCGACGTGAGCGAGGGGAGGATCGAAAACGTAACTGTAAGGGACTGTACCTACGGAATCCACCTCATAAACGACAACGGGAGGAACGCGGTCTTCAGGAACGTCCTCGTGGAGAATCCACGTGAGGCAGGAATTTTCATCGACCTGAGAGGAGGCTACTGGAGCGGGGAAGCGGTTTTCACGAACCTGAGCGTTGTCGGAGGCAACGTGGTGGTAAACGGAGGGAGCGCGACCTTCGACCGCTCAAAGATAGAGCCCGGGGAAGGCTATGCGGTGCTGGTGGATTCGGCGGGGAAAATCCTGACGTTCAAAAACTCCAGCGTGGGAGGTAAGGGCTTCCTGATAAGGAAGCTGAGCACCCTCTCCCTCCAGGACAGCAACCTGAGTGGAGACATCAGGGGAAGCGTCGGCTACACCGAGGTTCTGGTGAGTCCGGGAGCGAGGGCGTCGCTGAAGGAAGGTGCTGCAGACGAGGTTAGCTGCGACGTGAGGGGCGTTCTGTCCGTAGTCAGCTACACCCTGAACCGCGGAAGTATAACCGTGTACGGCGGTGGGACGCTCAGGGTGGAGGACGAGGATGGAATTCCAGCCACTGATCCTGCCGATGGGGACGCCAGCGTCCTCAAAGGGGTTCTCATCCAAGAGACCTCTGGCGAGGAAAAGGCACACCTCATCTTCCTGAACTCCAGGCTCCAGAACGGCAGCATCGTCACCGACTCCAGATGGTTCCTGATAAGGGGTAGCGTAATCGACGGCGAGCTGAGCTTCAACACTGGCGACGAGTCCCTGAGCGGGGGTCTCAGCGGTGAGGTGGCCTTTGGCTCAAACGCCGGATGGTACTACAGCACGAATACGCTCCCGGAGAACTGGTACTACTCGCGGGACGTGGAGGGCATGAGCCAGGGCACAGGCCCCTTTGTTGCACGCTCCTCGACGGCACCGCTGGGCTGGAACTCAGGCACGGAGCTTGGAACCTTCACCCTGCTGTATCTCAAGAGGACGTTCAGCGTGGAGGAGCTTCCAGTGAGGGCTATCCTATCCTACTCCGCCGTCGGAAGGGTGGAGGTTTACGTGAACGGGCGGATGGCCGTGAACGATGGAAGGGTCGGAGACGTTTCGTTCACAGGGTCAGGCATACATGGAAAGCCCCACTCGGGAAGCGTTGATGTGGCCCCCTACCTGCTTCCGGGGGACAACCTGATAACCGTCCTCGTTAAGGTTCCCTCCAACCACCCGTACTCCAACTACCTGTACCCGAAGCTCGGAGCCTTCAGGGCCTCCCTGACGCTGGAGAGCGGCCTGGCCTCCGTAACTGACAGTGTTCTCAATGGGAAGGTGAGCGGCTACGGGAGCAGGGTTATGTTCGCGAGGGACGAGATCAACACTGGGATGAGCTTCGGATACCTCTCCCGGGTCACCGTCTCGGACTCCCGGATACACGGCACCCTGCAGGCCGTCGGGAGGATTGAGCTTATCAACAGCGAGCTAATCGGCCAGGGAAGCGGAACGGGACTCAAGATGACCGATTACGGGATGGTGAAGGTGGAGAACTCCCGGATACACGGGTTTGACTGCGGAATAGTGGCCACGAGCGAGGTCAACGTAACCGGAAGCGAGGTGTATGACAACGACGTCGGGATAAGACTGAAGAGTGCAAGGATTATGGTTAAGGATTCCTACGTCATGAACAACGGCGTTGGGATAGAGACCTCCAACGTCACCGGCTGGATAGACAACAGCGTGATCTACGGCAACAACATCGGCATAAGGGTTAACGCAGGGGGAGACGCCCACACGAGGGGCAATCAGCTGTCCATAACGCACGAAACCATCGTCGGAAACTCCCTTGGGGTTCTCTTCGAGGGAAGGGGCGGGAGCGGCTACGTTGAGCTCACGAAGAGCCTGGTCCAGAACAACGACCTTGGGTTGCTCATAAACTCGACTCCAACGCCAGGAATACGCTCCGATTCCCTGGTGAACGAAAGGGACGTGCTCGTAGAGGGCCCCTCCGCCCAGATGCTCTTCAACATTGACTGGGGCGGTGAGGAGCCGGAGATGGTGCAGAGTTACCCGGAGGGGCTAATGTACACCCGCGATGGCACCGTCAGGGAGGACTACGACATACTCGCGAGGAACTGGAAGCCGGTTGTGTACAACTCAACCGAGACCGGGGAGGATTGGGGCTCCAGCCTTCTCTCGGCCTTTTTGGAGGTAATCCCCGTTGAAAACGGGTCCGTGAAAGGAGTGATAACCCTCGCCGGAAAGGCCGTATCCAGGGACGGCATCTCAAAGGTCACCTACTCCCTTGAGAGAAACGGAAGCGTGGAAACGCTGGCCGAGGTTTCCGTCGGCTCAACCACCTACGACGACTACATACTCGTGGACACGCTCGGAATGAACCTCACCGGTCCGGGGGTTCTGAGGTTCACGGCCACGGATTCAACCGGCAAGAATCTCACGAGCTCCGTGAGGGTTTACTTCGCCAACGCCGAGGTTGTGCTGGAGAACGTCAGCGTCAAAAACGCCACCAACATCTACTCGCTCTACACGGTTAAATACGACGACTACACGGAGGGGCCGCATGACTTCGCCCTGAACTGGGACAGAATGGCGTGCGTCACGGTGAGTCTGAGGAACATCGGACTGATGAACGGAACGGCGAGGGTCGTGCTGGAACTGCCGGAGTACATCGAGAGGCACACCGGAAAGGTCGAGGGGATCGCCTACCTGCCGCCCAACGGGTCCCTGAACCTGGAGTTCGTGATACCTGTCGTTGAATACGACTGGGGAACCATGACGTGGGACGTCCTACCTGATGAACTGCCGGACCTGGGAAGGTTCACCGTCAGGGTCAAGCTCTACGACGAGGACAACCTGCTGAGGGCCGATGTACCCGTGAGGGTGGGCTTCACCCTCGGCCCGGTCTTCGAGATAACACAATACATCATGTACCCGTACTCCAGGGCCTACTGCGAGAGCTCCCCCAACGACTGCCACAACACCCCGCCCTACGACGGGGACGGCGACGATACCGTCGAAGCCGCCGAAAGCCACCACTTCGACCTTAGGTATGAGAACATCGGCGACAGGGACGCGGAGGTGCTGATGATAGACCTGACGGACCATATACCCGAGAGGTATCCCGGGGAGAAGATACTCCGCGGGCAGAGCGCATACATATTCCCGAACTCCTCGGCCCTTGCGGACACGGATCCCGGCTCCTTTAACCTCCTCGGAAGCGCTCCCGTCGGGGTCGAGAAGAGCGGCATGGATCTCTTCATCGACTGGTGGGCGGACGTTCCTCCTGTGATAATCCCGCCTGTGAACTTCAGCGGGAATTACCTCACGAACGCCATGTTCTACTACAGGAGCGAGGACGGAAAGACCTACTACACCCCGAGCCTGAACTACAAGGAGAGACCGGTGAAGGCACTGAACAAGACCTTCGTGGTTCAGAACGTCAGGATGGACCCGATAGATGTCAAGGTGCTCGCGGTGAAGAACGGCAAAACATATGTTGAGCTGCACAACACCAACGGGAACGTGTACTACGACTACTTCGTCCAGGGCTCCTACGGGCCGGGCGAGGGCTACCTGTGGTACCACTTCATACCGCCCGACTTCACGATGAGGGCGATAGCCGACAACAGCCTCGAACCCAACAGGACGATACCCCACTACAGGATCGTAGTGGGTGCCATGCCCTCGATGACGGGGAACATCCTCAAGGTCTTCGCATCCACGCTTGAGGCATTCCTGGGAGTGCTCGGTGTGGAGGTTCCGGCCGAAACGATAACCATCGCCCTCGCCCACACCGCCGTGAAGGTGGTGAACCTGGCCGAGACCGTGGACTTCCAGACGGAGTCTGAGAGCTTCGAGTCGATAAACTCCAGCGCCAGGAGGGACGAGGTAGACGCGGCCATCATAGCGAGCAACGAGACGGCCATAGCTCCCGTGGGCATAGACACCTTCGCCAGGCTTGAAAAGAACTACGGCATGGACAGGGAGTACTACAACAGCCTGAAGAACCTTGAGGAGCTTCCCGTTGCCCAGCAGGCCAAGATTCTTGGAAAGTTCGTCAAGGCGATAGTTCTTGACGAGGATCTCCAGATACTCCTCCTGGAGACGATAATAGAGCTGAACAACATGAACCTCTACTACAACCTCGCCAAGATAGCCAAGGGAATCTACATGGAAGACAGAGGTGAGGTCATCGGTGCTGGAAGTGCCGTGGGAACGGCCGCGCTGAAGAAGGTCCTGAAAAAAGCTGCCAAGAAGGCGGTTCTGAAGGAGCTGAAGAAGACGAGCTACTACAAGGGACTGACGCCCGCGGAGCAGGATGAATACGAGAAGAAGGTGGGGAAGGGCGTTGGAGCGATAGTGACCTACACCTTCGACATGTCCCAGTTTGTCACATACGTGGTTCTGGCCCCGGTTCCAGGGAGCAGAACGATATACGTCCTCGACCCGCCTGGCAACTTCACGGTGCACGCTGAGAGTTCCAATGTGACGGTGCTCGGAGGGGGAAGCGTTGGAGCGGGCATTGGAAACGTGTCGCTGTCCCTGGGCGATGTGGACGTTTACCGCGCCAGCTACGTGAGCTCCACGGAAAGCCTGCCCACAGCGGCCCTCTTCAACGGAACCCTGCTCTGGATAAGAACCAGCGTGAGGGGGCGGAGAAAAGGTGAGATGCTTGGCAACGTAACGATAACCATGAAACCCACAGCCGATGGGGCGGGGCGTCTCCTGAGGGCACTCAGGGATGAAAGCATTATGGGGATGCTCCTTGGGACCTACTTTGCGGAAAAGCCCCTCTGGAACGTTTCCATTGCTGGAGGGGTTGTGACCATCACAGCTTCCGGAATCCTGAACTCCCTTCCGTGTGAGGAGGAAACGGAGATAGAAATCTTCGCGAACGCAAACGTCACCTTGGCCAACGTAACCCGGATTGGACACTACGGGGACGTCATCGAGATAAGGCCCTCCTTCGTCCCACTGAACTCGACGGCGATCCACGTGACCGGTAACGCCTCCGTCGGGGTTCTGGACGATGTTGTAACAGTTGTCAGGGGAAGCGTGAAGGCCCCGGAGCTGAAGGCGTTTCCGCTGACACTCACAGCGGGGAAGAGAATCACCATAACGGCACCAGAAGAATGCGTGGTGGAGTGGAGACTCGACGGAAGGACCGGAAGAGGAATCTTCGTGCCCACTGACGGCCTGAAGATAGGAAAGCACACACTTGAGGCCACCTGCATAGCCGGAAACTTCAGCACATCGAAAAACTTCACGGTCGAGATAGTAGAACCGAGGATCACCCTGAAAAAAGCCTCCGGAACGCTTGTAAAGGGCTCCGGATTTATGGTGTTCGAGTTCGGGACAGACCTCAACATGATCTCCCTCGTGGCCCCGGAGGAGGTTGAAGGCCCAATAGCCGTCTCCCAGAAGCTGGGAGGAGAGATTAAGGGCTACGCGGTGTACTCGACCTTCAATGTTACCCATCCAAGGAACTGGAGCGTGGAAAACGTCACCCTGTACTTCAGGGTTCCGAAGAGATGGTTCGAGGAGAACAATGCCAGCCCCGAGAACCTCGCTCTTCTCCGCAGAAGTGAGGCTTGGGAGGAATACGCCCCGGTTCTGGACTACGAGGACGTAAATTACCTCCACTACCATGCGAATGTTCCATCCCTCTCCCTCTTCGCCGTTGCGGTGAAAGTCACTCATGAGGAACATGAGATCCAGGAGGAAACGGAAACACCGACCCACACGGAAAGCCCGACCGAAACGGCCCCCGCGGGGGCTCCGGAAGGGGGTAACACGGCCTATTACGTTCTTGCGGCGCTGGTTATTCTGGCGCTTTTAGCCTACGCATACAGGAGGCGGTGAAGGTGGGAAAAAGTCTGTTCCTTTTCCTATTTCTTTCGTGCCTTCTGGCCTTTTCGGGATTGACCGCGGGAACTCCTTCAGAGAAGGTGGCCTTCTACGATGACTTCAGTTCGGGGAGCATAGAGGGGAAATGGAGCCTGGATACAGCCGGAAAGGGCAACGGATTCAGCGAGGAGGACGGTGCGGCGGTTTTCGAAACCTACGGCCTCAGGCTCAGGGACTATCACAAAGAGCACGTCTTCCTCAGAAGCAAGGTGATAACGATTGATGACTGGGACTCCATAAAGTTCTTCGGTGTGTGGAAGTTCACAGACCCGGGAACTGCCGAGATGTGGTTCAGAATCTACGATGTCGATTCGGGAAAGTACCTGGGAATGCGCTACATAAGCTGGCCTTCAGACAAGATAGCCTACGATTTGCCCGGTGGGACTCTCAGCGAAGCCAGGCAGATTCCCAGGGAGTACAAATCATTCAAAGTCGTCCTCTACAAAGACCACGTCGAGTTTTGGGAATCGGGGGAGCTGATCAAAAACGCCTCAACGAGGGAGTTTGAAAACGCCACCCATTTCCAGCTTCTCATCGGTGGGTGGGATGACAGCCCCGTGAAGTCCCATATCTACTTCAGACAGGCGGGGGTTTCCTACGAGTTCAGCCCCACGGAAACGGAAACCGAGACCAGCTCGCCAACTGAAACTTCAAGTCCAGAAAAGACATCCTCCCCCACCAGCTCAGGAAAAACCTGCGGGCCCGGCATAATGGCCCTCCTGATGATCCTCGTCGCAATTAGAAGACGCTAACATTTTTCAATCTTTTGAGTAGAACTCCGGAAAAAGCTCGACCTCCTGGACGTAGCTCCTGCGGAGCCTTAAAGCTGTGTAGGCCCTCTCAAGCTCCCTGCCGAGGTAGAAGGCGTGCCTCGGGGAGATGGAAAAGCGCTCAAGGATTGTGTCAATTATTGCGTTCGGCTTGTCGCCGACTATCGTCAGAATCTGGTCACTTCCCTTGTGAGCAATGACCCAGATTTTATTTTCTTTTGTAAAAATCCTGAAGTAAATATCCTCCAACTTGACTTCTCTTTCTCTGGCTTTGATTACAGGAGATTTGACCGTATATTCAACTTTCTCACTCCTCTTCTCCTTCAGGATCAGCAGATCAAAACCCAGATCCTTAGGCATGTTGAAGAGCATCATATCCAAAGCCCTCCTCAGTTCTTTAACACTCCCCCTGCATTTGGAGCTAACCTCTGTGGTCAAAAGCAGAGGGATCTTCAGCTCTTTAGCAAAGCCTGCCATAATTGCATTAATTCCCACGCTGTCAGCATCAATCAACTCAACCACATTCCCTACACCAGCCAAAAGCACGTCATTAGGATTTCTCTCGCGGTAGAGCTGAAAGGCTGTGATTGAGCGGGCTAAGTTTGGAATATGCTCAAGGATTAAATCTGAGATAATTTGTTTATAACCCAGATCAAGGGCTTTTTCTTTGAGCATTTCTAAGAATTCAACTCTCTCTCCTGGATTTTTAGGAAAGAATCCTTTTTTCTGATTTGTTGGTATTAAAACCACCGGCTTCTCGGTAACAAGCTCTGTGAGGTTGTTTTCATCAATGCTCAAGAAGAGGTTAGCATAATCCAGGGCCTTCTCGATTTCCTTCGTGTTTAAAGAATCAAAGCTTACCGGGGCATCGTATCCTCTTCTCCTCAGAACATCCTGAACCTCCGGAATAAGCTCAATAAAGTCCAGATTGATCTCTCCACTCACCATGCCGATATCTATAATATCCGCCCCATTTTCAAGATAATAAATAGCCCTGCTCACTATTTCATCGATGCTCAGCTTTGGTGCATCGACTATCTCAGCTAAGATTCTATGCGGAAAATCAAAGCCCACTGGCAGGTTTCCAATTAAGAAGTTGTGGGGCTTTTTAAGAGCTTTTTCGATGTAATCTCTGTTTTTTGTCTTATTTTTAATATCCTCAACTTTCTTAAGAGCATCCTTCTGAAATAAGTCATCGGCAGGAATTTCTCTGCTTAACTTGAACCCTTGATTTAAGGCTTCAAGAACCAGAGGCAGATCAAAAATATATCTCGGACCTTTAAATGCTGGAATGCCAAGCTCCTCCTCGATAATCTGAGCAGAACCCCTTACAAGGCCAGGGATTAGGATTAAGTCATAACTCTCACTCTTTACACCTGCTCTCCGTAGGTAGTGGGCTATGAGCTTTGGTGTTAAAAAAGCGGCTACGCTAACCGGAGTTACAAGCACGTCACAGCCTCTGCCATATTTTCTCACCAGCGGCTCGGCAAGTTTTCCTGTTACAAGAAGGATTTTCATGGTTTGATGTTGGAATCTGGAGTATTTAGATATTTTGGAGAATAAAAAGCAAAAGAAGGAGCTACTCTTCAGACTTAACCCTTACCCGCAAGCCAATCACTGAGCAGCCGCCAGAAACTCCGCAAACTTCGAAGTCCCTGCTCCATTCTCTCTTGGGAATCGCAGAAAACGGGTCCCACTGGAAGTTCGCCCCATCAAGGAGGAGCGTTATCCCCACTATCCCCATCGGATCGTCGTCGTTGCCCCACTTCCCTGAATCTTCCTCCCAGCCATCGTATTCAACATAAACGAAGGGTGTCCTAATCTCGCTGAGGTTGAGGAGCGTCAACCTGAGCGGAAGCTTAACCGTGTTTCCGTTTATGGTCCCGTGGTCGAGCTTGCTGTCTGAGAAGTCCCCCACCGAGAAGCCCACCGTTCCGCTGCTCCTGTCGAGCTTTGGATAGGCGTAGGCCACTCCCTCTGGAACCATCGTCGTGATCTCCCCTATGAGGGCGTCATCAACTTCGGCATCGCCCTTGGTGAATCCGGTGGAGGCCCTGAAGAAGGCGTAGTACTCGTCGTCACCCCATTCGGTATCTTTCGTGAAGAAAAGCTTGTACGTTGATACCTCCAGACCCGCGTAGCGCGCTGTCTTTGGAAGGTCAACCTCGTAGATTATGTAGGTGACCACCATGTTGCCGTCCTTCGAGACCGACCTGACGAGATAGCCGTCGCTGTAGTCCCTCATCGGGTCAAAGGATATCGTGTCGTAGCCCACCCTGTCCGGCGGTGCGCCGAAGAGGTTCGCCAAGACATCGCCCCAGAAGTAGCTGGCGCTCTCGCCGGTCTCCAGCTGGTGGAGGAGCATCGCCCCTGTGTAGCCGTGCTCGACGAGGCTCGATATTTCGCCCGTCGCGAGGCCTATCGCGGCATCGAGGAGGAAGCCGGCGCCGAGCTTGACGTACGTTCCGAGGTCGTCGTTGTCCCAGCCGGTCGTCTTGACGAATATCTCCTGGTACTTCTTAGCTTCGTCGAGGGGCATCGCTAAAACCGGATAGCCGTTCGTGAAGGGCCAGTCCGGCCTTGCCGCGTTCCTGTCGTGGTACAGGAGCCTGCTGTGATCTTCCGCCTCGACCCAGAGCTTGAGGGGATAGCCGAAGACGTAGATGGGGCTGTACTCGATTTTATTGAGGTTCTCGTCGTAGTTCATGCCGTAGGCCCACGAGACGAGGCTTATCTCCCCCTCGGCCTTGTCCTTGTTGCCCTTGATGTAGACGTCCTCGACCACGACAACGATGTACCTGTCAACGTCCTCCTCTATGCTCAGCCCGCTGGTGGCGTTGAACCAGAGGTTCCCCTCGGCCGGGAAGCGGTTTTCTAGGACGGGGTTGGAGAACCAGAACCGGAACTCCCTCCACGGGATTATGGAGAAGAGGTTCTCGACCGTGAACTCCACGTAGGGGCCGAGTTGCGTTTCCCCGCGGATGACGTCCCCCTCGCGGTAAACGCTTCCTGAGCGGTCCTTGAGCTGGAAGTGACTCGACCCTATCTCGGCATACCAGTCGAACTCGCCGTTGTCAGTGCTGTCTATGAACATGTCGCCGGGTATGAAGTCCTTGT
>Ga0256914_1003707_pt1 | contig 11897 bp, 12 predicted proteins | sample HulkmetaG_FD_191571 | JGI IMG/M metagenome (GOLD analysis project Ga0256914, IMG submission 191571) | Hydrothermal chimney microbial communities from Main Endeavour vent field at the Juan de Fuca Ridge, Pacific Ocean - Hulk | ecosystem: Environmental > Aquatic > Marine > Hydrothermal vents ...
AGGAAAACGGTGTGGATGTGAAAGCTGTGTTTACTTCTGTGGGAGATGCTGCCATAAAGAGATTGAAGCAGCTTGGAGAGGCAATGTACAGGGTTACAATGTTTTATGGTGAAAGGTTACTCGTGGATAGGGTGGGTTAAGGTGATCTTTATCATTGGGACAGGTATAGGAGATAGTGGAGATCTGGGTAAGCGTGTGGTTGAGGTTTTGGAATCTGCAGATTTCATAATGGGTTTTAAACACTCATTGTCGATTCTAAGATCATTTACTATTGGTGCAAAGATTTTGGAGCTTGATATACACGATGTCTTAGATGAAGAGGGAATAAGTGGTATTGTTTCCGAACTGCGTAAGTATGAGAGTGCTGTTCTTCTTGTTTCTGGAAATCCGCTTCTATTTAGTTATGCTAAGAAGGTTATGGATAGTCTGGATACAAGTGAGTATGAGGTATTACCTGCGGTGTCTTCTGTTGTATATCTTGCATCTAAGGTGGGTGTAGACATAAATGATATATGTATGGTCAGCGGGCATAATGCCCCTGACATTCGTTACTCACATGCAAGGGTTTTGTCTCTACTGCATGAGGGATGTATAATCGGCTATTTTGTTAAGGGAGTAGACGATTACTATATGTTGTTAGGCGGTTGTCTAATTTTGATGTTACTATAACTGCAGGTTTCGAACTTGGAACAGCTGGGGAAGTCATTCATGTGTTTAGTCCTTCCGATGATACCCCTCCTTACGAAGGTAGAAGGTGTGTCCTTATTGTAAGAGGAAGGGGTTTTTGTTTGAGTAAATTTCCTGGTAATGAGGAGTTAGAATTTGATGGAATTCCTATTTCACGATGGTGGTCAAGATCTCTGGTGGTGCATGCGTTGAATCCGGTTAGAGGCGAGATCATTTGGGATCTTGGAGCGGGAAGTGGGGCAACCTCTATATGGATTTCTTCACTGGTTGGTAGTAGTGGGAGAGTCTATGCTGTTGAAAGGGTTAAAGCAAGGTATGAGCTTCTGGAGAGAAATGTCTTTGCGTATCCTAATATCGTACCCATTTTGGGCGATGTGCTTGAAGTTTTGGGTTTACTCCCTCTGCCGGACGCTATTCATATTGGTGGTGGGATGCAGAAAGAGATCTTAAGGAAAATATTCTCTGAGTGCTCTGGGGATACCCGTTTTGCGTCTGCCATTGCTACTGTGGATAGTTTGGGTGAATTTTCTGCTATTACTGATATTATCAGCTTTGATGTAGAGATGTACATGCGTTTTAGTTCAAGGCTTTTGGGCAAAAAACGAGCATTTGTTGGTGAGCATGTTCTTTATGTTTTGAAGGGGGTAGTGTTGTGATTTACATTGTTGGATCTGGTCCGGGAGATAAGGAGCTCTTAACTGTGAAAGGAAAGATGCTTCTTGAATGTGCAGGTGCTGTAATGTATACGGGTACGACTGTTGATGAGGAGATTTTGGAATATTGTAAGGATTCTGCGGAGATTGTGAACAGTGCGGGTATGAATTTGGAGAGGATAATGGGAATTTTGAAGAAGTGGGTTGATCAACACGATGTAATAGTGAGACTCCATTCGGGTGACCCTGTGGTATATGGTGCTATAGGAGAGGAAATGGAGGCATTTCGGAGGGAGGGGATTCCCTTTGAAGTTGTCCCAGGAGTGTCCGCTTATAGTGCACTTGCTGCAAAGGTCCGGATGGAGCTCACTGTCCCGGAAGTTGTACAGTCTGTACTTATTACCCGATTGCCCGGTAGAACTATTGTACCTGAGGATATAGATGTATTACTTTCTCAGCAACCTACGGTTGCTATATATCTTTCTGGTGCAAGAGGTGAAGATTTGTTAAAGAAACTTAAAGAGTTTTATCCTGAAGATGCAGTATTGACTGTTGGTCATAGGGTGTCCAGATGGGGGGAGATTATAGTGAGTAAAAGACTATCTGATTGGGAAAATATCTCCTTTCCGGAGAACCTTACGTTGTTTCTTATAAGGAAGAGTGCTGTCAGTAGGAGATCCAGGTTGTATTCGGATGAGCGATGAAATATGCACTAATATCTGTTAGAGGAAACTGTGAACTTTTAAAGCATTTCTTCCCGTTTCTGGTGGAGTTAAGGGGCACACTGAAGGAGAAATTGGAGAAGGCATTTAGGTACTACAATGTTGTGGTCTTTGTTGGTAGTATCGGTGTGTTGTTCAGACAGATAAATGAGATGATTACCTCTAAGTTTGTTGACCCCGCTGTCATTGTAATAGATGAGATGTTCAAATTCTGTATACCCGTTTTGTCTGCTCATCTTGGTGGGGCTTCTGATATATGCCTCGAGCTGAACAAGAGGGTAGGCTGTCAGCCTGTGTTTACTACTGCTACGGATGTCAATGGTGTCTTGGGTATAGATAGGCTTGCGAGGAGATACAATTTTGCCTTTCTGTATAGAGAAGGTATAAGAGATGTGAATCGAAAACTTCTTGAGGGTAAGGGAGTTACTGTAACTGGCGATGTTGGTAAGATGAAAATCCCTCGAGGATATAGATATGTGAGTGGGAAAGCAGATGTGGGGATAGGAAGAAGGGGAGCAATGGTTACACTTATTCCGAGGGATCTGGCTCTTGGAGTTGGCTTTCACTCGGGAGTAGATGTGTCTGATATATACAGAGAATATATAGATCTGTTGCCGTTAGATTTGCGGCTTCGTGTTAGTGTGGCTGCTACTCTCAGAGATAAGTGGAAGACTGCAGTCTTCCACGAGTTCTCTAAGCTTATTGGAGCATTACACACGAGGGGATATACCGTAGACGAAATAAAGAGATCAGAGAAGTTAATGGGAATACCTTTCAATGAGGTAGTTGAGGGATATATGGGGGTATCCGCTGTAGCCAAACCCAATGGATATATGGCTTCGCAGATGGGGACGGAGGTTCTCACAGTAAAAGGCAAAGTCTCTAAGTTTTCTCTCTTTCGGATAGAGAACTTGATGTGGCAGGAAGGGATATTTGATAGTGAGGAGGTGCCGGATCCCATAAGGTGAAGAGGATATTTGTGGTTGGAATAGGACCTTCGGGAAGGGAACACATGACAGAATTGGCTGTGCAGGCAATAGATGTGTCGGATGTGGTAATTGGATACAGGGGATACATAGAACGGATTAGAGATGTGATTTGTGATAAGGAGAGTGTTGTTTATGGAATGGGAGACGAGATTGAGAGGGTCTTGCATGCTGTTGAGAGAGTTAAACAAGGGAATACGGTAGCTATAGTGTCTGGGGGAGATGCAGGGGTATACGGTATGGCCTCACTTGTGTTGGAGGTTGCGCCTCCAGATGTATGTGTTGATATTGTTCCCGGGGTTACTTCTGCTGTTGCTGCAGCTTCTCGCCTTGGTGCCCCTATTTCCTTGGACTTTGCTGTTATTAGCTTGAGTGACTTGCTCGTGCCGTGGGATCAGATAAGGTATAGGGCTAAGTGTCTTGCTGAAAGTGGAATTACCACTGTTATATACAACCCAGCCAGTTCTAAAAGAAGGTGGCAATTGTCAGAGATTTTTAGAATGTTTATTGATGTGAGACATAGTTTTTATGTTGGCATTGTGAGGAGGGCTTTCATGGATAATGAGAGGGTATCTGTCTTTAATAGCAGTGAGGCTGAAGATGATTGGGTAGAAATGATAGATATGCTTTCTATAGTCTTTTTTTGTGATACCAAGTGTATTTTGAGAAATGGGAAGCTTGTGTTGCCGAGAGGGTATAGATTATGAGGCTTTGGGTTATCGCTGGAACCACGGAAGCTCGAATGTTTTGTGAGATGGTGCAAGCTGTAAAAGATGTAGAGCTATACGTGACTCTACTGCATGAACCTTTGGTAAGATATCCTGTCCCGGTTGTTGTTAGACAAGTTACTTCTGTTAGGGAGTTTGATGGATGTATAGATGTTGAAGGTGTTTGTGTGGATCTCATAGCAGATTTTTCTCATCCCCACGCAATTGGTATAAGAAGACTGTTAGAGAACGTGGATGAGGAAAAAGTTATAGCATATCAGAGGAAGGAGGTGGTGAAGCGGGGGGATAGGTTGGTTGGTAGCTATGTGGAGATGGCAAAGTGGCTGAAGAGGATGGGAGTTGGAAATCTCCTTGCATTTCTTGGTGCTAAAGGAGGTCGAGAGCTCCTTAGGAGTATGATGGTTGTTGGGTATAGAGCAAAAGTGTATCTTCGCTCTATACGTAAGGTAGAGGGTACAGTGCATATACCATTTGTAATTGATACCTTTGAGAATGTAGAAGATCTTGTTGTGAGTTTAAGACCGGATGCAGTAGTTTTCAAGGATTCTGGGGTAGAAGGAGGTACTATGGAAAAAGTCTCTGTATGTGAGAGATATGATGTACCTTATGTTGCCTTGAGTATGCCAAAGAAGTTTGGTAAGAATGTGTTTTTTAGTGTAGATGAGATTGTAGAATTCTTGCTTAGGAGGTTGATTAAATGAAGAGGTTTGTTGTTGCCTTGGTAGTGTTTTCCCTTTTTACAGGTGTGGCATTTGGTATGGGTATGCATGTGAACAAGAAAGCAATAGTGGTGGCTGCTTTTGGGACAAGTTATCCTACTGCACTGAAGGCGATTTTGAATGTTTATGGTAAAGTGAAAGCAGCGTTTCCCAAGGTAGATGTGAGGCTCGCATTTACTTCTTCTATTATAAGAAGGATATGGCATAAGAGAGCTACCGATAAGCTGTTCAAGAGAGAGCATCCGGATATTCCAAAGGACATCTACAATGTAAGGTCTCCATTAGCTTTGCTTGCTGACATGTCTGATAATGGCTACAGAACGATAGCCGTTCAACCGCTTCATGTGACTGCAGGCGAGGAATACAACGATCTTGTTAATGTAGTTGAGGGGCTTGTCTCCATTCAAGCACTGCAGCTTAAGAATAAACCTTTTAGGCGTATAGTTCTCGGTAGACCATTATTGGGGAGACCGGGGATATATGAGGACGGCAAGACATACCACGAAGATTTGAAGATAGCTGCAGAAGCACTTAAAGCAGATGCGGAGTTTGCGATGAGAAAACATGCTGCATTGGTGTATATGGGACATGGAAATGAGCACAGGTCAACGGGGTTGTATTATGAGCTCCAAGAGGAGATGAGTGTTATGTACCCCAAGGTAAGAATATTTGTAGGTACGGTAGAAGGGCACCCTACACTTGAGGATGTAGTTTCTGCTCTTAAGAAAAACAAAGTGAGAAAGGTTGTACTTAAACCGTTGATGGTAGTTGCAGGAGATCACGCAAATAACGATATGGCTGGAAATGATAAAGATAGTTGGAAAATGGTTATGAAGAGAGAGGGTATAAGGGTAATGCCTGTAATCAGGGGTCTTGGTAGCATGAATGCCGTAGCGAACATATATGTACAGCACCTTAAAGATGCTATAAGATGGGCAAAGTTGAGCTTTTAGTAGAGAATAGGAATAGGAAGTTCAAGGTATCGATTGCTTTGCTCACTGTACTGCTTGTGGGCAGCATTATTCTATATTCGGGTATGGACACATAGCCCATACCCTTCACCTCTGTTGGGGATATAGTTCTGAAGACTATTGTGGGGGAGTCTGAACTTGCAAAGCGGATCTATGGGAAGTGGTGGTATGTTGTTGTGCAGGTTAGACTTCCGAGGGTACTTTCTTCTGCTGTTGTGGGTGCAGCACTGTCCATCTGTGGGGTGGTGTTTCAGGGGATACTGCTAAATCCACTTGCAGATCCTTATACTCTTGGTATATCTGCAGGGGCATCGTTTGGGGCGGCAATATCCATTGTCTTTCCGCTTGGTCTGTTTGCCTTTTTGTCCACACAGCTCGTGTCTTTCATGTTTGCTATTCTTACACTATCGTTTGTTATGAGAATGGCTACATTCAGGGGTGTTATATCTCCAACATCTCTGATATTGTCTGGTGTGGTGATTACTGCATTCTTTTCGGCTGGTTTGAGTTTTATTAAGTACATTGCGGGTGAAGAGGTTGGCTCTATAATATTTTGGCTTATGGGTAGTTTTTCCTCTATGGATTGGGACAAGCTCCTTCTAATGTCTGTATTCACCGTTGCAGGTTTTCTGGTTTTCTATCGTTATGCCGAAGATATAAATATACTTTCCTTTGGTGATAGGGTGGCTATTTCTTTGGGTGTAAATCCTACACTTCTTAGACAGGTCTTGCTTATAGTGGCTTCCTTTGTTGTGGCGATTACCGTTTCAGCATGTGGAATAATAGGTTTTGTTGGTATCGTTGTTCCTCACCTCTTTAGATTTTTGGTGGGTGCAGACAATAGACGCTTGCTGGTTGTCTCGGCAATAGGTGGTGCGATATTTCTTTCTACTGCAGACAATATTAGTAGAGTGTGGTTACCCATTGAAGTTCCAATAGGTGTGCTTACAGCCTTAATAGGGGGTCCGTTTTTTGCAGTTATATTTAGAAATAAAATGAAAAGGGGATATTCGTGGAAAAGGTAGTGGAGGCAAGTAACATAAGATATTCTGTAGGTAGCTGCACGATACTGGATGGTGTGGATATTAGCGTGCAAAGAGGTGTTTTTTACTCTGTTGTGGGACCCAATGGCTCTGGAAAGACCACACTTTTGAATGTGCTTTCAGGGGTGGTTAAGCCGCAGGAGGGAGAGATTAAACTTATGGGAAGAGACATATTCAGTATGTCTAAAAGAGGAGTTGCAAAGAGGGTAGCTGTTTTACCACAGAATACGGAAGTACTCTTTGACTTTTGCGTATTCGATGTATTACTCATGGGGAGACATCCGTATAGAGGTGCAATTGGGTCTATTACAGATGAGGATTTGAGGTTAGTGGATAAGGTGGCTGGTGCGCTTGGATTGGAGAGTCTATTAGACAGACCGATGACGCGAGTTAGTGGAGGTGAAAGGCAGCGCTGTCTGTTAGGAAGAGTTATTGTGCAAGATACACCTATTGTATTTCTTGACGAAGCAACATCGAATTTAGATCCATTTTACACACATGAAATTTTGGGTAGGATGAGGGAAATGGTTACCAAGGACAATGTTACTGTGGTATCTGTGTTTCACAACCTTAATTTAGCGGTAATGTACAGTGATTACATATTTTTTATGAAGGATGGAAAGATCCCGTTTGAAGGAGATGTCAGAAATGTGGTTGTTCCTGAAGTAGTGGAGAGTGTGTTCTCTGTGAAAGTAAGAGTATTGTTGGACAAGGAGTATCCATATCCTATAGTAATTCCAGATTTGGGAGGTAGATTACCGTGAAGAAGCTAATTGTTATTTTGGCGATAATGCTTTTCGTATGTGCTTCTGCAAGTGCTCAGCCCTATGGTAGAATAATATCCTTGTATGCTGCGCATACTGAAAACTTGTTCTCTCTTGGCTTGGGTTCGCAGATTATAGGCGTTTCTCCATCGGAGGCATTTCCACTTGAAGCCTTGCGGAAGCCGGTTTTTAGCTACAGGGCAGATCCGGAAAGGGTTATTGCTGCAGATCCCGACCTTGTTTTGATAAGACCTTTTATCCAGAGAAGGCATCCGGCCTTTGTGAAGAAGTTGAGGGATGCAGGTATAAATGTGGTATCTCTTCAGCCAACTACATTTGAGCAGATGTTTTCTTACTGGATTAGACTTGGAGAGCTTACGGGTAGAGTGAGAGAGGCGAGGTTTATGGTAGAGAGGTTCAAAAAAGGTGTTGATAAGATAAAGAATATAGTGAGGAGGATACCAGAATCTCAGAGGAAGAGAGTCTTCTTTGAATCCATTCATAGAGGCCCTAAGACGGTAGCTCCTACATCTATAGCTCATACGGCACTTGAAATTGCGGGTGGTGTAGATGTAGCCACAGATGCCGTAGTTGCTAAGAAAGGTTCGAATATTGCATACTATTCCAAGGAGAAACTTTTGTCACATGCGGATGAAATAGATGTGTATATAGCACAGAAGGGTGCGATGAACCATGTAAGGCTGAGGAAGATATACGAGGAGAGTGGATACGGAGCGATTAGGGCAGTGAAGGAGCATCAGGTGTATATTATTGATGAAAAGATAGTTTCAAGGCCGACGATGAGGTTGCTGTATGGAATTGAGGAGTTAGGCAGGATAATGTACCCAGTGTATTTTAATGATGTGTCCAAGTATGATAACAGTAAGCCGATTGACAAGATACAAATGGCAGAAATAATTATAAAGTTGACTAACATGAGATATAAAACGCCTAATTATAGGAGGTATTGGGAGCGAGATTATATTACTACACCTGGAGGAAGGCATTTCTATGGGTATTTTAAGGACATAGATTACAACACTCATGAACATCTGTATGCAGAGACTGCGGTTTATCACTCCTTTGTTCCTTTGGATTCTCCTTACTATTTTTGCCCCAAGAGGCCCGTGACGCGGAAGGAGCTTGCGTATGCTATCTTTGTCATTTTTGACCTTCCCGAGCGGAAGTATGTGCCCATAAAGGATGTATCAGAGAGCAGTCCATTCTACAATCATATAGAATCAGTGGTCTCGAATGGGATAATAGGTTTGAAGAATGGCAGATTTTACCCTAATGGTGTTGTTTCGGGAAAGGAGACAATAAAGTGTATAAAGAGGGCAATGGAGATCGTAGGGAAATAAAGGTGTCTTTGATTGCAGGACTTTATACAGGAGTTGGAAAGACAACATTCACTCTTGGCTTGTTAGAGCTGTTCAAGACTCGAAATTTGGTGTCTTTTAAGGTAGGACCTGACTATGTAGATCCAGTATACCATGAAGTAATTACTGGTAAGAGAAGTCCATCACTTGATAGCTTTTTCTTGCCACCGGAAGAGCTTAAGAGACATTTCTGCAGGTGTTCTTGGAACAGTGAGTTTGCTATTGCCGAAGGTGTTATGGGGTTACTTGATGGAACTATCGGTGGAAAGCCTTCTACCGATGATGTTGCATGCATACTTGATCTGCCTGTGGTCCTATTGGTAGAGAGCATTCCAAGTGTTCAAACCTTGGCTGCTATGGTGGAGGGCGTTGTAGATCATGCAGATTCGAGGATAGTGGGTATTGTTTTGACAAAAGTGCGTTCTGCTGATCTCCTTAGAAAGCAGATGGCTGTTATGAAATCTGTAACAGGTGTAGATGTAATAGGTGGTATTCCATATGATTCTCGGTTGTTTATGCCGTCCAGACATTTGGGGCTTGATACTGACTTTTCTGGTGTAAGGGAAGTAGCTTCTGCTTCTGCTGAATTGATAGATAAGTATTGTGATGTGAATAGGCTTTTTGGTAGTGTAGAGATAAGAAAAGTTGAAAGTGTTTTTTCTGGGTTTGATAAGGTAGTTGCAGTAGCAAATGACGAGGCATTTCTATTTTTTTATCCTGAGAACTTGAAATGGTTCGAAGATGCTGGTTACAGGGTTGAATTCTTTTCTCCTTTGCACGATGAGGTTCCACCTCAAGCAGATGCTTATTACCTTCCGGGTGGTTATCCTGAGGTGCATGCAAGTCAGCTCTCTGGTAATACTGCTATGATCGATGCTGTGAGGGAGATTGCAGAAGAGGGTGTACCTGTTCTTGCTGAGTGTGGTGGTTTTATGTATCTTACGGATTTCATAGGAGATGAGAGAATGGTTGGTTTTATACGCGGAAAGGTGAAACTTTCTGATAAACTTCAGGGATTTGGTTATAGAGATGTGTGCGTATTAAAGGAGTCTTTTTTGGTACTGGTTTACACTTTAGGGCTCACGAGTTTCACTATAGTAGGGTGATTCTTGGGGAGGAACAGGATGCGTTGAGGGTGAAGATACCATTTTCGAACGAAGCATTTATATCGGGTGTTGCTAAGAAAAAGGTGCTTGCCTCTTATATGCATCTTTATCTTCCATCTATGAGGAAGGGGGAGGACTCTTGGCAAAATTTCTGATGGTGCAGGGAACATCTTCAGGAGTAGGTAAGAGCCTTGTAGTTGCCGCACTATGTAGGCTATTTGCACGCAGGGGGTGGAGTGTTGCACCTTTTAAGGCACAAAACATGTCTTTAAATTCGGGTGTTACACCTGATGGCTATGAGATTGGGAGAGCCCAAATAGTTCAGGCTATTGCAAGTAATCGTCCACCGGATGTCCTGATGAATCCTATATTGCTTAAGCCTGAGGGAGATACGAAGAGTCAACTTGTAGTTATGGGGAGACCTTTGGGTAGCTTTTCTGCTGGCGAATACTATGACAATAAACTTAATCTATGGGAGGTCGTAAGAGGTGCAATTGCAGAGCTTTCTCGAATGGTTGAACTTGTAATTATAGAAGGAGCTGGTAGCCCTGTTGAGATAAACCTTATGGACAGGGATATAGTGAACATGAGGGTTGCAAAGCTTGTTGATGCTCCAGTCTTGCTCGTTGGTGACATAGAGAGGGGTGGCGTATTTGCGTCTATATACGGGACAGTAGCTTTGCTAAATGAGGATGCCAAGTATGTAAAGGGTGTCATTATAAACAAGTTTAGAGGGGATACGGATATACTTTCTCCTGGTATTCGTGCCCTTGAGAACATGATCGGTATACCTGTTTTGGGTGTTATTCCTTACCTTAGGCACTCCATAGATGATGAGGACAGCATATCCGATAGGTTTTCTCGATTTAGGGATAGGGACTCTACACGAGATGTTCGCATTGGCGTTGTGAAGTTGGCATTCATGTCTAACTACACAGACATCCTGCCGTTGGAGGAAGATGTTGATGTAATATATTTTGATCCTGATAACCCCCCGTTAGGTCTGGATGCGGTGATAATTCCGGGTAGCAAGAATACCATTCAGGACTTACAAATACTCAAAGATGCTGGTTTTTACGAGTGGTTGGTGTCTTTTAGAAGTAGTGGTGGGCGGGTGGTAGGTATATGTGGTGGTTACCAGATGCTTGGTGAGTATGTAAGCAATCCTTATGGTGTAGAGACAGCTGTAGATGGTATAAGGGGTTTTGGTTTACTTGGAGTTGAAACCGTTCTTGAGAAGCAAAAATCTGTTTATCTCGTGCGTGCTTTTGCTGAGGGGGGTGTGTCTGTAAGTGGATATGAAATCCATATGGGTAGGACTGTATTGAAGAGGGATGTTGTGCCGTTTTTGAGGATAGTGGAGAGAAACGGTAAGAGGGTAGATGTGAGAGATGGTGCCCTTTCCTCTGATAGGAGAGTGTGGGGGACTTATGTTCATGGAATATTTGATAGCGGTAGTTTCAGGAGGTACTTTATTAATCTCATTCGTGCCGAGAAAGGGCTGAAACTGTTGGAAAAAGAGCCGTGTTCGTGGATTCAGAGGTTGGATAAAGAGCTTGACAGATTCTCTGATGTTGTAGAGCGTAATGTAGATATAGAGAAAATAGTGGAAATACTATCCTTTTGAGGAGGGTGTTTAGGAGTGAATGCTGTTTTGATATTCGTGATTCTTATTTTGGCTTCCTTAGTAGGCGTGGGTTACACTTATGTACTTAATCCGACTGTTGTAACTGCGAGCAGGATGGCGGAGAGGTGGTTTGAGAGTAGCTCGTCGATTGATGTTCTCACGTCGGAGCAGTTAGAGTCTATGGGTGTGAGAAATGTTGGTGAAGCACTTCAGTTTCTTCCTGGATTGATGTTTGGTGCAAATGGGCCTTTTGGTATGGATAGCTGGGTGGAGATAAGAGGTGTTAAAAAGGAGATACTCGTTATGGTAGATGGTGTTCCTGTAAATAATCCAAAAGGTAGCTCTGCAAGGTTTTCTTTTAACCTATCTTTGTTACCTGTAAGTTACGTAAAGAGGATAGAAGTAGTTAAGGGTGCAACATCTTCACTTTATGGGGATTCGGCTTTTGGAGGAGTTATAAACATTATTACGAAGGGTGTCCCTGAGCGTGGAGGTGCCATTTTAGAGTATGG
>Ga0256914_1003708_pt1 | contig 11895 bp, 8 predicted proteins | sample HulkmetaG_FD_191571 | JGI IMG/M metagenome (GOLD analysis project Ga0256914, IMG submission 191571) | Hydrothermal chimney microbial communities from Main Endeavour vent field at the Juan de Fuca Ridge, Pacific Ocean - Hulk | ecosystem: Environmental > Aquatic > Marine > Hydrothermal vents ...
ATGGTATATTCCACTTTAGGAGGCACAATAGGGTAGATCTTTCGCGTAATAAGTTGATGTTTTTCCAACTCTCTTAATGTTTGCGTTAGCATCTTTTGGGTGATTTTTCCCAAATTCTTTTTAAGTTCTCCATAACGAAGTGTTCCATGAGAAAGATGCCAAAGTACCAAGCCTTTCCACTTTCCACTCACCAAATATAGAGCAAACTCAAAGGAACAAGCGTACTCTTTTTCATCATAAATTATCTTCATTAGTATCCTTTTAGTATGTATATACCTTTTTAGGTAGTTCTTGACATCATAACATATATTGGTTAAAATTTTAAAAATATAAGGAAAAACCATGAAAAATGATTTCACAAAAGCGATGGCATTTCGACATGCGTGTAAACTGTTTGACGAAAATAAAAAAATAAATGATGAAGAGATACGCTACATATTAGAAGCAGGAAGAACCTCCCCTTCATCTTTTGGGCTAGAGGGGTGGAAGTTTTTAGTCATCACAAACCAAGAGCTTAAAGAGAAAATTCGTCCAGCATGTTGGAACCAAGTACAGATTACCTCTTGTTCTCATTTGGTTGTGCTTTTAGCAGAGATAGAGGGTGCTAGAGTAGAGAGTGGAAAACCAAAAGCACAACTGGGACGTAGAGGAATGGATGAAGAAGCACTTCAAGGTTATGTTGAGATGTACGGTGGACACCTAAAAGAGACATTTGCAACTGACAAAAGCACCTACGCATGGACAGCTAGACAAACCTACATAGCAGGGGCAAACATGATGACAGCAGGAGCATTTATAGGCATAGACTCATGCCCAATTGAAGGTTTTGAAAAAGAGAAAGTTGAAGAGATTTTAGAGCTTGACACCACTAAATGGCAAGTGGCGATGTTGCTTCCGTTTGGCTATAGAGTAAATGAACAGTCTACTCAACTGAGACTTGATTTTGATGAGGTTGTGAAGTTTATTGAATAAGAACTATGAGATTAAAATACTTAAATAACTATTCAGAAACGCTAAAAGAGCAGATAGTCCAGCTTATTCAAAAAAATAAACTCTGCGATTATCTTTTAAATAAGTACCCACAAAAGCATGATATTCAGAGTGATAAAGCACTCTATGAGTACATAACGGAGTTTAAAAACAGCTACCTCAAAAAATACAGACTCTCCAAGGTCATCTACGATGGCAAGATAAATGTGATTAATAATGCTCTAGGAACACATACCTTTGTATCTCGTGTACAGGGTGGAAAGCTCAAAGCAAAAAATGAGATACGCATCGGTACGGTGTTTAAAAATATGCCTGAGGAGTTTTTGCGAATGATAGTGGTACATGAGTTGGCTCATTTCAAAGAGAAAGAACATAACAAAGCGTTTTATCAATTCTGCACGCATATCGAACCCTCCTATCATCAATTTGAGTTTGATTTGAGGGTCTATCTTACTTATATGGATTTATTTGGGAAATTATATTAAAAAAATTGTATAATTCCCAAAAAAAAACAGGAACAATTATGGAATTAAAACTAGGAATCCCAAAAGGAAGTCTACAAGAGTCAACGCTAAAGATATTTAAAGAGGCAGGATATAATATTAAAGTGCGTGAACGAAACTACTATCCAACGGTAGATGATAAAGAGTTGTCATGTATGCTGATTCGAGCTCAAGAAATGGCACGATATGTGGAGGGGGGGCAGATTGATTGTGGTCTTACGGGGCTTGATTGGATAAAAGAGAACCGAGCCGATGTGGTTGAGGTGGCAGAGCTTACTTATGCAAAGCAGAGTTTTAACCCTATCCAATGGGTCTTGGCCGTTAAAGAGGGTTCACCCTACAGCTGTGCCAAAGATTTGGAGGGAAAAACCGTTGCAACTGAGGTGGTCAATCTTACCAAAGACTATTTTGAAGCACAAGGGGTCAATGTCAATGTGGAGTTTAGTTGGGGAACAACTGAAGTAAAAGTACCTGAACTCGCCGATGCGATTGTTGAAATTACGGAAACAGGTTCATCACTTCGAGCCAATGATTTAAAGATTATTGATACCGTTTTAGAGACCACCACACGATTTATCGCCAACAAAGAGGCGTATAATGATCCAGAAAAACGCCAAAAAATTGACCGAATTGTGATGATGTTAAAGTCAGTGATAGACGCTGTGCCAAAGGTCTGTTTGATGTTAAATGTTCCCAAAGATAAGCTTGAACGTGTGTTGGAGCTTTTACCAAGTGAAAACCCAACTGTCTCTGATTTGGCAAAAGGGGACTGGATAGATATTATGGCTGTTGTGGATAGCTCTGAGGTGCGTTATCTTATCCCTCAACTCAAAGATGAGGGTGCAAAGTCGATTGTGGAGCTTCCTGTTAGTAAGATTATCGAGTAGTTGAGACTATCTACTTGTGGTGAGGGTGGCTATGGCAATAGCAAACCCCCCATCATGAGCGATAGAGAGGGATGATTCTGATATCTTATGAATGTCTTGTGCTTTTGGTGTCAATCTAAAATGAGGTGCACCTTTTTTATCTTTATAGATTTGAATATCATGAAAGCAGAGTTCAGCACCGATTCCACAACCCAAAGCCTTTGATATTGCCTCTTTTGCACCCCAATACCCTGCGATACTCTCGGTACGTGTGGCAGTTTTCTGCTCCTCTTTAGATAAAAATCTGTCCAAAAATTTATCTCCAAATTTTTGGATAGATTTTTCTATTCTGCTGATGACCACAATGTCTGTTCCTATTTTCATAAAGAAAGTTTATCAAATTTTTAGATAAAATATAGTAAAAAAAGTAAAAAGAATTTTATGATTGAGAATATATTTGCATTTATAGGTAGACCGTTTGTTAATTTTATGGTGAAAATGGATAAGTTTGGAACATTTATTATGTTTCAGTTTGCCCTTTTACCTTTAATATTTAAACGACCTTGGCGTATCAAACAGATTTTTGAACAGATGGAGATTATCGGCATTGGAACATTTGGTGTTGTCTTTTTGGTGGCACTCTTCACAGGTTTGGTTCAAGCCGTACAGCTCTATCAAGGTTTCTCCAAATTTGGAGCAGAAAACTTTATGGGCTTTACCATCTTCATCTCTACCGTAAGAGAACTCGCCCCCATCTTCGCAGGACTCATGCTCATCTCACGCTCCATCTCCTCAATGGCAGCCGAATTAGGAACCATGAGAGTCACCGAACAGATTGACGCAATCGAAACCTTGGCAGTGGACTCCAAAAAATACCTACTCATCCCCCGAATTATCGCCACCACCTTAGCCCTGCCTCTTTTGGTTATCGCCTTTGACTTCATTACCAATATCAGTGCTTTCCTCATGGCCTACCTCGCACTTGACATGAACCCAGTAGTCTATGTAGAGACCATCAAACAGTTCATCTCATTCTCAGACATAGGCACAGGATTAATCAAAGGGTTGGTCTACGGTTATCTGGTAGGAAGCATCGGAGCATATGTAGGCTACAACACCACAGGAGGAGCAAAAGGGGTAGGAGTCTCCACCACCAAAGCCGTGGTCTTGGCTTCCGTCACCATCTTTATTGCAAACTTTTTCTTGTCTCAGATTTATTTGGTTTTGAATTGGTGATGGGGGAGAGCCAATATTTTTTTAAAAAACTTGAATCCCAACACCTCAAAAAAATCAAAAGCAAAAATTAAAAAACAAAAAGACACAACTCTGTAACAAAATTATGATAGAATAAGCAAAAAGTTATTATCATGAAAAAATATCTGCTTCCCTTTCTTTTCACCTCTCTACTTTTGGCTAATCCTACTGATAAAGCCACTCAATCTAAACTGATTTCCATAGATGATGCTTTTGTGTTGAAGAGTAAGGAGGCTGTTTTTGATAACACTATCTCCTATACGCATAGACCTCTGCTAGAGTGTGAACCTCAGATTTCGGTGGTTTATAAGGTGGAGTCAAAGAGAGAGATTAAAGTGATTCCTAAAGATGCGTTGCGTAGTGGTACGCATTATAGTTGTAAACATAAAAAGGCTACTTTTGATTTTACTACTGAGCCTCTTTTGGTTGAGGATGCCCGTTATCTTGCTTCTGAAAAACTTTTGAGATTGAGTTTTTCGGATAAGATTGATAAGAGGAGTCTGCGTGAGGGGCTGGTGCTGCAGAAGGTTGATAGACTCTCTACCACCAATTTAAAATACTCTTTGCTTCAGAGTGATGGAAAAGAGATGATTTTGGCGATTAATGAGCCTGTCAAGAGGAGTACCATTGTTCTAAAAATTACCAAAAAGATTAAAACTTTATATGGTAAAACAGTTGAAAAGGTGTTTGAGAAGAGATTTCATGAAGATAAAGAACCACCTGTGGTATTGGACAAAGAAAAAGAGCCAATGGTGATTCATGATGCTCCTCAGATGATTGCTCTTGATACGGGTGGGTTTGCGCTTCGTCTCTTTTTTGATGACAGTTTTGAGACCAAATCACAGAAGTATATTGAGATTGAGGGGATTGAGCATTTTACGGTTAATTCTGATAACTATATCTATCGCTCTATACGTAAAAAATATGGTTTATCTGATAAGCCCTACTACTATACCGATATTATCTCTTCTGAATTTAAACCAAATAAGAGTTATACCGTAAGATTAAAAAAAGGGTTGAGTACCTATCGGGAGCTAAAAGAGGAGAAGAGGTATACCCTAAAGACGGGTGACCGTGCCAAAGGGATTATCTTTGAGGAGGATAAAACCTATGTCTCCAATGCAGGTGAGTTTGGCTTCTCTTCGGCCAATCTCGACAGTGCTACGCTTATTGTGGAGCGTCTTTTGGATGATAACTTACGCTATTTTCTAAATTTTCAAGATGCTGATAAATCAAATATAGAGCCTTATTCCAAAGAAGTTTTAACTAAAAAACTCACACTTAATAATCAAAAAAATGAGATAGTCAAACAGAAATTTTCTTTTAAATCTTTGGATAAAAAGTTGCCTTTTGGGGTCTATAAAATTACGCTTCGTTATGGCAATGTGGTGAAGGAGAAGATAGAGGAGAAATCCTTTTCTAAAGTGATTTTTTTATCTGATTTGGGGATTTCTGTAAATCTTGCCAAAGAACAAGCGTTTATTAGCGTTCTCTCTCTTAGCACAGCCAAGCCTATAGAGGGGGCAACTGTGGAGATTTACTCTATCACTAATGATATACTCGGAACGGTAAAAACCAACAGTGATGGGGTTGCCATTATTGAAAAAGATGACCTGTTGACAAAAAATCTACTCAATGGAGAGAGCAAAGGGGTGGTGGTTCGGACAAAAGAGGATACAAACTTTTTGCTCCTAAATAGTCCTGTTAATGGACTCTACCCCTCAACCATTATGGATAAGAGAGAGCGTTTTAAAGCCTATCTCTATTTTCAATCAAAAATAGTACGACCAGCGGCCAAGATAAATGCACTGATTACCATCAAAGATAGAAATTTCATCTCTGCTAGTAAATTGCCCATAAAACTTATTTTGCGAGACCCCAATGGGGATGAGGTCTATAGCAAGGTGCATCATACCGATGGTTATGGGTTGATAGATTTTAACTATCAGTTGGGAGAGGCTGAGAGAACAGGAAGATATAGATTGATGGCAAAGATAGGAGATGAAATCATTGGTCGTGAGAGCCTTAAAGTGGAGGCGTTTATGCCACCCAAAATAGAAAATCATATCTCGACCAACAGAGATATCTATAGAGATTCAGAGCTTATAGAGCTAAATATTAGCTCCGATTATCTCTTTGGGTCTCCCTCATCAGGGTTAGAGGGGAGTGTAAAACTCAACGCACGAGCCGTAGAGTTTCATCATAAAGATTACAAAAACTATGGCTTCTCCAATGCCCAACTTCATAGAGACAATGTACAGTCCTATCTTAATTTGGAGGACTCTTTTACCCTTGATGAGAAGGGGAAAGTCTCATTGCTTCTATTTCCTAAGATAACCCAACGAGTCCCCTCTATATTAGAGGCGATGATTGGGGTGACGGTAATGGATGACACACAACCCGTCTCAAACTACAAAAAGATAAAAATCTATCCCTACAAAGCGATGGTTGGTCTCTCTATTGATAAAAGTTCATTTGAAAAGGGGCAGAAACTCACAGGTAAAGCTGTCTTGATTGACCCATTGAGTGGAGAGGTGATTAAGCGTAAACTCTATGCTGTTATTAAAAAGATAAATTGGCAATATGATTATAGCAATGGTCAGTATGATTGGCAAAAAGAGATAAAAACAGTAGGAAACTTCTCTCTTCAATCAAATGAAGCGTTCTCTTATGCTGTACAGGAGAATGGGGACTATCTGATTGAGGTGCATGACTATCTTGGTGGACACTCCAGTGCTGTTAGTTTTGATGTTTGGTGGTGGTCATACTCCAATATCTCGCCTAAAAATGATTTGAGAACGGTGGAGATAAAATTTGAGGAGAAACTCTATAAAAAAGGTGACACCATAGAGGTTACCCTCAAATCTCCTATTTTAGAGGGAGAGGTCTTTCTCACACTCGAATCAGAAAAGGTGGAACTCTATCGACGCATGACCCTAGATAAGGGCGTGAGCAAAATTAGCATACCGATTGAGGTGGAGATGGGACGAGGATTGCATCTTCATGCTGTTGCCATTCGTGCCTCTGATAGCCCTTCTAAGCTGATTCCATTTAGAGCGACAGGTTATAAATTTGTCAAACCAAACCGTGATGAGCATAAGATAAAAATAGAGATAAATGCCCCAAATATTACAAAATCTAAACGGGAATTGAGCTTAAATATCAAGACCGATAGCGTCTCAAAACTGCTAATAAGTGTGGTGGACAGAGGTATTTTACAGCTGGTCGAACAGAAAAAGCCTGAACTGTTTGACCATTTTAATGAGAAAGCAGAGAATCGACTAAGCTACTATGATTTCTATGATGAGCTTATGAGTTTTGTGGTAGAGGGGAATTTGATAGATTTTGGAGCAGGGGATATGATGTCTCATAAAAAGAAACACCTTGCTCCTGATTTGGGAAAACGGATTAAGCCATTTATGATTTGGTCGGGCATTGTTGAGAGTAAAAACAGTGATAAAAACATCACCATAGATATTCCTGAGTTTAACGGTAGAGCCTCCATTGTTGCCATCGCTATCAATGCCGATGGTCTGGGGGTTGCCCAAAAAGATATCACGGTCAAAGATGATGTGATGTTAAAGCCCTCTTATCCCAAATATGCCCTTGTGGGGGATAAGATAGATGTTCCGTTACGGGTGTTTAATACCACCAAAGCACCAAAGATGGTCACCCTCTCCTCAACACTCTCTGACAATCTCTCTTTTGTATTAAGTGAAAAAAATGTGACCATCGCTCCCAATAGCTCAACGCTTATTAGGGCGTTGCTAGAGGCTAAAAAGATAGGAAAAGGTGAGATTATGCTTCTTGCTAAGTATGGAAATGAGACCATTACCAAAAGCGTGGAGTTGCCTATCTACTCTCCTTATGCCCTCTCAACCCATACTTTTAAAGGGATTTCAAATCAGAGCAAAACCTTTACCCCTCCCAAAGAGTATGCTGATGCCAAGGTGATGATCACCCTCTCCAATAATCTCATTGGTGCGTTGCGTGATGACCTCAACTACTTGGTGCAGTATCCACATGGTTGTGCTGAACAGACCAGCTCAAAACTCTCTGCGATGCACTACGCTAAACCGTTTTTACAAAAAGATGAGCTGTTACGAGACAGTGAGAATTTTATCCGACAAGGGGTAAAAAAACTTCAAAGAATGCAGAACTATTATGGAGAGTTTAACTACTGGAGAGGGGGAAATTATGTTCACCCTTACGCCTCACTTTATGCCTCTCAAATTCTGCTTGAACTAAAACGTGATGGGGCAGAGATACGGGATAGCTTTATTAGGAATATTATTAAGATGTTAACGGCTGTATCGAGTGCAAGTGGGGATTATGATGCGAAATACACCAGTTCGCAACGGGTTTACGCAGGGTTTATCCTAGCAGAGCATAAGCGTTTAAGTGAGAGTACGGCAAATATGCTCTATGAGAAAGGGATGTACAAAGGGGATTTGGTCTCAAAACTCTATATGTCAGCAATCTTAAAGATGCAAGGAAAAACCAAAGAGGCGACCGAGCTTTATAATGGTCTTAACTATGGTTTGTCCGATTATGCCACAAAAAACTACACAGGTGCATCAGGAAGCTTTGGCTCAATTAACCGAGATATGTTTTTGCACTTTATGATTAAAACGGCTTATTTTGGCAAAGATGTCAATGATTTGGTGGTGGTACAAAAAGAGTTCTCAAATCTCTACTCCACACAGACCAAAGCCGTGGCACTCAAAGCCATTAGCACCTATCTTGGCAAACCAAAAAGCTCTAAACTTGATGTCAATATCAAAATAAATGGTAAAAATGAGAACTACACAGAGTCCACGACCATCACCTTAGAGAGTGTTAAGAGTCCAACCATGACACTAACACCAAACAACTCCTCTATGAGTTATGCCATTGAGCTAATCAAACATCTTCCTAAAGAGATAAAAAATGAGATATCACCAAAGAGTGAGCTGTCTATTGCCCGTGAGTTTATTAACGAAGAGGGTAAAAATATAGATATCCAAAACTTAATACAGGGCGAAAAGATATACTCAAAAGTTAAAATCAGCAACAATGGAAGGATAGACAATGTGGTGGTAAGCCAACGTGTCCCTGCGTGTCTCTCTATTGTCAACAACCGTATCAAAAATCAAAAATCAAAATACAAAGATATTAATATCGACCAAGAGTACAAAGAGATTCGAGATGATAGGGTCTTAAACTTTATCAATCTCCCTAAAAAAACGACTTTTAGCAGTGAGTTAAACAGAACCATCACCCTACCAAACAGAGGGGTTATCTATACGCCATTTATGGTCACAAGCAGAGGCGAATGTCAACTTCCTGCTGTTGTCACCGAAGCGATGTATGACACACGGATTAATAGCTATGCAAAAGAGGCGAAGGCAATCGTGGTCTATGAGGCAAATGCTACGACCCAAAAGAGCCCAATATTAAAAACCCCTGTTGTCAAAAAAGAGAGTTTAAGTTTTGAATCACAAGCAAAAGCGTTGGTACGCTCACTCTATAAAAAAGAGATGACCTCAACCAATGCCAATGATTTTGTCAGCTTTTTTCACTACCCTATGGAGGTCTACTATCGAACCAAAAATGCCTCTAAAGAGATAATTTTAAAAGACAAAGAGAACTACTTTAGAGATTGGAAAAAACGAGTCTATAAAAACATAAAACTTGATGTGATAAGCAGTAAAAATGATGAGGTGGCTAAGATTAAAATAGTTTTTGACTACAGACTTGATAATGGAAAAAAAGAGTTAAAAGGGGTAAGCAGACACCTCTTGACCGTTAAAAAAATTGATGGAGAGTTGCTGATTGGCTCGATTGAGTTGGCAAAATAGTTGCTTTGAGATTAATAAGATTAAATATACTATTGTATACTTTTAAAACTTTTTAAGCATCAAGGAGCATTAGTGAAAATAGCACTCATAGGGGATATTGTAGGAAAACCTGGGCGAGATATTATAGGAAAGTATCTGCCCAAACTAAAAGAGGAGCAGGGCATTGATTTTGTGGTGGCAAACCATGAAAATGCTTCTCATGGTTTTGGTTTGACGCGTAAAAACTGTGATGAGCTTTTGGGCTATGGGATAGATGTGATGACGGGGGGAAACCACTCTTGGGATAAAAAAGAGGTGTTTGAACTCTACGATACACACCCTCTTATTCGCCCCATTAATCTCCCTGACAGTGGTGCAGGAGAGGGGTTGATAACGGTTGAAGTTTTGGGGCAGAGTGTGGCTGTTTTAAATGTGATGGGAAACTACACCATGCCGATGGCAGACAACCCTTTTATCAAGATAGATGGGGCTGTAGAGCGTCTAAAAGAGCAGGGGATTACGCATATTATTGTGGATGTTCATGCCGAGGCGACCAGTGAAAAATTGGCACTGATGCACATACTAAAAGAGCGAGTTTCTGCTATTTTTGGAACACATACTCATGTGGGAACAGATGATTTAATGGTGGTAGATGGGTGCTGTTATGTGACAGATATTGGGCTTACAGGGTGTCGTGATGGGGTGATTGGGATGGATAAAAAGATTCCCATTCAGCGTTTTATGACCAGTGTTGGGGGGCATTTTGATATTCCAAAAAAATGTAAAACCATTCTACAAGTTGTTATTTTTGAACTCAATAGTGAGGGCAGGGCGACCTCTACGTATAAACTAAAAATATACAGTAATGGGCAAATTGTGAAAACAGAGGGGATAGTGGAACACTATTGATAGATTCTTCACAGATAGTATTGTCTTTAAACGCATTTTGGCTATAATTTCAAGATTTTTTATATAAAGGATAGCCGTTGCAAGGTAAAGTTTGGAAGTTTGGTGATAACATAGATACCGATTTGATTATCGCTGCGAGATACCTAAATACAAGTGAGCCAAGTGAGTTGGCAAAGTATGTAATGGAAGATGCAGACCCTGAGTTTGTCGCAAAGATGAATGTAGGGGACATTATCGTTGCAGGTGAAAACTTTGGTTGTGGTTCTAGCCGTGAACACGCACCCATCGCATTAAAATCAGCAGGTATTTCTGCTGTGATTGCTCCTACCTTTGCTAGGATTTTCTATAGGAATGCTTTTAATATGGGATTGCCTATCTTTGAGCTAGAGGAGTCAGCCCAGATAGATGAGGGTGATACTGTAAAAGTAGACATGGAGAAGGGTGAAGTGATTAATATTACACAAGCCAAAACCTATAAATTTACACCCATTCCTGATTTTATGCAAGAGTTGGTGGATGCAGGTGGACTTATTGAGTTTGCCAAGAAAGAGATTAGAGAGAAAGCACAGAGCAAGGGGAAGTAACAATGGGAAGAAATTATAAAATAGGCGTAATAAAAGGTGATGGAATTGGTCCTGAAATTATTGATGAGGCAGTTAAAGTACTTGATGCCCTTTCAGCAAACTTGGGGTTTAACTTAGAGTATCATGAGATGCTTATGGGAGGCTCTGCCATTGATGAGACAGGTGTTCCTCTGCCTGATGAGACAATTCAAGGGGTAAAGACCTGTGATGCTGTGCTTTTTGGGGCTATTGGTGGACCAAAATGGGATAACCTAGAGCGTCATCTACGACCTGAATCGGGTCTTCTTGCTCTTAGAAAAGAGATGGGAACTTTTGCCAATTTGCGTCCTGCTATGGTTTATGATGAGTTGGTTAACGCCTCCACCCTCAAATCGGATGTGGTCAAAGGGGTAGATATCATGGTGGTACGTGAGCTAACAGGTGGTATCTATTTTGGTCAACCAAGAGAGCTACTAGCCGATAGAGCCTACAACACAATGGTCTACACCCGTGAAGAGGTAGAGAGAATCGCCCATGTGGCATTTGAGATTGCGATGAAGCGTGATAAGCGTATCTGCTCAGTAGACAAAGCAAATGTTCTTGAAGTGAGTCAATTTTGGCGTGAAACCGTCATAGAGATAGCCAAAGAGTACCCAGAGGTTGAGCTTACGCATATGTATGTGGACAACGCTGCGATGCAACTCATCCGAAATCCAAAGCAGTTCGATGTTATCTTGACAGGAAATATCTTTGGAGACATCCTCTCCGACGCGGCAAGTATGCTAAGTGGCTCTATTGGTCTTCTACCAAGTGCCAGTACAGGAAAAGGAGTAGGCCTATACGAACCAATCCACGGCTCTGCTCCCGACATCGCAGGTCAAGGGATAGCCAACCCTTTAGCCACCATATCCAGTGCCTCCATGATGCTAAGATACGCCCTTGGTGAAAATGAAGCAGCCGACAAGATAGATGACGCTGTTAAAAAATCACT
>Ga0256914_1003709_pt1 | contig 11892 bp, 8 predicted proteins | sample HulkmetaG_FD_191571 | JGI IMG/M metagenome (GOLD analysis project Ga0256914, IMG submission 191571) | Hydrothermal chimney microbial communities from Main Endeavour vent field at the Juan de Fuca Ridge, Pacific Ocean - Hulk | ecosystem: Environmental > Aquatic > Marine > Hydrothermal vents ...
TCGAGGTCCCGCGACGCCTGTTTCGAGGTCCCGCCACGCCTGTTTCGAGGTCCCGCGACGCCTGTTTCGAGGTCCCGCGACGCCTGTTTCGAGGTCCCGCGACGCCTGTTTCGAGGAACCTTCGTGGTGAGGAAGTGGTCCCCCCGTGAGCCGCTCGAGGCCCTTCTCCTGGTGGCGACCCGGGGCGCCCCGGGTCGTGCCTGGGCCCTCCAATCCTTCCCCGCGGCAGGTCGGCGGTGGGTCGGTCATGCGCGGGTCGGTCATGCGCGGGTCAAGCGTCCGCCCGCGCCACCGGGAACGAATTCGCCCTGGGAGTCCGGAAGTATTTGCTTGAATCCCCGGCAATAGATCGTGTACTATCGATTTTCACTCCGGGCACCAGGCCGTTGGCGTCTGGCCGCTGGCTCTTGCAGAACGACCCACAACCATCACGGCTTCAGGGAGAGTAGATACATGGAAATCGAACGCGAACAGATGGAAGTCGATGTCCTGTTTGTAGGCGCCGGGCCCGGAAATCTTTCCGCGGCGCTTCACCTGATGAACCTCCTGAACGCACATAATCAAGCCGTTGAGAAAGGACTCAAGCAGGGCGATATATTTCCCATTGAGGAAATGATGATCGTCATGATCGAGAAAGGCTCCGAGGTGGGAGCGCACGGCTTTTCCGGTGCGGTGTTGGACCCGGTTGCGATCAAGGAGTTGATGCCGGACTGGCTGGACCAGGGGTGCCCGGTGGAGGGCAAGGTGGAGGACGATGCCGTCATGTTTTTGACTGCGAGCAAGGCGGTCAAGATGCCGGTGACGCCCCCGCCGTTGGACAACCATGGGATGTACGTGGTGAGCCTGGCGAAGCTTTGCCGATGGTTGGGGGAGCGGTGTGAGGAGGCGGGTGTTCAGATTTTTCCTGGATTTCCCGGTGTGAAGGTATTGTTTGATGAGCATCGGAAGGTGATCGGGGTTCGGACCGGGGACAAGGGTGTGGATCCGGACGGGAACCCGAAGGACAACTTTGAGCCCGGGATCGATCTGATTTCGAAGGTGACGGTTTTTGGGGAGGGGCCGCGGGGTCACCTGGTTCGGCAGTTGGAGCGGGAGCTTGGGATCCAGAAGGGGCGGAATCCTCAGACGTACGAGATGGGGGTGAAGGAGGTTATCGAGCTTCCGGAAGCCCGTGTTGCGCCGGGTCAGGTGATTCACACGATGGGCTACCCACTGGGTTTGCAAACGGTGGGTGGTGGATTCATCTACGGGATGAAGGACAACCGTGTGGCCGTGGGGTTGGTGGTGGATCTGCACGGGACGGATCCGTTCATCGACGCGCATCGGGACCTTCAGCGTCTGAAGGCTCATCCGTGGGTTGCGGAGTTGCTGAAGGGCGGCAAGGTGGTTCAGTATGGAGGCAAGGCGTTGGCGGCGGGCGGTTTTTTGGCCATGCCGAAGCTTGCGTTCGACGGTGGGATGATCATCGGGGATGCGGCGTCCATGGTGAACGGGATGCGGTTGAAGGGGATTCACACCGCGATGAAGGCGGGGATGCTGGCGGCGGAGACGATTTTCGAGGGGTTGGTGAAGGACGATCTGTCGGAAGCGCAGGTGGAGACCTACCAGACGCGGGTGAGGCGTTCATACATTCACGAGGAGCTTTACAAGGTACGGAATTTCCATTCGGCCCTGGACAACGGCATGGCCACGGGGATGTTCAAGGTGGGATTCCAGTACCTGTTCGGGCTGATGAACAAGGACAAGACCGTGTCCGAGGACCATCTTCGCACGCGGGAGGTGTCCGAAGTCTATTCGGACGAGTCCAGGATCGATGCCTTGTCCGGGGATATCAAGTTCGACGGGGAATTGTTCCTGGACAAACTCACCGACGCCTACCTGTCCGGTACGTTGCACGAGGAGAAGCAACCCTCTCACCTGCGGCTTTCCGATCCGGATCAGTGTGCTGTGTGCTGGCGTCTGTATCGTGCACCGTGCACCCGATTCTGTCCGGTGGAGGTCTACCAGATGCCGGAGGACGTGGAGGAGCAGGTGGAGCGGCGGCTGGCCGGGAAGCGGATTGGGCCGGACACGCCCCGCCACGGGAACCTGTCGAAGGCAGGGGTGCCGGAGCCGGGGGATCACGATCGAGGCGTGAAGGAAGGGGTGCCTTCGGTTCCGGGACAGCAGTGGCCGGATCAACTCCTGCACATCAACTTCACCAACTGCGTCCACTGCAAGACCTGTGACATCAAGTGTCCCTATCTCAACCTGACCTGGACGCCGCCGGAAGGGGGTGGTGGTCCGAACTACACGATGACCTGACCCTTTTCTCTGTGCGGCGCTTCCTTCCGGACATCGTTGACACACGTCTCTGTTTGCCAGTACCATGACCGGACCGACAGTGGGGGCATCGGGGCGGGCCGGGCCTCGATTTGCCGGGCTGTTTCCTGCGAGGGGATCGTCTTCGGTTTCCGCGAGCATGTGCCCGACCGTCTCCGTATCCGGCTCCGGGGCAGTGCTGCAAGTGGGCGGGTCCCGGGGTGCTCGAGGGAGGATTGCGTGTGATGAAGAACGAACCGCCGACCCCGGAAGTACCCGGCGGGCGCGACGCAGGGCCCCGTCATTCCGGAGAGGAACCTGTTCCCGTGTCCAACCCACGGGACCATCTTCCCAGGACCGCCCGGGCGTTCGGCTCCCTGGAAAAGGCGCTTCGGGTCCGCCGGGAAATCCTGGAACGCTATCCCATGTGGGCGTCCAACGCCCTTCGCCTGTTCGATGCCGACCGCGGACGGGTGTTTCGGTTCTGGGACCGGCTCGAGCCTCCCGGTCGTGCGCGTCTGCTCGAGCAGGTGAGCCGAATGGACCTCGACCTGCTCGAGCGGAATCTGGCTCTGTTGGGGAATCCGGAGGCGTTTCGTGCCCGGACCGAAGGTCCGTTGGCCCCGCCGGAGATTCTGCGGAGCGATGAGGATCCGGGTGCAGCGGATGCGTGGGCGTTGGGGGAGGAGGTCCTGGCAGAAGGTTGGCTCGCCCTGGTGGAGGGGGCCGGCGGGGCCGGTTCCCGGTTCGCCGAGGCGGCCGGGAGCCTGCCCAAGGGGCTCTATCCGATCTCTCCTTCCCGGTCCCGGAACTTCTTCGAGGAGCGCCTGAGCCGGATCGTGGCACTCCGGCGGCGATATCGCAAGCCGATACCCTACATCGTGATGGTGAGCGAGGCCACGGAGGAAGCGACCCGACGGTTCTTCGAGCAGCAGGGCTACTTCGGGCTCGAGGACGAGATCCTGATCGTGCCTCAGCGCAGCCTACCTTACGTCGAGGAGGTGGCCCCCGGCGAGTACGACCTTGTGCTCGAGGCGCCCGACCGGGTGGCCGTGGGGGGGTACGGCCACGGAGACTTCACAAAGTGCATCCTCCTCGACTCCCGTGTCCTCGCGTTTCTCGAGAAGTTCGGCACCCGCTACGTTCAGTGGCTCCAGATCGACAACCCCCTGGCCACCATCGGTCACCGGTACCTTCTCGGTGCTCACCGCCGGGCCGAACCGACGTTGAATCCGGATGCGATCGCCATGTCGTTCATCGCCCTCCCCAAGGAGACCCCGACCGAGCGGGCCGGGGTGCTGGTCCGGCGAAAAGGAGGCCTCGCTGTCTGGGAATACAGCGACATGGACGAGGTCAGCCAGTACCTGCTGGCCGACCGGGAAGGGAATTCCTGGCTGGCCGTGGAGCGAGACGGCCGGGTGGCGCTGATATCACCGGCCGAGCACCGATCTTCCGACCGACTCCTGGCGCTGGCAGACCTTCCAGCCCGACTCACCCCCGGACTCCAGTACCGCTGGGGCGCCATCAATCCGAACATCGTGGTGGTGACCCTGGCCACGGTGGTGGCCCACCCGGAGGACCTTCCGCCCCTGGTCGCCCGCAAGACCACACGCCACATCGACGCGGACGGGCGCCCGGGCGATCCGACGAAGAAGTTCCTGAAATTCGAATCGTTCCTGTTCGACGGGTTCAATGACGGCGTGGTCGTGGCCGAGGCGCGCGAGCACTGTTTCGCACCGGCGAAAAACGCTCGAGGCGAGGCGTCTCCAGAACAGGTGCGGCCGGCCATGACCCGACAGGCCGCCGGGCGGTTGCTCCGGCTGGGGTGGCAAATCCCGGACAGGACCCGCGTCACCATCGAACTGGGCGGACTGCTCGAGCTGGACGACGCCAGTCTGGCCGCACGGGTCGGTCGCAACGGCCGCATCGACCCCGGCGGGACGCTGGTCATCCACGGATTGGACCTGGCGCTGGGTGATGGACTGGTGATCGAGGCCGGAGGGGAACTGGTGATCGAGGTGCCGGACGAGGACCCCCGTGCTGGACTGGACATTTCGCCCCGATTGCAGCTTCCGCCCGGTTTGAAGATCGCACGTCCGGTCCGGTACCCGGAGGCTTGAACGACCACCAGGTCGGACGGACTGGAGGCTACTTCCGGCGCCACATCACGAGCGCACCCACCACGGCGCCCACAGAAAGGAAGATCGACGCGGCCTTGATCGGGTGATCCTTGACATAGTTGACCACCGTGGTTTTCACATCGGCGAGGGTGGTGGACTTGACCCGGCGCACCGTGTCTTGATATGCCTGGGAGGCCTTCTCGTATCCGCCCTGCGCGCGGGTCTTCAGGTCGTCGAAGGCTTCCCGAGCCTGGGTCTTCAGCTCTTCCATCCTGGCAGCGCTGGTTTCAGTTTCCGTCATGGTGCCGTCTCCTCCGGTCGGTTGGTTGGGTTCCCTGCTCCCTCGAGAACCCGGCAGGCCGAATCATCTCCCATTCCTGGAAATCGGGTCGGTTGCCGGGTACAAGGGTGTTCTAAACACATTCTGCTGTTGCGTCAAGCTGGTTTCCGGTGAACCGAATGATCAGAACCCCGGAACCTCGAGTGGGTACAGACAGCTCCATCCCTCCTTCGAACAACGTCTTGCCCGTGATCCTCGCTCCCCCTTCAGTGCTCACGTCCTGCACCGTGTGGCCTTCGGGAATGGCAATGACCACCGTACCTTCCCGGTCCGCGCCGATGTCGAGTGCGATGCGCAGTTCGTGACCGGACGTCCAGCGCTCGCTCGACACGATGGTGCTGACCTGGCCCAGGTGGTGTGTGGCCGACACCAGTTGCGGCCTGTCCTCCCTGGGCCTGAGGGTGAGGACCGCGGCCTGGTGAGGCTTGAGGGCGATCTCCAGGGGGTGGGAGGCGGAAAGCAACTGGTAGGAGCCGGACCAGAACTCGAACGCATGATAGGTGCGATCCGGAAGGTCGAAATCGGCCGGAACGAAGCTGCGCACCACCGGGGTGTCGGCCCAGTTGATCACCGCACCCACCGCCTCCTGCAGCCCGGTCGGGCCCTGGTAGTGGCGCACGAATCGGGAGGGCCGCGCATCGACCCGGACGCCGAGCGTTCGAGCCGGCGCGCCTCGAGGCGGCAAGGCAAGCTCGGCCAGGGCCCTTCGTTCGAGAGAAAGCTGGGCAAGGTCGTCGCTGAGGAACAGCATGCCACCGGTCAGAGACAGAATCGAGACGAGTGTTTGCACCTCTTCCAGGGTGAGAGCGCTGTTTTTCTCCCGGACCAGGAGGCAGTCCGGATCGTTCAGCCACCAGACGCCGTGCAGGTGGGCTCGAGTCACGCAGTTCAAGAGGGCCAACTCGGCGCTGGGGTGCCCGACGCCGCGTGCCAGGAAGCCCACGATGGGGTCCCGCCAGCTTTCCTTGACGTCCGGGGAGATTCGCATTGCGTCCACGATTCCGATGGAGGGGAGGAGGGGGGCGCCGCACCCCAGGAGAAACCGGTCGCCGATCACGTGCCGGATGTGGCGCAAGGCAGCCCGGTAGGCCTCGACCGGGGATTTTTTGGGGTCGTACCGGCGGCCGGGCTTGAGTCCTGCGAACAGGAAGTCGATCTTGAAGTATTCGAAGCCGAATTCGACCAGGGTCGAGAACACGTGGGCCAGGTAGTCGAGCACCTCGGGGTGCGTGGGGTCCAGGCCGTAGAGGTGTCCGTTCAACACCCCCCAGGTGGGCAGGTATCCCATCCACACCGGTTTGCCATCCGCGTCATGGAGGAGCCAGTCCTGATGGTGCCGATGGATGACCGAACCGCGTTGCACGAAGAACGGCGCTGTCCAGATCCCAGGCACAAATCCCTGCGCGCGGATCTGGGACGCCAGATTCTGAAGCCCACCCAAAAACTTGCGGTTGGTGCTCAGCCAGTCACCCACAAATGTCTGGTATCCATCGTCGAGCTGAACGAAAGTGACCGGCAACCGCTCCTTCTGTTCCGCCAGCACCTCGAGGTTTGAAAGGACGTCCCGCTCTTGCACGCGGGTGTAATAGTAGTACCAGGAACACCACCCGGAAGGGACGGAGTGGGGAACGCGGGCTTCCATCCGTTCTCCCACTTCCCGGGTATAGGCCTCCACAAGGCCGTCCCCGTCCCGGCCAAAGGCGATGAGCAAGGGGTCGCTGCACACTTCCTGTTCGCGGGACACCGTCTTGCCACCAAAATCGGCCCGGAGCACCACCCGCGCCGGGGCGCCTCGGACGAGCGCAACCTCGCCAAGAGTCACACGCGCCTCGAGGTACCCCAGCAGCAGCGTCGAGTCGATTCCCGTGCGTTGAATCGTCGCCATCCAGGGCGTGGTGAGCGCTTCGTCCCGGTTCCAGAACACGGAATCCACGTGCTGGTTGAAAATGGCTGCCGTCGGAACCGGCGGCCGCTTCTGGACCTCCCGGCTGTCTCGAGACCAGACCGGGGTGAAGGAACTGTACCCGAGCGGGAAAAACCGCCATCCCGGATCACGCCCTGCTCCGGAAAGAAAAGAGGCACGGGTATCCTCCCCCTGAATGGTGAATGTGTGCAGAACCAGGGGATCTCCCAGACCTTCCCGCTGTTTCTCGAGGTATTGTTGCACCACGAGTCCGTCGTCCCGGATCCGGAAACGAACCCCGACTCGAGCACCACCATAGGGCGGGTACTCGAGGCGGACGCCCTGGCCCCGGCGGTCAGGACGGATTTCGGAAAGGGTGAGCCGAGACGACTGGAGGTCCACGTCCTGGCCCTGGGAGCCGGTGAACGACCAGGTCAGCGAAAACGTGCCCAGCACCGACTGGTCGTGGATACGCAGATCGAAACGGCGTCCCTGCTCGTGATACAATCGAACCCCATTCGGATTCGACAGGATTTCTTCCATCGCAACGTTCCTCCGCTCTGGTCCCGAATGCACGGAGTTCGAGAAGACTCGAGGCCCCCGTCACCCTCCCTCGGCCTGCGCTGATGAGCCTGGGCAGGTCACCTGGGGCTCGGTTCCGGGGGGCGCGCTCGATATCAGGCCCATGAAATAGGAAGCGGACCAGACTGTCAACCCCGCCTCCGCCAGCAAGGCGCAGCGGCCAGCGTCCACGTCTCGGTCGGCCCAGGCGGCGATGTCCGCGAGGGCCGTGGCGTCGGACACGAGGAGGAACCCGACGCTCAGCTCCATCAGCATGGTGTAGGCCTCTGGGGACAACGTCGAGTCGGTCATGATGTCCTCCCAGACCTCTTCGCCGGCGGCCATGCTTCCCTCGGCATGGGTTTCGACGAGGGCGTTCATCTGTACCCACCGTCGGTTCGAGGGGTGCTGAAGTCGGTCGATGACCGGCCAGAAGCGGTCCAGCAGGGCGAGTTCGGTCCAGGGGCTGTAGCATTCGAGCACGTAGTCGCCACAGACCAGGAGGTCGGGAGGCAGTTCGGCGCCGTCTGGAGGGGCGCTCAACATGAAGAGGGTGTAGCCCAGGTTGTATCCATAGAGAGAGAGCAGGCCGGGGAGGCTCGTCCGGTTGGAGAGGAGCACCGACGCCGGCGAGCCCTCGAGGGCTGTCCGGGTTTGGGCCTGGGCGATTCGGGCCAGCGTCTTGAACACCACCCGCTCTGCTCGAGCGCCCTCGGGGGCCAGGGCGGTCGGTGTGGGAAGGAACTGGTCGGCGGGAGGTGTGGACCAGTTCCAGGCTGCGAGGCGGTTCGATGTTTCTTCCAGGGCGTCCCGGAGCCAAAGTCCGCCGAAGTAGCCCGAGAGGTACAGGTTGCCGAGCAAAGTGGACACCTCGTTGTTGTCATCGGAGCAGAGGGCGTCCACGGACCAGAGGGGGAGGTGGCGGAAGAAGAAGTCCTCGTTGGATGCCTCGAGGGTGTCGGCGCAGTAGTCGGTGGCGGTTTCCTCGAGGAGTGTGGCGTCGATCTGGATGGACGGGTTGGGCCAGTAAGGGTAGGGGGGCAGTGTGACCTGTGCGGAGTCTGCAAGGAGCGTTGGGGCGTGTGTGAAGAAGCCGGACAGGAGTGCTGCGAGGGGGAGGGTGGCGCGGAGGAACGGGTGTTGGAATCCGGGCAACTCTCGAGAACTCATGGCGCATTTTCCTGGTTGGAGTTGTGTGGACGGCGGGGGTCGGCGGGTGCAGCGGTGCCGGTGCACCCGGGGTCATGGCGCTTGACCCCCGGAACATCGATGATATCCTACAGTAGAGCTGACAACAGACCAACGAGCAAGGATTTCGTCGTGACACGAATCAAGATTGAGATTGGTGGAATGAGTTGCATGCACTGTGTGCATGCGGTCCGGAACGCGCTGGGGAATCTGGACGGTGTGACCGTGGCAGACGTGTCGATCGGGCGCGCGGTGGTGGATGTTTCGGACATGGGGACGTGGGAACGGATTCAGGCGGCCATTGTCGATGAGGGCTACGAAGTTCTCGGGCACACTGCGCAGTCGTCTGCGGCGGACTGACTTCCGGGGTAGGTCTGGCACGGAACGTGCAACCTTTCGTCCAGAGAGAGGAAGGAGGGGCAAGTGTGGCATTGCCGTCATGCTGCGCCTGCCGGGAAGTTTCTGGCGAGGTCTGGTCATCGCCGAACCACGGAGCGGGTCATTCATGAAACGAATCGCGCTGGTGCTGCTGTTGGGACTTGTGGTCTGGAGCGGGTGCAAGGGGTGCGAGGAGGAGTCGGTCCAGGATGACGACGACGCCACGGTGATAGTCGGGGACGACGATCTGGGGGACGATGATGCCACCTGGGGGACGCTGCCACCGCTTCCGACGCCGACGCCGTTGAGTGATCCGTTGACGACGGTGAGTGTGATGCCGTCCGGGGCGGAGCTATCGGTGGGGGACACGCTCTTGTTTGCCGCCAGGGGGTGGCTGCGGTCTGGTGAGGAGGTGAGCGTGGAGGTCGAGACGTGGACCTCGGATGCTCCGGATGTGGCATCGGTGGACGAGAGTGGTTTGGTGACCGCCCTTTCGGTGGGGACTGCGCAGATCACGGCGACGGTGGAGGGGGTGACCAGTGAGCCGGTGTTGTTGGAGGTAACCGACGGCGCGGTCTTGACGGTACAGGTGGTGGATGCGGACAGCGGGGAGCCGGTCCCCGGAGCGGAAGTTTACCTGGGAGTGGACGAGGTCACGATTTTTGCGGCCGGGGAGGATGGGATTGCGGTCATCCGTGCGGAGGACGGGTCGTTGGAGGGGCGGCAGACGGTGACGGCCTATCACCCCGACTACTATCACGCCACCTTGTTCGACGTGGTGGGCCGGCGGGTCACGGTGCCGCTGCGGAGCAAGGCGAGCACGGATTACGGAGAATTCACCGGGTGCGTCGATTTTGACGAGATGGGGAATTTGCCCAAGACCAAGCTGAGGATTGGGCTGGTGAGCCGGAGTTTTTACGGCAACCCGCTGTCGCTGGATCCGAATGCGCTGATAGGAGATTTCCGGAGGGTGGACATTTGCGGGTATGCGATGGACCTCCCTGCGAACATCGTGGGGGAGGCGGTGTGTGCGGACATCCCCAACTTTGCCGTGCCCGGCCCTCCGGGCGACTACGGGGCCTACATGTTGGCCGGGGACCTGGATCTGGCCACCCTCTTCGGATGGCTGGAGGAGGACCCGGACATCTTCTACAACCTCGGGCTGATGATGATGCTCATTCCCAACATGTACGAGTTCAGCTATGACTACGCACCCGAGGTGACCATCGATCCGGATGCGCCCGTGCCCACGCCGTCTCCGGACGGGGATCCTTGCGCGACCGAGTCGTTCATCATGAGTCCGGCCGGGGTCACCGACTACCCACTCAATGTGCAGGTTCCGGCCTTGCCCAGTGGGGTCGCTGCCGAGTATCCTCCTGCCGTTTTCGCGATCGCCGACATGGGCGATCAGGGCTTCCTGCCTGTCGGAGTCAATGGTGCAAACGGGGGAACCACGGCCACGGTCTTTCATGCGGCGGAATTCCTGGAACGCCCCTTGTACGCCATGATTCTTGCGTCCGAGTACGGGGTGGGGAACGATGGTGCCTACGTGGCGGTGATGGGACGAAAGACCAGCGAGGAAGAGCCGGTAAAGCCTCCCGACTTCCTCGACCTCATCCAGCCGGCTTCGTTCAGCATTGCGGACCGAACCTATACCTTCTACCCGGTGGCCGGCGTCGATGTGTATCGCACCGTGATGTACTATCGATACCGAATGCCGGAGAACACCACCGTGCGGCAGACGCTCGAGTGGGATTTGTACCAGGCGTCCGACTCGACGACCACCGTGCTCCCTTCGATACCAACGTCTCCGGAGACCCTGCTCCCGGATTGGGAGCTGTACCACATGGATTGGGAGTTCTTCGGGTATGATACGGGCGATTACTCCTACGACGTGTTGACTACCGACGAGTCGCTGACCGTCTGGGAATCCACGGTGGTGTTGGAACGGATCACCCGGAACAAGAAGTACAAGGTCGAGGAAGGATAGGCACGGCGCCCGCCTGGTCCCTGGACGGACCGGCCCGGGGCACCGGGAACGGGTCGGCATGCGAGCGGAGGGCCCGGAGTCCCACGGCCGGCAAGCGTTCGACAACAGCCATCAGCGGGAAAGCCGCCATGCGTGTGCTGATCATCGATGACAATCCCCTGGATATCGAACTCGTGTCCCGGATGCTGAGGCGACGGCTCGGCGCCACCGTGGAAAGCGTCCACACCGCCGAGGAGGGGCAGCGCCGTCTCCAGGTCGAAGAGTTCGATGTGGTGCTGCTCGACTACTTCTTGCCCGGAAAAAACGGCCTCGATTTCCTGAAAACCATCGCCCGGCACGACGTACACGTCCCGATCATCCTGGTGTCCGCCCTGGGCGACGAACGTATCGAGCAATCGGCTCTGGAAGCGGGGGCGGTGGACTACCTGTCCAAGGAGGAGTCCCTGTCGCCGGCGCTCATTCGGGCCGTGGTCGCCGCATCCGAGCGTGGTCGGGCCGAGCGGGCCGAGCGGGATCGGGATCGAGCAGAGGATCTGCGGCGCAAGGCGGAGCGCATCATCGCGGCCCTCGAGCACCGAGTCGAGCAGCTCGAGTCGTCCATCGGCACTGCAGTTGGGGGCGAGCAAGCCCCGGCCTGTCTCGATCTGGTTGCGAGTGAACGGCGGCGGGAAATCGAGGCGGACCTGCTCGCGCGGTACGAGGAGATCGCCCGCAAGTGGGTCGGTCCCCCTGCGGAGGGCCAGATGGCCCGCGAGATGCTCGGCTCCCTTGTCGCCGACCTGTTTCGGTATCGGTGCGGCGCCGACCAGTTGATCAGCCTCCACGCAGCAGCGTGCCAGAGCCTGCGGGAGGAGGGGGGAAAGAGCAAGAAAAAAGGGTGCCGACCCCGCATGCTCCTGGTGGAGGCCGCCCTGGCCCTGCTCGAGGCGTACCGGCGTGCTGTGATCGTCGCCCAGAGGTGACCGGCGCGTGCCGTCCACCGTGATCCATCGCTCCCGTCCTCTCAGCCTGCCAGGGCCACCGGTTCCGATTCCTCTTCCTCCAGTCCCTCCTCGATCAAGACCTGTCGACGCAGCGCTTCGAACAATTCCGGCCGTTCCCTCAAGGCCTC
>Ga0256914_1003710_pt1 | contig 11891 bp, 6 predicted proteins | sample HulkmetaG_FD_191571 | JGI IMG/M metagenome (GOLD analysis project Ga0256914, IMG submission 191571) | Hydrothermal chimney microbial communities from Main Endeavour vent field at the Juan de Fuca Ridge, Pacific Ocean - Hulk | ecosystem: Environmental > Aquatic > Marine > Hydrothermal vents ...
CCCCGCGACACCGCGGACTCCTCCCCTTCCCCGAGGTGACCATGCGGCGCTCCACCGTGGCGGTCATGCTCCTCGCGGCCGCGGTCGCCTCCGCCGCCGACCAGGGGAATCCGGCCACATCCCCCCTCGGAATGTCACCTCGCCGGACACGTCCCCCCCTCGGGTGTCCCCCGGTACCGGGGATCGGTTGCGTGGCCGCGAACCTCGCCGGGACCGGGCCCGGCCCGGAGCCGACGCAACCGCTGGAGTGACAGCCGGTTCCGCGCACGCGCCGAGTTCCGCGACCGCCGGGAGAACCGCGGCGCCGACCAGCACGCCCCCCGGCTGGTGACACGCGAGGGAGGGATGTGTACCCCCGAGTGACAGAAAGGCAGGAGATGTGCCCTTGCGCCGCACCGCATGCACCGGGCAATCATCCCCGGGACGCCGGGCACCGTGCGACCGAAGGGAAGCGTTCAGCCGCGGCGGTGGGGGAGCGCGAGGAACACCTCGGCGCCGGGCCCGTCGGCGCGGTTGCGGGCGACGGCACGGCCACCGTGGGCCTCGGCGATCCGCGCGACGATGAAGAGACCGAGCCCGGTCGAGCCGGCCCGCAGCGAGGCGTCCTTGACCCGCGGCCTCGCCCGCTCGAAGACGCGTTCCGGCTCGACGTCCCGGAAGCCGGGCCCGGTGTCCCGCGTCCCGAGCTCGACCGTACCGCCGGCCCCGGTCCGGGCGAACAGCACGACCTCGCCGCCGGAGGGCGTCACGGCGATCGCGTTCGCCGCGAGGTTCCACACCGCCCGCTCGAGCAGCACGGGGTCGCCGGCGAGGGGCGGCAGGTCGGCGGGCACGTCGGTGAAGAGACGGACACCCCGGGCCTCGGCGAGGGGCCGGGTGCGTTCGGCGACCTCCTCGAGGAGACCGGGCAGGAGGACGACGTCCGTCCGGGGCCGGATCGGGCCTTCCTCCGCCTGGGCGGCGGTCAGGACGTTGACCAGGTAGAGCCCGAGCCGCTCGCACGCCTCGACGATCCCCGCGAGGGCCGCGCGCACGTCGGGCCGGTCCTCCTCCTCGAGGAGCCCCTCGGCCCGGAGCTGGATCCCCCCGACCGGCGCCTTGATGTCGTGGACCACCGCCTGGAGGTGGGCGATCCGGTCCGAGAGACCCGCGGTGCGGCGTTCCGCCGCGAGCACGCCTCCGACGGCGAGGAGGACGACCACGAACCCCCCGGCCCCCAGGGCGAGCATCACCCGCAGGTACCGGGCCCGCGCTGCCTCCAGGTCGGCCCGCGAGAGCCCGACGACGACGAAGCCACCGGGCGTCGCCTCGCCGACCAGCGGCCTTGCCGCCAGGTCCCAGGTCTCCCCGGCGAGCACCGCCCGGTAGGGCTCGCCGGCATCGCCCGCCGCGCGCGGCGGGGGAAGCGGCGGATCCGCCGGGAACGTCGAGTGGACGACCTCGTGCCCGACCAGGAACGCGACGGGAAGCTCGAGCTGCCGGGAGAGCTCGGCGACCAGGACGCGCCCGAGCAGCACCGCCGCCCGCACCGTCCCGACGCGACGCCCCCCGTCCTCGATCGGCAGCGTGAAACGGGCGGCGAGGTCGCCGGCGAGCACCTCGAGGCGGAACGGTGCGTCCCCCTCGTCGCGACCGAGCTGGAGCATCGCCATCGCGCTCGACCAGCCGACCGCGAGGCCCCGCTCGTCCTCGACGACGACGTGCATCCCCGGCACGACGGCGAGGGAGTGCAGGACGCCGTTGACCGCGCCGCGGTTCCCCTCGGCGAGGGCGTCGCGCAGGGCGGCGGACCCGGCGATGGCGCGGACCGCGGTCAGGCCGGCGGCGACCCGCTGGCCGACGAGCAGGCGCGCGACGTCCGCCGCGCGTCGCACGCGGTCCTGCCGCGCCTCGTCGAGGCGGGCGGCGTCGTGCCGGTACGCGCTGCCGAGCACGACGGCGAGCACGAGCCCGGTGACGAGGGCCACGACGACGAGGAGCACGAGGTGCGTGCGCAGGTTCACGCGTCCCCCCGCTGGTACCGGTCGAGCTTGCGGTAGAGCGTCGCGAGGGAGATCCCGAGCCGCGCGGCCGCCTCCTTCTTGTTGCCGCCCGTCACCTCGAGGGCGTGGAGGATCATCAGCCGCTCGATCTCCTCGAGGGTCATGTCCTCGGGCAGCACGAGGCGCCGGCCGGCCGGGGTCGCGCCCCGCACCCGGTCGGGCAGGTCCTCCTCGCGCACGAGCGGCCCCGGGGCGAGCGCCGCGGCCCGGGCGATCGCGTTCTGGAGCTCGCGGACGTTGCCGGGCCAGGCGTACGCCCGGAGGGCCTCGAGCGCCTCCGGGGTGAAGCCCTCGAGGTCGGTCCGCCCGAGACGGTCCGTCTCCTGCTCGAGGAAGTGCCGGGCGAGGAGCAGCGCGTCGTCCCCGCGCTGGCGAAGGGGCGGCAGGTGGATCGGGATCACGTTGATCCGGTACCAGAGGTCCTCCCGGAAGCGACCCTCCCGGACCTCGACCTCCAGGTCCCGGTTCGTCGCCGCGACGACCCGGACGTCGACCTTGCGCGGCGCGGTCTCCCCGATCCGCTGGACCTCGCCCTCCTGGAGCACGCGGAGCAGCTTCGCCTGGATGTCGAGCGGGATCTCGCCGATCTCGTCGAGGAAGAGCGTGCCCCCGTCGGCGACCTCGACGAGTCCCGGCTTCTCGCGCACCGCGCCGGTGAACGCCCCGCGCGCGTGGCCGAACAGCTCGCTCTCGAGGAGCGTCTCCGGGATCGCGGCGCAGTGCACCTTGACGAGCCGGCGCTCGGCCCGGGGCGAGAGCTCGTGGATCGCCTCGGCGATCACCTCCTTGCCGGTGCCGGTCTCGCCGGTCAGCAGGACGGTGGCCGGAGTGGCCGCCACCTGCTCGACCTGGCGGAGCACCTCGGCAAAGGCGGGGGAGGCGCCGACCACGTTCTCGAGGAGTCGCCGGTCCCGGAGGGCCTGGCGCAGGCGGCGGTTCTCCGCCGAGAGCTCGTGCTGGCGAAGCGCCAGGGCGAGGGCGCGGCGGAGGGCCCGGGCCCGGGGCGGCTTGACCAGGACGTCGACGACCCCTTCCTTCATCAGGGCGACGGCGTCCTCGACGGTCGCCTGCCCGGAGACGACGAGGAACGTCGTGTCGGGGGACAGCTCGCGCAGGGCCCGGATCAGCTCGAGGCCGTTCATTCCCGGCATGGCGAAGTCGGTGATCGCCACCGCCGGTTCGCTCTCCCGGGCCGCCGCGAGCACGTCGCCCGGCGAAGAGAAGACGCGCAGCTCGTGGCCCTCCCGGGCGAGGGCCGCCGCGATCGCCTCCCCGGTGACGGAGTCGTCGTCGACGACGAAGACCAGGGCCAAGGAACGCCTCCTTTCCCGGGGGGAGGATACAGGGGGCCCGCCGGCGGCTCACCCCCGCGGGGGGGGCGGGCGCACTTACAGTTCGTAGTGGACCTGTTTCGTCCCCGGCCCCCCTCAGCCCACCTTGACCTCCGCTGAGATAGTGAACGAGGATGTTGCGGCAGTTTGTCCGGTTCGTTCATGTCCCCGGGGACGAGGCTTCCCCGGGCGGAGGGAGAGATGACCATGCGGAGGCTTCGCGGACTCGTGGTCGGAATCGCCGTGCTGCTCCTCGCGACGGGGGCCTGGGCGGTCACCGACAAGACCTCGGTCGCCGGCAAGTGCATGACCTGTCACAAGGAAAAGACGCCGGCGCTCTACCAGCAGTGGCTGGGCTCGCAGCACGCGGCCCACGACGTCACCTGCCTCGACTGCCACAAGGCGAACCGGGGCGAGCCGGACGCCTACATGCACGAGGGGGCCCTGATCGCGACCCTCGTCACCCCGAAGGACTGCGGGCGCTGCCACGAGCGGGAGGCCAAGGAGGTCGGCCAGTCCTACCACGCGACCGCGGGCAAGATCCTCGACTCGAAGGACGCCTACCTGGCCCACGTGGCCGGCGGCGACCCGGTCGCCGTCCAGGGCTGCGAGCAGTGCCACGGCACGAAGGTGAAGATCGACCCGAAGGCGCCGAACAAGCTGAGCACCAAGAGCTGGCCGAACTCGGGGATCGGCCGGATCAACCCCGACGGCTCCCTCGGCTCCTGCACGACCTGCCACACGCGCCACGCCTTCTCCAAGGCCCAGGCCCGCCAGCCCGAGGCCTGTTCCAAGTGCCATCTCGGCCCGGACCACCCGCAGAAGGAGGTCTACGAGGAGTCGAAGCACGGGAACGCCTACTACACGCACATCGACGAGATGAACCTCGACGCCCCGAAGTGGGTGGCCGGCATCAGCTACAACGCCGCCCCGACCTGTGCCACCTGCCACATGTCGGCGACGAAGAAGCAGAAGGTCACCCACGACGTCGGGCAGCGCATCGCGTGGACCCTGCGTCCGCCGGTGTCGAAGTACAAGCCGAACCACCAGCAGCGCCGGGCCAACATGAAGGAGGTCTGCAAGAGCTGCCACGAGAAGCGCTTCATCGAGGGGCACTTCTACCAGTTCGACGCGACGGTGCGGCTGTACAACGAGAAGTTCGCCAAGCCGGCCGGCGAGCTGATGACGATGATCAAGAAGAAGGGGCTGATGAAGCACAAGGCCGCCTTCTCGAACAAGATCGAGTGGACCTACTGGGAGCTCTGGCACCACGAGGGTCGGCGCGCCCGGCACGGCGCCGCGATGATGGGCCCGGACTACACCTGGTGGCACGGGATCTACGAGGTGGCCCAGCACTTCTACTTCAAGCTGCTGCCCGAGGCCGAGGAGTACGGCGACCCCGAGGTCAACGCCTGGATCGAGAAGCTCCTCAGCGAGAACCCGATGCACAACTGGGTCGATCGCCCGACGGACGAGCTGAAGAAGGAGATCCGTTCCGGGAAGATGCAGAAGACCTACGAGAAGCTCTACCAGGGCGACTGAGGGCGCGGCCATGTCGTGCCACGTGATGCGCGTCCTGCGCGGCCTCGGGGTGGGCCCCCTCGGGAAACTGGGGGTCCTCCTCGCGGTCGTCGCGTTTCTCGGCTTCCTCGCGTTCCTCGTGCTCCAGTTGCCGGGGCTGGTGCCGAGCGCCCTCTTCGGGCTGATCGGCTACATGCTCTTCCCCGGCCTGATGACGGCGGGACTCGCCCTCGTGGCCCTTTCCTGGTGGTGGGGCGTCCAGCGCTCGGGCCTCTCCCTCCGGGACTTCGCCGCACGGCAGTTCCACCCGGACGATCTCGAGGAGGGGTTCACCGGTGCCCCGGTCGTCCGGGCCCTCGCGGTCCTGGGCGTGCTGGTCGTCGTCTTCTTCGGCCTGTGGGGGATGACCAACTTCCCCTTCATGGAACGGCCGTACTTCTGCGGGACCGCCTGCCACACGGTGATGAACCCGGAGTGGACGGTCTACCAGCGCTCGCCGCATGCACGGGTCCGGTGCGTGGACTGCCACGTCGGCGAGGGAGTTTATGCCCACGTCCGATCGAAGTATGACGGCCTGCGCCAGATCGTCCTCGCCCTGACCAACACCTACTCGCGGCCGATCCCGACCCCGGTGCACCAGCTCCGCCCGGCCCGGGAGACCTGCGAGAAGTGCCACTGGCCGGAGAAGTTCTACGGTCCCCGGCTCAAGATGATCACCCACTTCGCGGAGGACGAGGCGAACACGCCGCGGTACACGACCCTGGTTCTCAAGGTGGACAACCACGGTGAACCGGGCCGCGGAATCCACTGGCACGTTTCCTCCGGCGTCACGATCCGCTACGCGGCCGTCGACGAAAAGCGGGAGACGATGGCCTGGGTCGAGGCGACCTGGCCGGATGGAACGACGAAGCGCTGGGTCAACGAGGACCTGGCCACCGAGGAAACGGAACCGCTGGAAGCCCGTGTCATGGACTGCGTCGATTGCCACAACCGGGCGACCCACATCTACGGCACGCCGGAGGGAGCCGTCGAGCAGCGGATGGTCACCGGCGAGATCGATCCGTCCCTCCCGTACATCCGGCGGGAGGCCCTGGCCGCGATCCTCCCCGAGTACCCGACGGTGGACGCCGCGATGGAGGGGATCGAGGCCCACCTCTGGGGCTTCTACCGGAAGAACTACCCGAACGTCCTCGCCGGCAAGGCCGGGGCGATCGAGCGGGCCGTGGAAGCCCTGCAGGAAGCCTGGAAGACCTCCGTCCACCCCGCGATGAACATCACCTGGGGCACCTACCCGAGCCTCCTCGGCCACGAGGAGACGACGGGGTGCTTCCGTTGCCACAACCCCTCGATGGTGGCCGAGGACGAGTCGGCGATCGACGACTCCTGCGACCTCTGCCACGTGATCCTCGCCCACGAGGCGGAAAAGCCGTTCCGGTACCTGGCGCCGGCGCCGAAGCCGCCGGCCGAGGGACGGGTCCCCGCCCGCTGGCTCGAGTCCTACCCGGAGGGCCTCGGGAACCTGGTCGGCGCGCACGAGCCGATCCCGACACCTCCCCCCGCCCCGAAGAAGAAGGGCAAGACCGGGAAGCCCGCCAGGTAGGCCCGGGTTCCTTGACGCACGACCGGGGGCGCGCCGCGCGGCGCGCCCCCTTCCCTTGTTCCGAACCCCGCCCGGTGGCATCGAGGCGTCCTCCCGCGTGGATCCCCGGCCGGGGTCGCCCGGGAGGGCCCTGGAAGGACCGGGTCCCACCAGGCGCGCGGGATAACGGGCCCTCGTACAACAGGGGTGTTCGATAACGGCCGAAAATACAACTTCCCGGGGGTCCTGAAGGAGGTCCTGTTGTATTTTCCGGCGTTATCCCGCCAGCGTGTTGTAAATCCCGGGGTTATCGAACACCCCTGTTGTGGAAACGGGGGTTATCCCGCTCATCCACCGGCGGGCGGCCACGTGCGGGGGGTGCGCTTCCCGGGACCACGCGCGTCCGGCGCCGGCGGGCGGCCTCCCGGCCGCCCCTACGAACCCCCTCGGAACCCCTGGTGACGCACATCCCGCAGGCGTCGCCGAAAGGCGACCGGTCTTTCTCGTAGGGGTCGCCGGGAGGCGACCCGGGCGGGGCACGGCGGCCGTCAGGGGCAGTCGTCCGAGGCGGGCTCGCGCTCGCGCCCGTCGGAGGACGTTCCATAGGACCCGGGGCCGGCATCGAGGCCGGCGCTGCCCCGGTAGAGGTAGAAGAACCCGTGCCCCGCGACCGGCGCCTCCGGGTCCTCGGCGCCGCGCGTGTCGGCATCGGGGCTGTCGTCCTCGACGCACGTCACGATGCCGAGGCTGACGGTTCCACTCCCGCCGGGGCCGAGACCCTCGAGGTCGCCGCGGATCACGTCGTACCGGATCGGGCCGGACTCCACGTCCCAGGAGACCAGGGTCGGCGTCTCCTTCCCGACCCGGATGCCCGGCGGCACCGTGCCGTCGATCACCCAGACCTCGTTCATCAGGTCCGGGTTGTCCCAGCTCGTGAACTCCCCCGCACCGGAGAAGGCGACCAGGTCCCCGGTCTCGTCGACCGCCGGGCGCTCGGGAACCCCGAACCGGAGTCCACCGACCCGCACGATCTCGCCCGTGGCCACCTCGACCCGGTAGAGGTCCTCCGGGTCGTCCGGGTCGTCCTCGGTGACCGGCGCGCTCGACAGGAAGAAGACGTAGCGGCCGTCCCGGCTGAAGCGCGGACGCGTCGAGTCCCCCTTCGCGAACGATGTCAGCTGGGTCGTGGTGCCGGCATCGAGGTCGTGGACGAAGATCTCCCGGTTGTGCTCCGGGTTCTGCCCGGCGAGGTCCGCCGTCGAGGAGAACGCCACGAGCTTCCCCGCCGCGTCCACGTCCGGCTGGTCCGACCGGTACGACCCGTCCGCGGTGATCGCCCGCAGGCCGGTCCCGTCGCCGCGGATCACGAAGACCTCCCACGAGCCGTCCGGGTTCGTTCCGTCGAGGTCCGCGTTCGACTCGAAGACGACGACGCTGCCGTCCCGGCTGCACCGGGCGTTCCGCGAGGTCGTCCCTTCCGGGCCGTCGGTGAGCTGTGCCGTGCCCGAACCGTCCGGCTGGACGCGGAAGATCTCCCGGGACCCGTCGCCGTTCGCCCCGACCGGGTCGGTGTCCGCGTCGAAGAAGACAACCGACCCGTCGGCGGCGATCACGGGCGCGGCGGCCTCGGTCCCGGCGTCCCCGTCCGTGAGCTGCACCAGACCGCCGCCGTCCCGGTGAACGAGGAACACCTCGGTGGAGAGGTCGAGGTTGTCACCGGTGGCATTCGAGTCCGCGGTGAAGACGATCGTCCACCCGTCACCGGTGACCGAGGGGGCGCCCGCCCCTCCCGACGAGAGGTTCGTCACCTGCGCCAGGCCCGAGCCGTCCCGCCGCACGGCGTAGATCTCGCCGCCCCGGTCCCCGTCCTGCCCGAGAAGGTTCGCGTCGGAGGCGAAGACGACCCAGCTCCCGTCGGCCGCCACGTCCGGCGCCTGGCTGAACCCCCACACGGTGTCCGAGAGCTGGACGATCCCGTGCCCGTTCATGTCCATCGCGTGCAGCTCGGCGTTGTCGTCCGGGTTGTGGCCCCCGGAGAACTCGTTGAACGAGAAGAAGGCGACCCGGGTACCGTCACCGGACACGACGGGGAAGAACGACCCGTAGTCGATCGCCGTCGAGGTCAGGTTGTCGAGGCCGGACCCGTCCGGGTGGATCTTCCAGATCTCGTAGTTGGAGTCCAGGTTCGTGAAACCCTGCACGTGGTTCGAGTGGAAGACGATCCAGTTCCCGTCGTCGGTCACCGAGGGTGCCTGGGCCTGCGGGTCCCCGACGAGGGCGTTCGTGTCGGTCACCTGCCGCAGGCCGGTGCCGTCCCAGTTGACGGCGAAGATCTCGTCGTGGCGATCGCCGTTTCCCCCGACCAGGTCGGCGTTCGACTGGAAGACGACGAGTTGCCCGTTCCCCGAGAGCTGGACCGCCGTCGAGTCCCCCTCCGTCGCCGAGGTGAGCTGCCGGAGGCCGGTCCCGTCGGCGTTGACGGCGAAGATCTCCCGGTTGCCCTCGGGGTTCTGCCCGAGCAGGTCGGCATCGGTGGCGAAGGCGACCCGCTCGCCGTCGTCGCTGATGGCCACGCCGCCGAAACCGGCCGCCAGCGAGTCGATCCCCATCGCCGCCGTGGCATGGGTGAGCTGCCGGAGGTTCTGCCCGTCCAGGTCGACGACGAACACCTGGTCCAGGTGATCGGGGTTCTCGCCGAGGTAGTCGCAGTTCGAGACGAAGGCGACCCGGGAGGCGCCGCCGGCCAGGGCGACGGCGGTCACCGAGCCCGCGTTCGGCGCCGGATCGTCGGTGAGCTGCCGGATCTCCGAGCCGTCGGCCTTCATCACGTAGAGCTCGGGGCTCATGTCGTGGTTGCGGCCGACCAGGTCCGCGGGGGAGGTGAACGCGATCCACTGGCCGTCGTCGCTGACCGAGACGAACGCCGCGGTTCCCGGGAGGAAGTCGGTCAGCTTCTCCCCCGCCCCGGTGACGGCGTCGAAGCGGAAGACCTGGAAGGAGTGGTCGGGGTTGTTCCCGAGCTGGTCCGTGCTCGAGCCGGTGAAGACCCACCGGCCGGCGTCGTCGAGGGCGCCGGGGCCGGCGAGGGAGGTGAGTCCCCGGGTCACCTGCCGGACCACCTGGGCCCGGGCCACCGGGAGGGCGAGCAGGCAGGAAAGAACAGCGACGAGCAAACCCGAACGAGTAGTGACGCTCCGCATGACCCCTCCTTCGCGGGCCGCCGGGGCCCCGCACCCCGCAATGTACGGCGAGGGGGCGCGTTGCGGCGGGGGAACCCCGCCGCTATCCTCCCCCACGAACAGCTCATCGGACGCAGATGTCCGAAAAGCCGCGACGACGTACCACCGGAGACGACGGGATGGGCGAGGTCAACGGGAAAGACCGCCTGGAACGGCTGCGGCGGATCATCGAGGACGTCCACGCGGGCATGCCGGTGGAGCTGGTGAAGCCCCGCCTCGCGAAGCTGGTCTCGGAGGTCAGCCACGAGGAGCTGGTCTCCCTCGAGCAGAAGCTGATCCGCGGGGGAATGAGCCCGAAGATGGTCCGCGGGATCTGCGACCTGCATTCGTCGATCGTCCGGGAGCAGGCGGAGGGAGATCCCCTCGCCCGCGTTCCGGCCGGTCACCCGGTGGACACCTTCCGCCGGTCCCACCGGGCGATCGCCGGCGAGGTGGACCGGATGGAGCGGGTGATGGAACGCGTCCTCGCCGGCGAGGAGGAGAGCGACTCCCTCCTCGAGGAATGGCGGGCGGTCCTCGAGCGCCTCCTGGAGGTCGACAAGCACTACCTCCGGAAGGAGAACCTTCTCTTCCCCTTCCTCGAGCGCCACGGGATCCACGGCCCCAGCCAGGTGATGTGGGCCAAGCACGACGAGATCCGGAAGATGCTTCGCCGGCTCCGGGACGAGCTCGCCCGGGACGACCGGGACCTCGCCCACTGGCAGTACGTGGCCCGGGAGCTCGGGATGCCGCTCTGCCGGGCGATCCTCGAGATGATCTCCAAGGAGGAGAAGATCCTCCTGCCGCTGGCGCTGCAGAAGCTGGCGGCGGGCGAGTGGGGCGAGATCTGGCGGGAGTTGCCCCGCTACCCGTTCTCCCTCGTGCAGCCGTCCATCGGGTGGATGCCTCCGCCTTCGCCCGGCAAGGAAAAGGAAGTGGACTCCCCTGTCTCCGGGCGGGTCTCCCTGGGATCCTCCGGGTCGGTCACCCCCCGCCAGCTCCGGGCCATCCTGAAGACGCTGCCCCTCGACCTGACGTTCGTCGATGCGGACGACCGGGTCACCTTCTTCTCCCACGGGCCCGACCCCATCTTCGACCGGGCGCCCACCGTGATCGGCCGCAAGGTCCAGTTCTGTCACCCGCCGTCGAGCGTCCACCTGGTGGAAAGGATCCTCGACGAGTTCCGCGCCGGGGCCCGCGACTCGGCCACCTTCTGGATCCGGATGGGGGAGCGCTACGTGCTGATCCGCTACTTCGCGGTCCGCGAGGGCGGCGAGTACCTGGGCGCCCTCGAGGTCACCCAGGACATCGCCCCCCTGCGGGAGATCGAGGGTGAACGCCGCCTCCTCGCCGAGGACTGAGTCCCCGGGCTACAGGACGAACCACGGGTAGACGACGACCCCGTCCCGGCGAAACCCCCGATCGCCCCCGTACACCAGGGCCGCCGGACCCTTCTCCAGGCCGGCCACCCGCCTCCACCAGGCGATGCCCGCGAGGAACTCCCGGTCGAACGTGGCGGCCGACCTGACCTCGACCGGGACGAGTTCCCGGCCGAGATCGACCAGGACGTCGATCTCGTGGCCCGCACCGTCCCGCCAGAACCACAGGGACGGCTGCTCCCCGCGGTGCACGAAGTTCTTGAGCAGCTCCGACACGACGAAGCTCTCGAAGACGGCCCCCCGTTCCGCGCGGTGGAACAGTTCCTCCGGCCTCCGGACCTGGAGCAGGTAGCAGAGCAGGCCCGTGTCGAGAAAGTACAGCTTGGGCGTCTTGACGAGCCGCTTGCCGAAGTTCCGGTAGTGCGGCCGGAGCAGGAACACGATGAACGAGGCCTCGAGCACCGACAGCCAACGCCGCGCGGTCGAGTGGGAGATCCCGCAGTCGGACGCGAGCCCGGACAGGTTGACGAGCTGCCCGCACCGCTCCGCACACAGGCGGACGAAGCGCCCCCGGGTCGAGCGGTCCTCGTCGACCAGGACCTGGATGTAGGAGAAGAGGTCCGGCACGCGCCGCACCTCGTCGAGGATGACGGGGCCGGAGAACCGCGCGAGGAACCTCCGCGGATCCTCCCGGGCGAACGCCCGCTCGTCCGGCAGTTCCAGGGAGACGTAGTCGTGCCGCGGGAACACCGCCCGGGCCAGGGTGGTCTTCCCGGACTGGCGCGGCCCCGTCAGCATGACCACCGGGAACCTCCGGGCGG
>Ga0256914_1003711_pt1 | contig 11891 bp, 12 predicted proteins | sample HulkmetaG_FD_191571 | JGI IMG/M metagenome (GOLD analysis project Ga0256914, IMG submission 191571) | Hydrothermal chimney microbial communities from Main Endeavour vent field at the Juan de Fuca Ridge, Pacific Ocean - Hulk | ecosystem: Environmental > Aquatic > Marine > Hydrothermal vents ...
AAATTGATACTGGTTATTTATGTACTCTATTATGTCGTTGGCCGTGTTAAAGAAATCCTTGATGTTGCTTATAATAGAATCAAAGTCCCGTTCTACATTTAAGGTTATTGTTGTGTCCGGGTCAGCTTTTCTAAGATTAAGGGTCACACCAGGAATTACATCCGTAATGGTATTTGAGCTGGAAGTAATTATGTTTCCATTTACTTCCAGTTGAGCATTTTGACCTGACGAGGTCTCCATGTCATAACCCTCAACTAAGGAGCTGAATTGCCCAAAATCAAGTGCCCCTCCCTGTTCGTTGTTTGCCAGAAGATTTACAGACAGCTGGCTGTCTCCAGATGTATTATCAATAATCTGGATGTAGCCATCTGATGTGACGGTTGCGGTAACAGTATTATTAAAGGCGTTTTCAATAGCTGCCAGAAGGTCTCCTACTGTGGAAGTAGCATCTATCGTAAACTGACTTTGTATAGAATTGCCGTTATGATCAGTTCCTGAGATGGTTATGGTCTCTCCTGCCTTAGGGCCTCCAGTGTCTGTATCAATAGAAGTAATGAGAGTAGAGGTAGTTACCGGGTTTCCTCCAGAGGTAAGTGCAACGCTGTTTTTCTGTACTTCTGCCACTGATTCCTGATTAGACCTTAGTATCCCGAGTGCCTCAAGCACATTGTTTGAATCTGTCATATTTGTGGTGTTTATTACTATGTAATAATCGTCACCATCCTGAAGCAGCTCTGCGATGTCACCGGTATTTCCTGCATTCTGCCAAGATGTGTTTATATTGTTTACTATGTCCTCAAGACTGTCTGTAGAAAGATCAATATCCACATTTACGCCTGCAATCTGAACTGTTCCTGAAGGAGCGGATGTAAGAGAAAGCAGACTACCTACAGCAGTAGTGGAATCAGAAAAACGGTTACTCTCTGCACCACTGCTTACCTGATGTAACAAGCTTTTACTACTTCCTGCGATTCCCAGCTCCTGAAGAACACTGCTGGCGCTGGCATTTAACAGGGTAAATCCGGACTCACCTGTTTCTTCAGTAGTTATTGAAAGCCTGTATTCATTTGAACCTAATTGAACTATAGACGCTACAACCCCATTGTCTAAGGAATTTATCTTTCCAGCAATATCTGAAAGCGAATCTGTACTCGCTATGGAAACAACCTCCCCATTTACCAATATATCCCCTGAAATACCCAGCTCTGAAGTGCTACTTGAAAAGCTCTTACTTTGAATACTTTCTGATTGGGCCAAGGAAAGCACTCTAATCCTATAAGTTCCAGCAGTAGCGTTCGAACCCGAAGTTGCCAATAATATGGTCTCAGGATCTACACTGCTGTCACTCGATAGCTCGGTTGTATAAACATCAAAATCCTCTGATTGGTTAATAAGATCGGCTTTTGTTTTCAAAGACAAAAGTTTGGCGTTTATGTCCTGCCATGCTGAGAGCTTGCTTTCATAGTCCTGTTTTTTCTGCTCTAACAGATCCACTGGCCTGTGTTCTATCTGCATTATCTTCTCAATCAATGATGACCAGTCCATTCCCGAGCTTATTCCACTCATAGCAAAAGTGCCGGGCATCCTCACATCCTCCTATGAAGAGATCTTTTTTTAACGAATTCTTCCATAAAAGAGATCATGTCCAAAATCTTCTCCAATGGAGCCTCTCGCACCACCTGTTTAGTTTCGTTATCTATTACCTTTATGACATAGATTTTAGTTTTTTGATGAACACTTATACTGACGCTGAAGTTGTTTTGAGCCATTTTTTTGAAAAAACGCTTTATTTCTTCAAAAAGCTCTTTTTTGTCTACAAATTCTGTCTTCACAGGTTGGGGTTTAACTTTTGCCTTAACATGACTTTTTACAACATCCGGGGTTATCTTATCTTTGACAATTTCGATAAAATTATTGTATGTTATATCGTGAATTTTCATTATAACCCCTCATTAGAGGGAGCCAGGTGGTTGGATATTAACCACTGGCTCCTTTCTTTTTACCTCAACAAGCTGAGCACATTGTTGGGTAGTGAGTTTGCTTGGGCAAGCATTGCCATACCGGACTGAACAAGCACCTGATTCTTCGTAAAATTTGCCATCTCTGCTGCCATGTCTGCATCTCTTATCACTGAATCTGAGGCAGTGTAATTCTGGATCATGGTCTGCAGATTCTCTTGTCTGTAGACAAGTTTGTTTTCTGCTCTACCCACATTAGCCAACCAGCTATTCAAACTGGAAAGAGTATTGTCTATGTAATCCAAAGATTCCTGTGCGCTTGTAAGATTGCTGAGGTTAATAGTCTGAAGCCCTAAGTCCGCACTGGATGTAATTTTATTAATTTGTATTGTGATAAGGTTAGAAGAGTCACTTGTAAGACCAACTCCGAATGTAAATGTTGTATCAGAACTGTTACTAAACAGATTCATTCCAGCATACTTTGTACTTTTGGCCAGCTTAACCATTTCATCTATTATCTGGGTAGCCTCATTATTTATTACGGTTCTTCTGGAGCTATCCACTGTATCTGAAGCAGCTTCCACTGCCAGCTCTTTAAGTCTTCTCGTCATATCAACTAATCTGTTCAGAGTTCCTTCGGCTGTCCTTACCATGTTCACAGCTTGGGATGCATTGTTATACGCAACCCTTAAGCCAGCAATTTCGTGTCTGAACTGGTTGCTGATAGCAAGTCCTGCTGCGTCATCTGCTGCATGGTTAATGCGATAACCAGAGGTTAACCTTTCTAATGCCTTGTCGAGCCCAGCCTGGGATCGACTCAGCCACCCAACTACATTTTGGGCTGAAACATTTGTGGCGATCCTAATAGCCATAATCAAACCTCCTTAATTTTTTGGTTATTATTTCGACTAATTTTTCAAGATTGTTCGGCAGTTATTTTTTTTTCGAACCATTTTTAAAAACTTCCGAAATGTTTCTTAAAGAAGGAGTTTTGAGGAGGACGACCATGACAGATATGATTGAATTGGATGATGAGATATTGCAGGATTTTTTAGCAGAATCAAAAGAAAATATAGAACAATTGGATGAAAAATTTGTGGAGTTAGAACAGGACCCCACAAACAAGGAGCTCTTATCAAGCATATTCAGAATCATGCACACCCTGAAAGGTACTTCAGGTTTCTTTGGATTTACTACACTGCAAGCAATATCTCATGCAGCTGAAGACATATTGGCAAAATTAAGAGATGGGGTTGTATCAGCAGACCAGCAGATAATAGACATGCTTCTTAAAGCTACTGATTACATAAAGGCCATTGTTGCATCCATAGAAAAGGAAAAAAAAGAACCAGAAGATAAAGTGTATAGGGATTTTATAAAAGTAGTAAGGGAATTTGCAGATAATTTGGGAAAAGAGTCAGAAAAGAATCATGAGGGACAAGACAGAAACGAAAACAACATCCCAAAAGATAAAGCAGAAAACACAAAGTCTGCTCACAATAAAGATACGCAGAAGCAGGACTTCAGGAAAGAAGAAAAAGCACCTGTGGTTCATCTGACAGACACTCACATAAAAGTAGATATAGGGCTTTTGGATAAGCTTATGAATCTTGCTGGAGAATTGGTTCTTTCAAGAAACAGACTTGTACAGATAGCCAATTCTTTGAATGATCCTGAAATAATCTCTGCTACTCAAAGGCTGTCTCTTGTGACTACCGAACTTCAAGAAGAAATAATGAAAACCAGGATGCAGCCAATCGGAACCGTATTTAACAAATTTCCAAGAATAGTCAGAGACTTGTCCAGGGTAGCTAACAAAAAAGTAAAATTGACAATAGAAGGAGCAGATACGGAACTGGATCGCTCTATTATAGAAGCGATAAAAGATCCTTTAACCCACATAGTAAGAAACTCGATAGACCACGGGATAGAACCTCCTGAAGAAAGGGTAAAAATGGGAAAACCTGCAGTAGGACACCTTTTGCTGAGAGCATATCATGAAGGAGGTCAGGTCATAATAGAAATAAAAGATGACGGAAGAGGTATAGACATAGAGAAGGTAAAAGAAAAGGCGCTGCAAAAAGGTCTGATAAGTGAAGCGGAGGCAAACAACCTTTCAGATAGAGAGGCAATAAATTTGATTTTTAAGCCCGGATTCTCCACGGCAGAAAAAGTTACCAACATATCCGGACGAGGAGTGGGAATGGATGTCGTGAAAACAAACATAGAAAAATTAGGAGGAAGCATAGACATACAGACTGAAAAAGGGCGGGGCACCACCCTTACAATGAAGATTCCTCTTACTTTGGCTATTATTCCGGCTTTAATTGTGAGCTGTCACGGTCAGAGGTATGCCATACCCCAAGTAAACCTTAAAGAGCTGGTCATATTAAATAAAGAAGAAATAGTAAAAGATGTACAAGTTATAGGGGACTCTAAATTTTACAGATTAAGAAATGAGGTTATACCTCTTTTTTATTTAGAGGACATACTCGAGCTTCCAGAACAAAACACAAAAGATAAAATGAGCATTATTATTCTAAATTCTGGTTTGCTTGAGTTTGGGCTTGTGGTAGACAAAATACTGGATTCAGAGGAGATAGTAGTAAAACCTCTCGGAAAACATTTTCAAGGCATACCAGTTTACGCTGGTGCCACCCTTATGGGAGACGGAGGAATTGCCCTGATACTGGATGTAGTGGGCATCTCTTCCGTGCTCGACATAAAGAAAGGAGAAACCGAATCTATCAAACATGAAGCAAAAGATATTACATCCAAAGGGGATGAACAGTTCTTCTTGATATTTCAGATTTCAGAACAGGGTGAACACTTTGCTATACCTTTAGCGCTTGTTGCAAGATTAGACAAAATAAAATCTAAGGACATAGAGTCTGTGGCAGGAAGAGAGGTGGTTCAATATAGAGGTTATAGTATGCCACTAATCAGGCTGGATCAATTTATGCCTGTAAGTCCGCTGGCTGATAAAGAGGAGTACAACATCATAGTATTTAACACAGGAGGCAGAGATGTGGCATTTCTTGCCTCCCACATCGTTGACAGCATACACGCCTATTTTGAATTGGATGAAGAGCTTTACGAATTTGATGGAGTGTTAGGTTCGGCTATCATAAGAGGTCATACAACTCTGTTTGTGGATGTGTTCAAGATTATAGAGATGTACAATCCAGATTGGTTTAAGAGATATTTTTCTGCTAAGCTATGTGAAATACTGTTAGCTGAAGATTCGGTATTTTACAGAAATCTGATAAGTTCATATCTGTCCAGTTTTGGGTATTCTGTAACTACTGCTAAAAACGGACAAGATGCGTGGAACAAACTACAACAATATGATTTTGATCTATTATTAACAGATATAGTAATGCCAGAGATGGACGGGTTTGAGCTAAGTTTTAAGGTAAGACAAGATGAAAGACTAAAGTACATGCCGATTATAGCTATAAGTTCCGAAGATATAAAGAAGAGTAGTGATTCAGGAATAGACGAATTTGTACCAAAGTTAAAATTAGAAAGGCTAACAGGAGCTATAGAAAAGGCCCTTCAGAAAAGACTCAAAAAAGCAGCTTAAAGGAGGCCGAAATGATGTTTATAACATTTTACTTTAGTAACTTTCTGTTTGCCTTACCAGTAGAAGATGTGCTGGAAATAAAAAAATCCGCAGAAATAACCCGCGTTCCTTTAAGTCCTTCTCATGTGGAAGGAATTATAAACCTCAGAGGTCAAATAATTACCGCTATACATCTGGCAAAAAAATTGGGGCTTAAGTTTGATGAAAAGAAAAACGGGTACTATCATGTAATCGTGAAGACATCTCAAGAACCCATAAGTATACTGGTAGAAGAAATCGGTGACGTAATAAGTATAGAGGAAAAGGATCTGGAACCTGTGCCAGATCATCTGGAAGGTATAGACATACAGTACATTAAAAACATAAGCAAGCTATCTAACAGATTGCTTATTGTATTAGACTCAGAGTCCATAAAAAAGTAAAGAGGCTAAGTCATGAAAGTATTAGTAGTCGATGATTCCAAGGCTGTAAGAGGAATAGTAAAAAAGATGCTCAAAAACTTAGGACATGAGGTTTATGAAGCAGAAAACGGAGAAAAGGCATTGGAATCTCTATACGAACACAACTGGTTTGATCTCATCCTCTTAGACTGGAATATGCCGGGTATGAATGGATACGAGTTTTTAAAGATCGTTAAAAAAAATCCTGAATGGCAAGACATAAAAATCATGATGGTTACAAGCGAAAATCAACAAGAGAGTGTCTTAGAAGCCCTGAATGCAGGAGCAGATGAATACCTCATGAAACCTTTTGATCAAGAAATGCTGCTCACCAAAATCGAAATGATAATGGAGGATGTATGAACAAAATAAGGGTCTTAGTGGTAGATGACAGTGCTGTGTACAGAAAGATATTAACCAGTATACTGAAAAAAGACTCCCAAATAGAAGTGCTGGGAAGCGCTGCAAATGGAAAGATAGCACTCGAATTGCTCAAAAAACTAAAACCAGATGTAATTACACTGGATCTTGAAATGCCAGAAATGGACGGCTTAGAAACACTGGATCACATAAAAAAAGAGAGTCTGCCTGTAGGCGTTATAGTCTTTTCTTCCCATTCTCAGGCAGGAGCAAAATTAACCTTTGAGGCCTTAGAAAAAGGGGCTTTTGATTTTCTGCCAAAGCCTTCAAACAGCTCATTTTCCCAAAACATGGAAAAAATAGCAAATTCCCTTATTCCCAAAATCAAGCTCTGTTATGTAAAGAAGAGATCTTTTTCCAGCAGGCAAACTCGTTTTTCTGACACCTTATACACAACCTCTGTAAGAAAAGGCTTTAAACCTGAAATAACTCTTATCCCAAAGAGGGATGCTGTAGCAATAGGCTCATCAACTGGGGGACCAAGTGCTCTGAAAGAAGTGCTTTCCCGACTGGATCCAAAGACATCCGTGCCTATTTTTATAGTTCAACACATGCCCCCTGTATTCACCACACAACTGGCAGAAAGATTAAACAAGATATGTCCGTTAACAGTAAAAGAAGCAGAAAATGGGGAAGTAGTAAAATCAAAGGTCATATATGTAGCACCAGGAGATTATCACATGGAGGTAAGAAAAGAAAATGAGCATGTCATCATAAAGCTACATAAAGGCCCGCCAGAAAACAACTGCAGACCCTCAGTAGATGTGCTTTTTAGAAGTGCTGCAGAGGTATACAAAAACAAAATACTGGCAATTATCTTAACTGGAATGGGAAATGATGGATTCAAAGGAGCAAAAATGCTAAAAGAAAAAGGGGCATATGTGGTGGCTCAAGATGAAGAAAGTTCAGTGGTATGGGGTATGCCCGGAGTAGTTGCAAAAGCTGGTGTAGCAGATGAAGTTATCCCTCTGGACAAAATCGCCAAGCTTATTTCAGAGGTTGCTAAAAAATAATGATAAGAAGTGAGATAGTTGCCTTTTTTTCTAACTTTGCCTTAAAGCACATAGGTATAGCCATAGGTAAGGAAAAGGCTTATTTAATAGAAAGTAGATTAGACGAGCTTTCAAAAAGTATGGGTCTTAACATAGAAGAGCTGTATAAACAGGCAAAAAGCAATCTCACAAATGAACTTCTAAACAGACTCATAGATGCATTAACCACTAATGAAACCTACTTTTTTAGAGACAAAATACAGTTTGAAGCCTTAAAAAAACATGTAATTCCAGAACTTATTCAAAATAATAGTCTAAAAAAAAGACTCAGAATATGGAGCTGTGCCTGTTCTACAGGACAAGAACCCTACAGTATAGCGCTTTTGATAAGCGAGCACTTTCCTGAATTATTAAACTGGCATCTTGAAATCATAGGCAGTGACATATCTAAGAAAGTGATAGAATACGCAAAAAAAGGAGAATTTTCTCAGATAGAAATAAATAGAGGTCTTCCTGCCAAAATGCTTGCAAAATACTTTAAACAAAAAGGCAATAGATGGGTGCTGGACAACAAAATAAAAAGACTAGTAAAGTTCGTCCAAGTAAATTTAAAAGAAAATTTCACTCGCTTAGGAAAGTTTGATCTCATATTTTGCCGATATGTGCTTATTTACTTTTCGGATGAATTAAAAAGAAATATTTTAAGTCGCTTAGAAAAAAGCCTGAATCCAGGTGGATATTTGTTCCTTGGAGGCAGTGAAGTGCTTCCTGCTATCGGAAATTCTTCTCTGGTGAGAAAAGAGTTAGGAAGATGCATTTGTTACTACCTGCCTCGCTGATTCTTCTTCTGAAGCAGTTTCTCCATACAAAAGCCCTGCCAAGTAGTTTATCAATTTAGTATGAGTAATAACTCCTACGATTCTTCTGTTCTTACAGACCGGCAGATATGGATACCCTTGTTTTAGATAATAATCGAGTACCTCTTCCAAAGATGCATTGTAAGGCACGGGAGTAATATCTCTTTCTAAGAACCATTCTACTTGAAAGTTTTTTGTGGCCAAATCTTGCTCTCTACAATATTCCCTAAAAGGTTCTTCCAAAAATGGACTCAGACCCTTTCTTATGTCTGCCATACTCAACAGCCCGACAAACTTTAATCCATCCACCAGCACAATGAAGTCTACACCGTACTTTTGCATATTGTTAACAGCATTCCACAGAGAAGTTCCTAACTGTGCTACAGGAAAATCTTCTTCCATAATGTACTCTATATGAAAACCAGAAGAATCTTTTCTGACAGAAGGAGGTCTGAAAGGTTTAATAGATGCTTTAAGAACAGATTCGCTGGCATCTGACGAGTCTTTTTCTTCATGAATCTCTTCTGTCTCGTTCTGAACTTTATTATCTGCACCTGCTGGCTCTTCTTCCTCGTCCGGATTAATGTGTTTCGCTATAAGATCGGCCAGCTCCCTGCTAAAGATCATACTCATAGAAAATGTAACCGGACCCACTACTTTTACATTGGCTGTGTAAGTAACAAACTCCTTTTCAGCCGGCAGAAAGGAAAGATCATTTTCATCTACTATAAAGTTTTCGTTCATTACCAAGTGCATGTCTTTTTGGACCTTTTCCATCAGTACATCATTCAGTTTGCCCACCAACATGTTAAATATCTCTTTTTGAGCATCCAATATAGACTCGTTTACTTCTCCTTTTTTCATAAGAGAGTCTATGTTACTCTGAGGCAGAAGCAGTAGCTTAGCACTCAGAAAAATACCTCCACTTTTTTCCATTATGAGAAACAGGCTGTCTTCTGAAAGATTATCAACCCCTACTTTGCATCCAAATGCCTTATTCCACAATACTGATTTTATATCTTCCACCTTTCCTGCCGGACCTTTTCTAAACCCAAGAACAACATCTCCCTGCACCAGCTCCTTAAAAAGCTCTTTGATATTTTTAAAAAGAGGTCTTAAAACTGGCCCCAATCTGTCAGCTTGCATAACTGCTTACCTCACCACACTTGATAAAGTGGAACCCAGAGCTTCTGGAGTAAAAGGCTTTCTTATAAAACCATCTACTCCCAGCTGTTTGGCCTTTTCTATAACCATTTCTGAACCTTCTGTGGTTATCATTACAACAGGTATGTCTTTTGTTTCTCCTGAAGACCTGAGCGCCTCTAATAGCTCTAAGCCGTTCATTTCTGGCATGTTTATGTCAGTTAAAACAACATCTACTCCTCCATTAGAAATCATCTGCAGGGCTTCTTTTCCGTTTCCTGCTTCCAAAAATTCGTCTACTTTAAACCCTGACTGTCTGATCCCTCGCATTATAATCTTTCTCATGGTGGTTGAATCATCAACAATGAGTAATTTCATGGTAAAACCTCCTCTTTATTTTTCTTCGAATGTGGTTAACAAATAAAATGGCTGATTTTGAATCAAAAATCTAAAAAGTATCGGCGTATTGTTATGGGAAAGCGATACAAGATGACCCTTCCCGGTTATAATACTCGGAAGAGACAATTTAAAGATGTTTCCTATCCTGTTATTCAGGTCTCCTGCCACCATGTTGGTAATCTCTCCGATTCCATCCTTTAGATCATCATCTGAGATTTGCTCTGCGTCCATGGAAAGCATGTTGGCCACCACTGACTTACCCAGATCCTTCGGAAAACTTATGGCAATAGAACCTTTAACCTTGTCGTTAGAAAGACCGATCACACCGGTTACATCACCTTTTACTTTATCATTGTTGCAGATAAGTACCTGATCTTTCTCAACCTCCAAGCCTGCCATCATATCGAATACACTTTTTGTGGCCTCCAGAATGTGTTCTAAAAATGGTTCTTTTATTCCCTTTTCCATAACAAACACCTCTTTTTCTTTTTTTTTCTATATATCGGCTCTGAATGTCGGGGTGTTCGGCTTTTGTGAAAAATGTCTTGAATCATGTCATTTTTAATGATATGCTGGCATTAAATATTTTGTGAGGTGTCCCGCCTATTAAGCAGTTCTTTTTGATTCTCATACCAACAGTAGGGGTGAGAAGGATTTTAAAAATTAAAAGTCTTTAAGGAGGTTTTTTATGGAAAGGGTAGTAAAAAATGGGGATACGGTAAAAATTCACTACACCGCCAAGCTAAAAGATGGGAATGTGTTCGAATCTTCCAGAGGACATGTGCCGTTTCAATTTACGGTAGGTGAAGGAAGTGTTATCCCCGGACTTGAAAAGGCAGTAATCGGCATGAAAGTGGGAGAAACCAAGACAGTGGAAATCCCGCCTGAAGAGGGCTTTGGCCCAAGGCATGAGGAGCTGGTATTTAAAGTGGAGAAAAGCTCTATTCCCAAAGACATAGAGCCTTTTATAGGACAAAACTTGCAAATGCAGCATCCTGATGGAGGGTATGTAAACCTCATAGTTACTGATATAGACGACGAGTCCATAACCTTAGATGCAAATCATCCTCTTGCTGGAAATGAGATCATATTTGAGTTAGAATTAGTAGAAATCGTTACCCAGTAAAAAGGGAGGGCTCTCAAGGGTTCTTCCTAAAGCTTCTCCTGCTGGTTTTTCGGGTGGCCTTCTTCCTTCCAGCAGGAGAAGCGAGAAAAAGTTTTTGGCTATGAAAAACAAAGACAAAAAGGAAATCGCTTTAAAAATAAGCAAAGAAATCGTGATAAAATTTATTGAAGTAGGAAGAGTCTCTGTCAGCTCTTTTGAAGAAACATGGAATTTAGTATTTAAGACTGTGCTTTCTTCCCTGGAAAAAGAAGATAAAGACGACGATGACTAATATATCACCTTTACTAAAAACAGACCTCTGGCAGGGGCTTTTTTTCCAGCAACTGTTCTGTCACGAGCAGCAAATATATCCTTAAATTCTTCTAAACTTATCTTCCCATATCCTAACTGCACCACAGTTCCTACTATATTTCTTACCATATGCCTTAAAAACCCGTTTGCTTCTACCACGATTCTTAAAAGATCATCGGCATCCTTATAAAGGTCTATTTTAAAGATAGTTCTGACTGGATTTTTTACGGAGCTTCCAGCAGACATAAAAGAGGAAAAATCATGTGTCCCTTTAAGTAATGAAAGCGCCTTTTTCATCAACTCTATATCGAGTTTTGGAATCACATGCCAGTGGTACTTTCTGGTAAAGATATCGGGTTCTGGTCTGTTTAATATTCTGTATTCGTAGATCTTTGACTTTGCCATGTATCTGGCATGAAATTCCAGAGGTACATATTCTGCAGATTTTATGTAGATATCTTCCGGCAGAAGAGAGTTAAGAGCATTTTTTATCTGCAAAGGAGTTAGTTCAGAATTCGTTCTAAAATTAGCCACCTGATTTAATGCATGAACTCCAGCATCTGTTCTTCCCGAACCTATCACTCTTATATTTTCTCCTGTAATTTTTTTAAGCTGAAGCTCGATTGTACCTTGTATTGTTCTTTTGTCTTTCTGGACCTGCCAGCCGTGATAATTGGTT
>Ga0256914_1003712_pt1 | contig 11889 bp, 12 predicted proteins | sample HulkmetaG_FD_191571 | JGI IMG/M metagenome (GOLD analysis project Ga0256914, IMG submission 191571) | Hydrothermal chimney microbial communities from Main Endeavour vent field at the Juan de Fuca Ridge, Pacific Ocean - Hulk | ecosystem: Environmental > Aquatic > Marine > Hydrothermal vents ...
AGTTGCTTCTCAAATTCAAAATATTGCTGCGACTGGCACTTTATGAATTAATCTTTCTCTCGGCCATTCCGGCCCACGCCACGTTAAACGAATACGTGAATTTGGCCAAAAAGAAAGTCAGCGGCTTGCAGGCCAAAATTCTCAACGGACTTTTACGTTCCTACCTGCGGCAAGCCGACACATTAAAGCCGGAAGAGAAAATCGACGATCCCGTCGAACGCCTGAGCATCCGCTATTCATTTCCCCAATGGATGATCAAACGCTGGATCGGGTTCTGGGGCGAGCAGGAAACCGAGGCCTTGTGTGCCGCCTTGAACGAACCGCCCGATTTTGACATTCGCATTAACACGCAAAAAATCAGTGCGCAAAAATTCAAAAAGCTTTTGCTGAAAGAAAATGTGCCTTTCCATGAAACCACGTTCGATGCCAATGTGGTTCGCGTGAAAGACATTCAACCTTTTTTACGCCACCGCTGGTTCGAAAAAGGATATTGCGTGGTGCAGGACGAGAGTGCGGCCCTGGTGGTTAAGCAAATGGAATTGGAAAAGGGACGGACCGTGCTGGATATGTGTGCCGCGCCGGGCGGGAAATACGTAAACATGCTGCAACAGGCACCGGAAAAAGCATTTTTGCTGGCAATGGATGTAGATGCGGGGCGCCTGCGGAAAGTCAAAGAAAATGTGCAACATCTTTTTTTAAGCGGTGCCCGTTATGTGGTGGCCGATGGCCGCCGTTTGCCCTTTCGGAAATTGTTTGATCGAATCCTGATTGATGCTCCGTGCAGCGGATTGGGTGTTATCCGCAAACATCCGGACATTAAGTGGCGCCGTTCGTTCAAGGAAATTGTCGAATTTTCCGGTATTCAAAGAGAGTTGTTACGTGCCGCCCATGCACAGCTAAAAAAAGGAGGACTATTGATATACAGCACCTGCACCATCGATTACTTTGAAAACGAAAATGTCATCGAAAGTTTTTTGGAAGAATACGGGAAAGATTACGAAGTGCTGCCTCCGGTTGTACCGGAGCCATCGATGATACAGGGGAATTTTGTGCGCATTTTCCCCCATCGGCACGGGATGGATGGCAGTTTTATTGCGCGATTGCGAAAAAAATAAGCAAATATTGCGCCGAAATGGGTAATAGGGCTTGATAAAGAGAAAGAAATTATTTACATTTGGCAGTCATAATAAAATGGAATGATGCCGGTAAATTATGCTCGAAGAATTAACATCGAAGTTAGAATCGACATTTAAACGACTGCGCGGCTACGGGAAGCTAACGGAAAAGAATATTGAAGATTCTTTGAAAGAAATCCGGCGCGCATTGTTAGAAGCGGATGTTAACTACAAGGTTGCCAAAGACTTTGTAGAAAAAATAAAGCAAAAAGCGGTCGGCGAAGAGGTGTTACGCAGCGTAACACCGGGCCAGATGGTCGTTAAAATTGTAAACGACGAGCTGGTACGTTTGTTGGGCGGCACGACGGCTACCATTCGTCAGGCGGGAATTCCCCCGACGATTATCATGTTAGCCGGTTTGCAGGGTTCGGGTAAAACCACCTTTGCCGCTAAGCTGGCCAGGTATTTGCAAAAGAAAAACCGCAAGCCCATGTTAGTGGCCGCCGATGTGTATCGCCCGGCAGCCATTCAGCAATTAAAAATATTGGGTCAAAGCATTAATGTGCCGGTGTACGAAGAAGGCGCTTCCGATCCGGTAAAGATTGCCTTTAATTCCATCAGCGCTGCCCGTAAGCAGATGTGCGACACGGTGATTCTGGATACGGCCGGTCGGTTGCACATCGACGAGCAAATGATGGAAGAGCTGGTGCGCATCAAAAATCGGGTGCGTCCCCACGAAATTTTATTCGTGGCCGACGGCATGACCGGTCAGGATGCGGTAAACACAGCCAAACAATTTGCGGAACGTTTGAACTTTGACGGCGTTGTGTTAACAAAGATGGACGGCGATGCGCGCGGTGGTGCGGCACTTTCCATTAAAGCCATTACCGGTAAGCCCATCAAGTTTATCGGGGTGGGCGAGAAGTTGGACGACATCGAGCAATTCCATCCAGACCGCATGGCCTCCCGTATTTTGGGCATGGGCGATGTGGTTACGCTGGTGGAAAAGGCCCAGGAAGTCGTCGATAAAAAGAAGGCCGAAAAGTTAGAGAAAAAGCTGCGCAAGGCCGAGTTTGATCTGGACGATTTTCTGGATCAGTTGCAGCAAATTAAAAAGATGGGTTCTTTGGAATCCATTTTACGCATGATTCCCGGGGTGGGAAGCCAATTAAAAAATGTGCAGGTGGATGATCGGCAGCTCATCCGGGTGGAAGCCATCATTAATTCCATGACCAAAGCCGAACGGCGCAATCCGAAAATTTTAAACGGAAGTCGCCGTAAACGCATTGCCCTGGGGAGTGGCACCAGGGTGCAAGATGTAAATCAACTCTTGCGCCAATTTGATCAGATGAAAAAAATGATGAAACAAATGAACAAAAAATCGTTCCGGGGATTCGGTGGAATGCCCTTAGGAATAGGTTAGAAAAAAGTTGGAGGTTAACACTTTGGCAGTTCGAATCAGATTACGTCGAATGGGAAGGAAAAAGAGACCATACTATCGGATCGTGGTAGCAGATAGCCGGTCGCCTCGTGACGGACGTTTTATCGAAACGTTGGGAACGTACAATCCTTTACAAGAACCGATGCAGGTAGAAGTAAAAGAAGATCGGGTGTTCTATTGGCTTAAAAATGGCGCTCAGCCTACGCAAACGGTACGCAGTTTATTGCGGAGAAAAGGTATTTGGCTGAAATGGGATTTAATGAAACACGGCGCCGACGAAGCCAAAATTACCGAAGAATTCAAAAAATGGGAAGTGCTCCAGTTGGAACGTCAGAAACGATTGGAAGCACAGAAAGCCCAGCAGGCCAAGGCTAAAAAAGCCGAGCCGGAACCCGAAGTAAAAGAAGAACCGGCTCCACAGGCAGAAACAGAACAAGCGGCAGAAGAAAAGCAAGAAGCATAAAATTCTTGTTTTTTGGATGGAATCTTACTATAATATTGTAAAGATAAAAGTTAACTGCAGTTGTGAATGTTTACTAAACGGAGGGACGTGTTGTGGATATGAAAAATTTCGTCGAGTTCATCGCCAAACATCTGGTTGACAAACCTGATGAAGTTCAGGTGACGGAAGTTGAAGGTGAACGTGTAACGGTATATGAACTGCGCGTTGGTGAAGGCGATTTAGGTAAGGTGATCGGCAAACGAGGTCAAACTGCTAAATCCATCCGTACGCTTTTGGCCGCAGCTTCTGCAAAACAAGGCAAACGTGCCGTTCTGGAAATTCTCGAATAAGCGAGAATGTTTGTTGTCGGCAAAATTCTAAAACCGCATGGTATTAAAGGCTCGGTGAAAGCAGAAGTGATTACTTCATTTCCCGAGCACTTTTTAGAATTAAAGACCGTTTTTATCGAACAGGAAAATCAAAAGCAAGCCTATTCGATCGAAGAAGCGCGCTTATCGGATAGGTTTGTTTTTATTAAATTTTCAGAAATAAATAATGTGGAACAGGCCGAAGCGCTGCGGAATAAATACATCTTTATCACGGCCGACCAGCTAACACCTCTGCATGAGGATGAATATTACATCCATGACCTTATCGGACTGACGGTTGTGGATGAAAAGGGCCGCATGCTGGGGCAAATTAGTGATGTGTGGTCTTATTTGGCCAATGATGTGTACGTTCTGCAAACTCCCGACAAAAAGGAGAAGTTGATTCCGGCCATTAAGTCTGTGGTAAAAGCGGTTAATTTAAAGGAGCGTACCATGACGGTTCATGTGTTGGAAGGTATGCTCGATGAGTGAGTGTTCTTTGAGATGCGCATCGATATTGTAACAGGATTCCCGAAAATCGTTGAAGGCCCGTTAAACGAAAGCATCATTAAAATGGGGCGACGCAAAAAGGCCGTGGAAATTGCCATTCACGATTTGCGCGATTTTACCACGGATAAGCACCGCACCATTGATGACTATCCTTACGGCGGCGGGCCGGGCATGGTGCTGAAAATCGAACCGTTTTACAAAGCCTTGCAGCAAATTTTTTTGGAACGGGATGTGAGCAAAGCCCACATTGTGATGCCCTCGCCACGCGGACGCGTATTTAATCAATCGGTTGCAACTGAGCTTAGCCTAAAAGAGCATCTGGTGTTTTTGTGCGGGCATTACAAGGGAATCGATGAGCGAATTCATCACTTTTACAAAATCGATGAAATCTCCATCGGAGATTACATTCTAAGCTCGGGCGAAATTGCCAGCCTTGTGATCATCGATTCGATTGTGCGGCTTTTGCCCGGAGTAATCAAAGATATTAATTCGGCCTGGACCGATTCTTTTTCCGAAGACCTTCTGGATGTGCCTTATTACACACGTCCGGAAGAATTCATGGGAGTTAAGGTTCCCGAAGTGCTCCTTTCGGGGCACCATCAAAAGATCGCGGAATGGCGGCAAAAAATGCGCGAAAAAATCACGAAAGAACGCCGCCCGGATTTGTACAAAAAATATGTAGAAACAACCAAATAAAAATGTGAGACAGAACTATGGACATTTTACATGCAGTAACGGCTAATCAATTACGAATGGATATTCCTGAATTCCAGCCCGGAGACACGGTTGCGGTTCACGTGCGCGTTATCGAAGGAAACAAAGAGCGCATTCAGGTTTTCCAGGGTGTTTGCATTAAACGCAAAGGTGGCGGTATTAACGAAACTTTTACCGTACGCAAAATATCAAACGGTATTGGCGTAGAACGAATTTTCCCGCTCCATTCGCCACGTTTGGCAAAAATAGAAGTAAAAAGACGCGGAAAGGTTCGTCGGGCCAAATTGTACTACTTGCGCAGTCGTCGCGGGAAAGCCGCCCGAATCAAAGAACGTGTTTAAAGACTTTTAGGCCGCCGTTCTCGGCGGCTTTTTTAATTTTAAAGGCTTCGGGAACTTCTCCCGAAAAGCAGAAAAGACAAAGAGAAAATTCATTTTCCCCTGGCACCTCGTAAGTACATTCCATTGCCAACCCCACAAAACCGCAGAAAAATTTTTTCTCCGTTGCCTGTTATGGTATTTTTCTCCTATATTTAGTGAACAATTATTAATGTGGAGAAGCCCTTGTCACAAGCACAAAAGATTTTTGGCCTATTGTTCCTGTCTTTGTTATTGGGGTGTGCCGTTCAGATGGCGCCTTCGGGCGGACCGGTTGATAAAATTCCTCCGGAAATTCTTCGTACCGTACCTCTTTCGGGAGCCATTCACCTGCCTACCGACCTTGCACAAATTAAAATCGAATTTTCTGAGCGTATGCAGGAAGGCACAGAGCGCAATAATCTGTTCATTTCACCACCGGTGCCTTTTGAAACCCACTGGAAAAAGGGACGCATTCTTCTGGTGAAATTGAAGGACACCCTGAAAGCGCAGCAAACCTACGTGCTTTCCGTTGGCAGCGGGCTGGAAGATTTGCACAAAAATAAGATGCGCCACAGTTTTGCTCTGGCATTCTCCACCGGCGATACGATTGATCAGGGGCGCATTGCCGGACGGATTTTCGGTCTGAAACCTCGCGAATCGTTTTATGTTTTTGCCTATGCGCTAACCGACACTTCCCACTTCGATCCGTTTAGCCGGAAACCCGCTTATGTGACGCTTTCGGGAGACAAGGGTAAATACGTTCTGGAATATTTAAAGAGCGGGAAATACCGCGTCATTGGCGTGGAAGACCGCAATCACAATTTGTTGCTGGATGGAATTTCGGAACGGTTTGCGCTTACCTATCGAGACGTTGCGCTGCATGATTCGCTTAATTCTGTTGAGAACCTGGACATGATGGTGACTCAATTAGACACAACCGCACCCAAGTTGGTCGGTGTGCAGGCTTTGGCTTCAAATCTAATTCGCGTGCGTTTTAGCGAACCCGTACGCTGGGATAGCCTGAGCGCTCTTACTTTACGCGATAGCCTGACCGGGCAAAGATGGCCGATTATTGCTATGGGCAAATCCAATGAAAAAGACAATTGGTGGGAAATCATTTGCCGACCATTGGACAGCCTGCAAGTGTACCAATTAAAATGCTGGAACATTGCCGACAGCAGTGGTAACAGAAGTGCCGATACGTTGCTGGCCTATTTTACGGTAAAGCTCCGGAAAGATACAACGGCTTTTAAGCTGATCGGGCACTTGCCGGCCGACAGTGCCCGTAATGTTTCGCCCGAAACACGCATCAAATTGGAGTTCAATCAACCGGTAAATTGGAACAAGGTGAGTGCGCGTTACCGGTTGCGGAACGATTCTCTGCAGACGGTTTCGGGGAAATGGCAGGTGGAAAATTTGTACACCGCTTACTTTATTCCCGAAAAAAATCTGGAACCCGGCCGGGGATATTTTTCCATCCTGACTTTAAAAGGCCTGAAAAGCTATTTGGGAAAGAGTACGGCCGATTCGCTGAGTCGCCACTACTTTACCATTATTTCAAACCGGGAATTGGGAGAAATAAGCGGCCGGATTCGGCTTGAGCCCGATCATGGCGAACCGGTGGTGCTGGTGTTGCGCGGTTTGAAAAAGAAAAACTTTTCCCGTCGCCGGCTCATAGGAAGCAGGCGTAGCTTTTTATTCAAATTTGTTCCTGCAGGTACCTACCAAATCGATGGATTTGTCGATTTCAACCTCAACCGAAAGTTGGATCGCGGACGAATTACCCCTTTTGAATTTTGCGAACCGTTCCATTTTGGAAACGACACGATTTCAGTGAGGAAACGCTGGGAAACCGGCGGCGTGTTAATTCAATTACCGGGTAAACAATGAAGCACAGATGGTTAAAATTTGCCAAAATCGAAGCGACCGGAAATGACTTTATTGTTTCTGATGAAGCCCACGCCTCATTGGACGATTGGCTTCCCGAACGCATTCGTTTTTTGTGTGATCGCCATCTGGGGATTGGTGCTGACGGACTTATCTTTTTGACCCGGGAAAATACCGGCCATCTGCGCATGCATTATTTTAATGCCGATGGGAGCGCAGCCCAAATGTGCGGGAATGGCCTGCGTGCCGCGGCTTTGTACGCCCGCATCAAAGGATTTTGCCAGGAAGGCCAGACCTTTGTCCTGCAGGCTAGTGACGGAGCGCATGCGGTTGCTTTTAATGCCGACGGAACGATTAGCGTGCAAATTTTGAGCGACGAGAGCAATCTAAAAACCGCAGATGAGTTAAAAAACTTACCGCTTCCCGATTTCTTGAGAATAGTGGGATTTGTGCAGGTTGGGGTTCCGCATTTGGTGCTGGAAAGCAAAGAAGACATCAAACAAATTCCTTTGGCGCAAATTGCCCCTCCGCTAAGGCACCATCCCGTTTTCCCGGAAGGAGCCAACGTCAATGTGTTGCAGCAAACGGGAGAGCAAGAAATTTGTTTGCGTACTTACGAACGCGGAGTAGAAGATGAGACACTTTCCTGCGGAACGGGTGTTACCGCCAGTGCGCTTCTTTTGTGGCGGCAAAAACGCATGGGCGCGCGTGATGTTATCGTGCGAACAAAAGGCGGAATTCTTAAAGTCTCACGAGAAAACGGCCGATTAGTTTTAACGGGTCCGGCAAATTTGGTTTTTGTCGGGCACATCGATTTGTACCATTTACCTCCGGGATAACCAAACAATAGGAGGTTCCCATGCGTTATGTTTTAATACTTTTGATCGCTTTCTTTTTAGCTTCATGCGCAATTTTCAAGCCATCCCCGAAAACCATTCCTCAAAAAGCACCCACAAAAGAACAAATTGCCCGGCAAGTTGACAGCCTGATTGGCGAGGGATTATTGCTTTTTAAAAACGGAAAAGATTCCCTGGCTATTTTGCGCTGGAAAGAAGTGCTAAAACTGGATGACAAAGTTCCCGAAGCGTACAACTACATTGGATTTGTGCTGGAAAAGGAAGGGAAATTAAAAGAAGCGTTACCCTATTTTGAAAAAGCGCTTGCCCTGGACAGTACCTATTATCAGGCCTGGAACAATGCCGGTTACACGCTATTTCAGCTTAATCGGTTTAAGGAAGCTAAAAAGGATTTCGAAAAGGCACTGGCCCTTAATCCGAATTTTGAAAAGGCCAAAGACAATTTGAAGCTGGTTAACAACATTCTTTCGGGAAAATTGAATTGGACGGTTTTTTCGATGACCGAAGAGTTGGCAATGGATCCGGATGCCCTGGACCAAATTAAGGGATATCAGCATGTTCTGAAAATGGATTCTTCGTATGCCAAAGCGCACAACAATTTGGCCGTAATTTATTATTATGAAGGAAAGACCGACAGTGCCTTTGTGCATTTACACAAGGCGCTGGCGTACGATAAGAATTATCCGGAGGCCATTAACAATCTGGGGTATTTGTACAAGCAACAAGGAAATTACGATTTGGCCATCCGTCTGTTTTTTAAGGCACTCACTTTAAAACCACGGTACATCGATGCCTTGAATAATTTGGGAGAAACCTATATCTTAAAGGGCGAAAAGGAAAACGCGCGCAGAGTGTTTCGGACGGTGTTGGAATTGGAACCGAATAATCGCGTGGCAAAGGAAATGTTGGCGAAAATCACGCAGGAGAAATGAGATGAAAAAGGAGGGATTATGCACGTTGTGTTAATGGCAGGTGGAGTCGGATCTCGTTTCTGGCCGAGAAGCAGACAGAAAAATCCCAAACAGCTTTTAAATTTGGTTGGCGACAAATCTATGATTCGCCAAACCTACGAGCGGATTAAGGATTTGACCTCAGACGATAAAATTCTGGTGATTACCAATCAGGATTTAAAAAATCCGATTGGGGAGCATTTGCCGGAGTTGCCCGAAAAAAACATTATTGCCGAACCGTTCGGCAAAAATACGGCCCCGTGCATCGGACTGGCGGCTGCCATTGTGCGCAAACGAGCCTCGATGGACGAGCCAATGGTGGTCTTGCCGGCCGATCATTTAATAAAGGAAACAGATACATTCCAGCAAATCATCAAAACCGCAGCTCTGCATGCCCGGCAAAGCGACCATTTGGTGACGATTGGCATTACACCCACCTATCCCGAAACCGGCTACGGCTATATTCAACGCGGAGAACCATTAACCGTTATTGACAATCGAACCATCTACAAAGTAAAGACGTTTGCCGAAAAACCGAATCTGGAAACCGCCAAATTATTTTTGCAAAGCGGAGATTTTTTGTGGAACAGTGGCATGTTCATCTGGAAAACATCGACCATTCTCAGAGAGTTCGAGGAACACCAGCCGGAGATGGCGGAAGGATTCGAGAGAATTTATCAGGCGGTGGATACACCCAGTATGGACGAAGTGATTCTGGATGTGTACATGCGGGTAAAATCCATTTCGATTGACTATGCCATCATGGAACAAGCCCGCCATGTGTCCATTATCGAGGCCGATTTTACCTGGAGTGATTTGGGCTCGTGGGAAGCAGCCTACGCCATTTCGCCGAAAGATGATCGGGCCAATGCCATTACGGCGCAAAAATCAGTTGTAATTGATTCCCAAAATAATTTAATTTATGCCCCGGGTAAATTGGTTGCTTTGGTGGATGTGGAAAATTTGGCGGTGGTCGAAACAGACGATGCCATTTTAATTTGCCGCAAAGATAGTTCGCAGAGAGTGAAAGAAGTGGTAGATCACCTGAAAAAGAAAAAGCTGAACGAATTTCTGTAATAGGATGGCGAAAAAAACAAAAGAGGAAAAAAGTGGCAATTGCCCGTAAAAAAGAATCGAAATCGGAGACTCTTGAGAGCAAAATTTTGGATGAATTGCTTCAGCATTTAACCCGAAGCTCTGTTGAAGTGAAATATGCCCGCGGCCATTTTATGGGAGGGCTGGTCATTTACCGCGGACAAAAATATCTATATCTGAATCGGGCGGCTAATTCCAAAAGTAAGATTAATGTAATCTTAAATGAATGGCCTTTTGTGCAGCTTTCATGGAACGAATTAAGCGATGAAGCGCAGGCCTACATCAAGCGTGAAATGCCCGAATTATTCCAGAAAAAAACAGAAACTGCGTCGGAACAGCATACATAAAATCCGGTAGAGAAGGGATTCTCTGCAATAAATTAAACCTGTCAAAGTACGGTTTTGTTTTAATCTTTGACAGGCCGAAAAAACAATTATAAAGGAGTAAAAACATTGAAGTTTGACGGCCGGGGAGCAAGACGTCTGGAATCGGAAAATTTGTTGGCCTATCGTGTTTTCGATTCCAATCAGCAGGTAGTAGGGCAGGGCATTGTTAGGACATTAGACATTAGTCGTACAGGAATTTCGTTTGAAGCTTTTGCGCCCATGGACAAGGAAATGCGCATCGAATTGACCATTGGTATTGGTCCTGATATCGTAAAAACAATGGGTACCATTAAAAACTGCACCCCATTAACACAAAAAACCTTTCATGTGGGGGTGGAATTCGACTTTTTAAGCGAAGATGATTTGCATAAGATTGCAATGGTCTACCCCGATATTTTAAAATAAAACCGATCACTAATGTTTTGGCCGGGCCAGGGAAAATAAAGTAGCATCGGTCACCCTTTCGGAAATTAGTTGCATTCCTACCTAAATTATCCTTAAATTGAACTTCATCATATTTAGTTAAACTCGAATAAAAAATCAGATGCAAGAAAAATCGCCACAAATTGTGATTGAAAGCATTTTGCCTCATTGTGTTTGTTTATATTCTTCATTTAGTTGTCAAAAAATATTTTTGTTTAATGAAAAATTGAGGAGGAGCGAGCGTGCGTTTTTTTACCGTATTCCTTATTTTTGTATTTATGGGCATGGCCTTTGCCAATGAAAAGCCGCAAATAGATCGGCACCGTGTATTTAAGGCCAAAATTAAACGAGTTACCATTCAAACGCCAAAATTACCTCCACGTGAACAAAAAGCCGCCATTCCCTACGCCGAAAACAACATTTCCCAATTACAAAAAACACCTCAAGTTGCTGATCAAATTACTACCGATCATTCCATTGCCGTAAAAATCGACTCGTCACGTAATGGATTTGGCTGGTTGAATACGGCGATTCGTTCGGTTGATCATTTTGCCGGTGAAGATGCACTTAATGTAAATGTGGATTTCGTGGTTGCCGGTTATCGTCAGTACATCCTTTCGAATCCGGCTACGGGTATCATCGGAGCCACAACAATCGATGTCGGCAATGGCCTGGAAAACGCTACGTTTTACCGGTATGTTGAGTTGAATCAGGATTTGTACGATGGCACCGTTGGCGGTCGCTATCCCGGTGCGATTGCTTTGGAACGCCCGTTTATTCATTTTAATCAATATGTAAGCGGAGATGCCAATACCAAGCCTGCAATCTCACATCCTTATTTGATAACCGATTACGGTTCCTATGGTGACAATGGTGGTGCCTGGACGGCCTCTATGCGCATGGATGAGGGGTATCATCATTACAATTTTGCCGAAAACCGCTTGTGGAGCGGTCCGGTGGAAATTGTCAAAGGCCAAGATGGTAATTATCATTATATCGGTGCCTATCGCAACTGGATCATTAAGGGAGAAACCCAACCTTACGATTATGTAATTCTTAATGCTCAAACCGATGATCCGACCTTTGGCTGGACTATTGATACAAATCCTACCGTTATCGATACGATGAACTTCTTCCTGTATCCTTCGATTTCCATGAACAGTAGCGGATTTGGTGTGTGCATAGGTGTGGGGCACCAGGGACCGCATCCCGGAGATACTTTTTATTTAAGTGAATTACGTCTGATGGTGATGGTCACCAAGGATTACGGAAAAACGTGGACAACGCCTCGCGAAGTTTCCTGGGGTGAGCTGGGTATTCCGGAAAATATTACCAAAGACGA
>Ga0256914_1003713_pt1 | contig 11888 bp, 12 predicted proteins | sample HulkmetaG_FD_191571 | JGI IMG/M metagenome (GOLD analysis project Ga0256914, IMG submission 191571) | Hydrothermal chimney microbial communities from Main Endeavour vent field at the Juan de Fuca Ridge, Pacific Ocean - Hulk | ecosystem: Environmental > Aquatic > Marine > Hydrothermal vents ...
GATTACAAATCCACCATATATGCCACTGAACAGTGGGAGGGTTACAAACTCTTGGAGTAAGCTCATATCCAGATATGAGTGGAAAGTAAGCCTTCAAGGGGTTGTAAAAGCTGCTTCTTACTTGTTACCAACAAAGGGGTATTTATACATGATACACAAGCCTGAAAGTATAACGAGGCTATTTGTCAGCCTTACAGAGCATAACTTGCCACCGAAAGAGGTAAAACTTGTTCATTCATATATCTCGAAAGATGCTGAATTCATATTGTTAAAGTGCACAAAGGGAGGGAAAAATATAGCGAAGGTGCTTCCCCCTCTTATTATGTACAACTCAGATGGAACATTTACAGAGGAGTTTAAATCTGTATATCAAGAGATGGGAGGAGAACAAAATGTCGAAATGGGTTTACATTGAAGATATTTCCAAATATGTTGGACAAGAGGTTACGATTAAAGGTTGGATGTATAACAAAAGGTCGAGTAGCAAGATTCATTTTTTACAGATAAGGGATGGCACAGGATTTATCCAAGCCATCATGGAAAAAGAGAAGTTTGAAGATGAAGTCTTTAAGAGAGTAAAAAAACTCAAGATAGAGACAAGCATGATCCTTAGTGGTGTGGTTAGAGAAGAAGAGCGTGCACCGGGTGGTTATGAAATAGATGTAACATCTATAGATATAGTTCATGTACCCAAAGAGGATTACCCTATATCTAAGAAAGAGCATGGTGTGGACTTCCTCATGGAGCACAGACACCTTTGGCTAAGATCAAAGAGGCAGTGGGCTATAATGAAGGTGAGAAATGAAATCGTCAAGGCAATAAGAGACTTTTTCTATGAAAACAGATTTGTTTTGATAGACTCTCCTATTCTCACAGGCTCCATAGGTGAGTCTGCTGGAAATTTGTTTGATATAGAGTATTTTGACCTTGGAAAGGCATATCTTTCTCAGACAGGACAGCTATATTTGGAGGCAGCAATTCAATCGCTTGGAAAGGTCTATTGCTTTGGTCCAACTTTCCGGGCAGAAAAGTCGAAAACGAGGAGGCATCTCACAGAATTCTGGATGGTTGAGGCTGAGGTGGCGTATTATGGACACGAAGATAATATGAGACTTCAGGAAGAACTTGTTGCATATACGGTAGAGAGGGTCCTAAAAAATGCTAAAGACTACTTGGAAATGCTTGGCAGAGATACGGGTAAGCTAACAAACGTAAAAACGCCCTTTCCACGTATAAGCTACACCGAAGCAATAGAAATATTGAAGAGAGCTGGAAAAGAGGCAAGATGGGGAGACGACATTGGAGGCGATGAAGAAACAATCATATCACAGAAATTTGACAGGCCTGTAATGGTATATAATTATCCTAAGGATATAAAGGCATTTTACATGCAACCAAATCCTGATAATGACAAAGAGGTTCTCTGTGATGATATGTTAGCACCAGAAGGGTATGGTGAAATAATAGGTGGATCAGAAAGGATATGGGAGTACGATGTACTTTATAAACGTATAAAAGAGAATGATCTGCCCGTGGAGGCATATGAATGGTATCTTGACCTTAGGAGATGGGGGGCAGTGCCACACAGCGGATTTGGTATGGGAATAGAGAGGTTAGTTGCATGGATAACGGGCATAAGACATATAAGAGAGGCTATCCCATTTCCAAGAACCATATACAGAATCTATCCTTAAACGGAGGTTAAAGATGCAAGGAGAGGTATACATTAGGGTGAAAGAGATTCTCGAAAAGATACCTAATGGTGTGATGGTAGTTGCTGCTACAAAGACAAGAAGTGTAGAAGAGATAAAGGAAGCCATCTCAGCGGGTATCCACGCAATTGGCGAAAATTATGTACAAGAAGCAAAAACCAAGTATCCCTATATAGAGGAAAAGATAGCATGGCACTTAATAGGACACTTACAGAAGAACAAGGTGAAGGATGCTGTGAAGCTATTTGACATGATAGAAACAGTTGATTCATTCAAAATTGCACAGGAAATAAACAAAAGGTGTAGCATGGTTCGTAAGGTGATGCCGATTCTTATTCAGGTAAACATAGGTCGTGAAACTTCTAAGTCTGGTATTCTCCCTGAGGAACTGGCAGATCTGGTAGAGAACATTTCGCATCTACAATGGATAAGAATAAAGGGCTTGATGACCATAGAACCATATGTGGAAAACCCAGAAGGGTCAAGAATATATTTCAAGGAGATGCGTATGCTATTCGAGAAAATAGATAACCTTCACCTCCCAAATGTTGAAATGCGATATCTGTCAATGGGGATGAGCCACAATTACCATATTGCAATACAAGAAAAAGCGAATATTGTAAGGATAGGAACAGCAATATTTGGACCACGTTCTTAATTAGGAATAGTGGCTATTTCGTTTTCGGAGATAAAACTCTTTTTACCTTCTCAAACTCTGTTCTTACATAATTAAACCCACCTGAGTTGGTGGGTTTAATGGGTTCATATCCCCTACTCTTACAGAAGGATTGCCACTCGCTATCTTTGAATGCCTTCTTCAAGATGTTTCTGACATACCCAAGTTCAGTAGATGACATCCCTTGAGATCCCACCACGAAAATCACATTTCCATTTGGTAAACCCTTAATTCCAACATCTCTAAAGGAAGGGATATTTGGCAAGACACGTGCGCGCTTGTCTCCAACTACAGCAAGTATCCTCAATCTATTTAGCTTGTAAATTCGTGGATATATCCAGCTCAGTGGTAGTATTGCTGTTCCTATCTTGCCACTCATGATAGATGAAACTTTACCCTCTAAGCTTTCTATATAAACTAAAAGAAACTTTATACCAGAGAGCTTTTCTATAGACCTTCCGAGTATTCCAGACACTCCATTTTCAGAGACTCCTATAGTAACACGGTTATCTACTTTCCTACCTGCTTCCACAAACTGTGAGAGAGTCTTCCAAGAAAAATCTTTTCTTGTTACCAACACATAAGGATCCCTTGCAATGAGGGAAATATACGTGAGATCTGTTATATTTGTATTTTTGCAAGAAAGAATCAGGGGAAAAGAAGATATATCCATGAATACAATTGGGTGCTTCCCCCTACTTGAGAGGTCAAACAGACTCTTGAGTACTGGTGTTTTCTTACTTCCGTAGGTATACTTCACATGCATACCTGTGTGGTTTTGCATCTCAGAAATTCTTATTAGGAAACTTACAAGCTCACCTGCACTACTATTTTTATCTATCAAACTAACTACAGATAACTTACCTACTGCCTTTTCAGAGAACACAAACCCAACACAGAAAAGTATTAATAATCCCGCAATTACCGACTTCATTTCATTTCTCCACCCTTTCTCTGTACCTGTTTAGTATAACCATTGCAGCGTAATCGTCATAGTCTCCGGGTACAACCCCAAGCAGTTTTCCTATCCAATCTCTTAATCCCTTTACGCGATGCTTCTTCCAGAAAACTGCAACAGCATCACGCGTAGAGTTTGTCTCATCTACCTCCTCCACTTCAACTCCACTTGTTCCTACCCTCTCGAATGGGATACCATTACCCACTATAACCTTGCCAACTCCCCATTTTTCAATAAGAGATCTTATAGTTTCATTCATGTCGTCAGTCTCAATAAAAAAACGTTTTTCCCCTACTTTCTTCCTACCTTTGTTATGCTTAGCGTATATGATACCATGCTCTATAATATTCCCACTTGCGTCCGATACAACATAGCCTGTTTTATATATCCCTATATCTAACACTAACCACACGCTATGGGTAAACTCCGTGGATAAGTATATCACCCCTCTTTGCGAGAAACTTCTTTTTTGTGAGCAATGGCTTCAAGAGTGCTCTGTGTAACTCTAATGCCACTACCCTATACTTTGAAACTGTTTTTCCCCAGACAGCACTTTTTTTCCCTATTTTTGTCTTCGTCCTTAATCTAAATATCATTCCTGCCTTCACTCCATCCTTTTTGCCGATGTCTATGATGATATTTCCGTTTTCTGTTACTCCTATAACTTTCCCTATAAGTGGCAAATACGCAGAAACTTCATCTGCAATCAGTACAGCAGCCTTCCTTATAGCTCCACCAAGCGCTGTATGATACAAATCACGCCATGTTTTTATTGACTTCGGATTGAACACAGGGGAATATGTTCTATCTTCACCTACAAATAACTTCTTAAACACTATTCTCCTATTCTTAATCATAAAGGCATTTATCCACACTTCTGCACGACTACTTGTGCCTATAAAATGGGATGTATGAAAAAAACATCGAACGATCTTTCCACCAATGAGATAGTTTACAGAGGTAGCGTCTTCCTCAGCAAGGAAGACTTCAAATCGTGGGGACAACATCAATATTTCTGCCACTTCTTTTGTAAAGTTTTTCCCAAATACATCCTCTACTGTATACTTATCGGGATAAATAACAAAGCCACTGCTATTCTTAAAGGGCAAAACTCCAATCTTTATAGGATAGGAGAAAGATACACCCGTCGAAAGTGTTAAGACAAGTAAAACAAACCAAGATAAGGTTTTCATCTTTTTCCAGCGCTATCTTTTTCCTTTTCCTCTTTAGTATCCTCAAGATAACGGGTTACATCAGGAATGTCTGGTATGTTTTCAACAGCACACACAATCTCCTTATCTACCTCCAATACCTTTTTGAACAGGTCCTCAACTATTCTTTTGTTCTGTGCTTCTTCAACATAATCAATAAGTGGAATGTCGAGATAACGGAAGTATATAAATATCTTATTGTTCTTTTCTTCGATAGCCGTTGGCTCACCATTCATGAAATAAGAGAATAATTCCTTATCAATGTTTTTCATGGCTTGCAGGAGATCAAACCATCTCTCTTTCAGTTTCTTCAAGAGTTCTTCGCCTTCCACACCATTCACCCCTTCCCCCTAATTAATATCAGGTATTCTATCATATTATAAGGTATAAACAAAAAAAGGGCAAGAGAAAAAGCTCTTGCCCTTTTACCCAGCCAGCGGTTGTCCTCTAACTTATCCTACCACGTTGAGGTTGCTCCCAACTCCGAGAGATTGTAGCAACTCATTCATCATCTCCTTTTGCAGATCCATCTGCTTTTTCATGAGCTTTGTTTGGACGTTGAGGAGAAGCTCAACCTGCTTGTTTTGCATAGCTGCATTTGCAATCCCTTCTACCATGGTATACCACCTCTCTCCTCCTTGAGACTATGGCTGGTTCCTTATTTATTCGGATAGAAGGCTTTTAGACTTTACAACTCTGCAAAGTATTTGCTAAAACCAAACACTCCACCATATCCACCTGTGTGAACAAACAGGACGTTGCTATTCTTTCCGAACCTGCCTTTTTTGGCTTCTGCAAGCAAGCCTGCAAATGTTTTGCCTGTGTATATTGGGTCAAGCAAAATGCCTTCTGTTCTTAATAGTAGCTTTATTGCTTCTATAGATTCTTTAGTTTTACTTGCATATCCATTGCCAATATATTCATCCACTATATCAAAATCATCTTCATTTACTCGGACATTCGTTTCTATCAATTCTGCTGATTCGTTGGCGATGTTTACGATCAACGGTACAAGCTCCTCCTTGCTCCTTGCTATGCTAAAACCAGTTACCCTCGTGGCAGGGTTGAACATTTTTAAGCCCAAGACCAGTCCAGCTGTGGTTCCACCAGAGCCTGTAGTAATAACAACATGGTCAAAATCTACTCCCATCTCCACTGCTTGTTGCACAATTTCAAGTCCACACAGTACGTATCCTATATCACCCAGGGGTGTAGAACCCCCTATGGATATCACATAAGGTTTTTTACCCTTTGAACGCAGTTCGTCTGCAACATCCTCAAGGACTTTATCTATGCCACTATAGGCATTTTCTGTGATCCATCTAACTTCTGCACCGACAATTTTGTCGATGAGATAATTGCCCTGCAGTTCCGCATCAGGGGTGCCCTCTAATAGTAGAATGGAATCTATACCGTAAGTTGAAGCTACAACTGCCGTTAACTGTGCCCAATTGGACTGGGTACCACCTGTTGTTACGATTACATTCGCTCCTTTATCTATCACATCTGCCATCAGGAATTCAAGCTTTCTTATCTTGTTTCCACCCAGAGATACAAACGGCATGTCGTCTCTTTTTATGAATATAGAGATCTCATCAAGCTGCTGAGAGAGTTTGTTCAATCTGCTTATAGGGGTGGGGAAATCTCCTAATCGTATTCTCGGTATCCTGGAAAGTATCATTCTTCTACCTCCTCAAACATGTCTCTCGGACTATACAGCCCAGCAGGTCTTGTGGAAATAAATCTAATAGCTTTTAACGTACCATAAGCAAAGGCATTTCTATCCCAAACAATGTGTGTTAATTCTATTCTTTCACCCGTACCTGCCCATATAAGTTTATGTTCTCCCACTACATCTCCGCCTCTCAACGAGTGTACGCCTATTTCACCTCGTTTCCTAAGAGAGTAACCTTTTCTACCATATACTATTTCTGAATCATCTTGTTTTACTGTATCTACCAAGAGCTTCGCAGTACCCGAAGGTGCATCTTTCTTGAACTTGTGATGAAACTCGACTACTTCTATGTCATATCCCTCAAGCATATTGCTGAGAAGTCCTGCTAATTTGGCCATGACATTTGCTCCCCACGACATGTTTGGTGAGAGTAGTATAGGTATGTTCACTGACGCATCTCTGATCTCATCTACCTGTGAGTCACTAAAGCCTGTTGTTCCTATTACCATAGCCTTACCACTTCTCCTGAGTACATTAACATGAGAAATGGTGGCCTCTGGAGTGGAAAATTCAACTACTACATCGCATAACTCTATCACATCGTCTATGTTTTTGTATACTTTCACATCCCCCACTTTACCTTCTTTTTGTTCCAGTATACCTACCAAATCCATATCTTCTGCTCCCTTGACTGCTTCGACTACCTTGCTACCCATCCTACCAAGCCCACCAGAAACGATTACCCTTATCATACCTTTTCACCTTCTATTAACCCATAGGACAACAGTACATCGTATAGTTTTCTTTTGTTCTCTTCTTGCATAGGAGTGAGTGGCAATCTTAAAGGACCTGCAGGCATCTTAAGGATGTTCATTGCAGTCTTAACTGGTATGGGGTTGGTCTCTATAAACATTGCCTTCGAAATGGGAAACAGCTTTATAGCCCAGTTATATGCGGATTGTGTGTCACCTCTTTCAAACGCTGATATCAAAGCCTTTACATCTTGGGGAATGATATTGCCTACTACTGAAACTATACCTTTTCCACCCACAGACATGAGGGGTAATGTAAGTGAATCTTCACCTGACAGGAGTGTTATTCTATCTCCGCATAGGTACTTTATCTCCATAGCCTGCTCTACATTTCCACTTGCCTCTTTAATAGCAACAATATTATCTACTTCGGAAAGGCGCCTTATTGTAGCTGGTTCTATGTTTCTTGATGTTCTTGATGGCACATTGTACACTATTACAGGTATGCTTACAGACTCTGCTACTTTCTTGAAATGTTGATAGAGACCCTCTTGAGTGGGCTTGTTGTAATACGGGCAAACAGACAATATTCCATCTACACCAAGCTGTTGTGCTGTCCTTGCTCTTTCTACAACTTCTGCTGTGTTATATCCGCCAGCACCGGCGACAACCTTTATTCTCCCTGCAGATGCATCTACAACTGTCTTTATAACAAGCTCCCATTCCTCCTCAAAGAGTGTAGCTACTTCACCTGTAGTTCCACAGGGAACAAGCACATCGGTTCCACTATTGATGTGAAACTCTACAATTCTCCTTATTCCCTCCACGTCAACAGTCCCATCTTCCTTAAAGGGAGTTACCATAGCAACTAACAACCCTTTCCACCACATAAAAATCCCTCCTCATACGGCTTCTCTAATCTCACCCTTTAACCCCGAAAACTTGCTCAAATAGCTCTTTCTCTCCTCTCTAAGGGCGTTCATTATCTTCGAGAACTTCTGTTTACCATATATTTTATAAGGGTCAAACACAGAGATATCTACATCTGGTATATCCTTAGCAACATCATATCCCAAGTCAGCGTTAAATTCCCATACGATTTCATCCCTCATTATGGCTTCCACAATGGAGAATGTAATATTAGGTGTTATCTTTACACCTTCGAGTCCACCTATCTTTCCTGTATTCAGCAAGTACACCTTTATATTAGGATTCTGGTTTAGTATCTCAAAGAACCTATTTCCGTTTTTGTGATGATTATCAATTATGAATGGGTCAAAAGCAACAACTCTCTTGGATTCTCCTACCCTATTGGGGTCATCTGCAGATGTTATTGTGGATTCACCAAGCATTAAAAATGCAGCAGCCTGTGCAGGAGAAACAAATCTTCCTACTGGGGGAATGTCATACCTTCTCGTATTGAAAAAGACGACATCTACCCTTTCAAGATCAATGTTATCTGTGGTGTATTTCACCTTTTCTCTTTGGACTATGCATCTTCCATTAGTGCTTATAGAAAGATTATCAAAATCTATTGTTCCATCGTCTTTAACAAAGACGTTTTCAGCTATGGCACCCTTGGATAATGCAGCTTCAAGCAATGCAGGTTGAGAAGTTATACTATCTGTCTTTACATAGAAGTTCTTTTCCGTACCATAAGAGAAGCCGGAATATGTCAACATATTAATATCGTCCTGAAGTATGAATACTCGCTCAGGATCCCTTAAGCCGTGGTCTGCGCAAGTTATGGTAGTCTTGCCAGTCCCACTCAGTCCGAAGATAAGAACACCCCTGTCTTTCAACTCACCTCCTGTCTTTATTCTGTAGACTTTGCTACCAGCATGTAAACCAAGACCATTTCTCTCCTCTCTCATGATGTGCATAGCCATTCTTAAGAAGGACATTTTAACCTCGCCATAGTAGTCTGAGCCGAGTATATATGTAGTTTTTTCATTTGGAAATACGAGGATTTCCCTGCCATCCCAATTTGGCACGCATACTGTCACTATCTCGGGTTCTTTGCCCTCTGGAGGAAAGAAGTTCTCTGCAAACATATAGGCAAGCCTTGCATAATCTTTTGGCACATAGAGTCTTACACCAAATCTATTGTTTGGATTTTGTCCTATTACCCTATCCAAGAAGACAAAATCCGACGATTGAAGGTAGGACATACCCTTCTTAATTTTTTCTTCCGTTTCTTTGTCAATAGTGTAGACATTCCTTGTAAATGCTGCACTCCTTGACTTTATTTTAGTGTGATACACAGGTATGCCATTTTTGGTTTTGATTTCGTCCTTCTTGGCAAGGGCTCTTAGCTCACTACTTTCTACATAGGTAAGATTCAAACCTCCTTTAATCTCTTTTATCCAGCTCTCCACCATTTTCTACCTCCTTATCGTTCTTTGTATTTTTAAACCTTCCAATTGCTTCTATTATATCACCCCATGGTATGCCAGATCTGATGTGCACATCTCTCTGGGGGAAAGGAATTTCTATGCCATTCTCAGTGAGTGCTCTGTGAATAATATAGTTTATGTCTGAGCGTAAAAATTTCATTTCTCTAAACCTTGAGTTATACCATACCACAAGTTCAAAGTTCAGAGAATTATCTCCAAATTCTAAGAATAGCACCTCAGGAGGTGGGGTTCTCTCTATGAAGTTGTAAGATTCTACTGCTTTTAAGACAACTTCCCTCACTTTATCCGGGTCAGATCCATATGCCACTCCGAATGGGATATGAACTCTCATTAATGGACTTGAGTGTGTAAGGTTTACAACTGGCGAGCTTATAAATCTCTGACTGGGAATGATCAGTTCTATATTGTCCAGTGTTCTTATTGTAACGGATCTTATGTCCATTTTCTCTACCCTACCCGTATGATTCTCTATGATTAGAAGGTCACCTATCTTGAGTGTCTTGCTCAACAAAACGGTTATGCCACTGATCATGTTCCTCGCTATGTCTTGTAGTCCTATACCAACTCCAACACCCAGGGCTCCAGCAAATATGGATAGAGCAGTTAGATCTATACCAAGTGCTTTTAAAGCCAGTAGTATTGCCAGCATTACCGTGAGGTAGAATGCAAACAATGAAAGGGGTACTTTCACCGTGTCAGGCCATTTGAACACCACTGACAGCTTTGATTCTATAAATTCCCTCATGAACCATGCAAACCTGTATACACCAATGAAAAGCAACACGGATCTGACTATGTCATATGCAGACATCCTGATATTCTTTGCAGAGAAGACAATCATCATTTTGCCGTACTTCACAAGAGGGTCGTACAATCCAACCATGGAAAGTGCTGCAAAAACAAAGAGTATAGACAACACATATATTGTAAAGTCATATACCCTGCCTCTATAGCTGTCTGGCTTTGCTTTATACCACTTAAGCAGGAGATCATGAATATAGGAAAACAAAACATATAGTGCAACAACCATCCACGATTGCAGGAACAACTTCTGAAAACCTGCATAATATCCCAAAACCCACACCAAAAGCACAACAAGAGAAATACTAATTAACGGATAATATAACCTGTTCAAAACAAAAAGCAATTTTTGATAACTTTGGAGGGTTATCTGTGTGGGAAAGACGGACATCACTCTCTCTTTGCGCATAAGGGTGATTGTTACCAAACCCACAACCACTACCTTTAGTGAGATTACAACTATCTTGGATTCTACTGAGGGTATATGCAAAAGGTGGATTACGTTCAGAACTATAAGCACTACAATGCTGAGCTTAATAACGGTAAGAAAGCGGTGAGAAAGCCACTTAAATTTGGTATCTTCAAGCCATGCCTTATAAGAAACTACAGCTATCCTCCATAATAAAGCTAATATTGTTGTGTTTACCAAAAATCTCCATAGTGCACTCTCGACTGAACCGAAGAGAGCCCTTGAAAATAGTACATACAACAGGAACACGACTACTGGAAATGTGGATACTATAAATCTAAAAATGTGTTTCCATTTTGTGTTTTTTGGTTCCTTTATATGTTTTCGGAGTAAGTAACTCAACAGAAAGGAGATACCTACAGCCACAGCTGTGTGTACGGAAACACTTGTGAAATCTGGATGCAGTATCACCCGTTGTTCAATCGATTTGTAAAGGCTATTTAGAAACTGTTCCATCTTTTCTTATCCTCTCCATCTCCTTCGAGAGCAATCTATATACTTGTTCCCTGTCCTCCCAATTAACAAATATGAATATGTCTGTCTTTATGGTCACCATTTCTATGATATTTATGTTCTTCTCAGACAAAGGGAGCGTAAGTCTCTGAATAATACCCGGGGTATCAATAAACATCCTACTGGCAACCATAAACATTGCGATGTCTGAAGTAACTGTGACAGATTTAAGTTGTTTCTCAGATAGAACTACATCGTGCAACAGTTGGTAGCTCTTTGCCTCGTCTTCCGCTCGAACATAAAGGCTTACATATTTATCTCCTAACGCAAAGCTGTATATAGATATCCCACTATCTGATAGTGGTGTAATAACTCTCTTTAGCAATCCTGCAGTTTCGAGAAAGCTTTCACCCACAATGGTTATCATAGACAACCTGCCGTTCAAAAGGGCTACCTGTTCTTGAATACTGCCTTTTATCTGAGTTCCTCTAACAGATAAGTCTCCGTACTTGTAGTGTATGATCTTTGCCTTTATGTTGGGTGGCTTATATTTCACGGCATCTGGGTGCAATACCTTTGCTCCATTTTCTGCTAAGATTTGCATCTCTTCTGCTGTTATGTCCTCAAGCACACTAACCTCAGAAGAGAGCCTCCTTGGATCTGCAGAAAGTACCCCCTCAACATCTGTAACAATAATAATTTCATCAACTTTCAAGGCTTCTCCTATCACAAATGCTGTTACATCACTTCCCCCCCTACCCAGA
>Ga0256914_1003714_pt1 | contig 11884 bp, 10 predicted proteins | sample HulkmetaG_FD_191571 | JGI IMG/M metagenome (GOLD analysis project Ga0256914, IMG submission 191571) | Hydrothermal chimney microbial communities from Main Endeavour vent field at the Juan de Fuca Ridge, Pacific Ocean - Hulk | ecosystem: Environmental > Aquatic > Marine > Hydrothermal vents ...
TCGTTATCTGTTATTACTGCACGAAGATAATTACTATGCAAGCCCGAATTGCCTTTTCTATACACGGTCCAATCGGTTCCGTCGAACATCGCCAATCCGCCGCCATTTGTAGCAATCCAGGCAACATCTTCATTATCGAGGGCAATGCTGTAAATTTTATTGCTATACAATCCCGAGTTTGTTTTGTTGTACACTGTCCAATCGGTTCCGTCGAACAAACCTATACCACCACCATAAGTACCCGCCCAAACGGTTCCGCCATTATCAATGGCAATGGTGTAAACTCTATCATTAGGCAAATCCGAGTTTTCCGTATTATAAACGGTCCAGTCTGTTCCGTCGAATTCAGCCAAACCGCCACCACTTGTGCCAATCCAGACAACACCCTCATTATCAAGGGCAATACTTCTAACGCTGTTGTGCGGCAGTTCCGAATTATCGGTATTGTAAACAGTCCAATCGGTTCCGTCGAACACTGCCAAACCTAAATCCGTACCAATCCAGGCCGTTCCTTCATCATCAAAGGCAGAGCAATAAACTCTGTCGCTTGGCAATCCGGAATTACCGCGATTGTAAACAGTCCAATCGGTTCCGTCGAACAATGCCAGACCGTTTTCATAGGTACCTACCAACAAGATACCGCCGTCATCCATCGAAACGGAATGAATGTTGTTTCCCGGAAGACCGGAATCAGTGGAGGTAAATATCGTAATATCACCTGATGAATTATCAATATGACGCAATCCGGTGGTGGTTCCCACCCATATGTCATTATTGTCATTTGCCAGAGCCTGTACTTCAGAACCGGCAACAAAATTAGCCCAATGGTTATCCTGAGCTGTAGCCAACATAAAATATCCCAATAATGTTGTAAGAAATAATAATTTTTTTAACATAACTTTTGCTTTTAAGGTTAATTAAATAATATTTGATTGATTTATGGAAAATATCACTGTTAAAATCATGACAACAACATTCAGCATAATGAAAAGCCATTCATTTTTTCCTGAGATCTCACCGAAAGCCGCACGGATAAACATCATCAAAATAATCAGTATAACGCCTATAACCCATAACACACCCGTTTCGAACAGAAGAGGCAAAGCCAAAACCATAAACAGGCAAACAATGGAAATTGTATGTGAATGAAATTCGTTCATGGGAATTTAGATAAACATGAGCAACCAACTATTTATCAGGTTTATAAATACCGGAGAGATATAAAGCGTATGATTCAGCGTTTAATTATTTTTTTTACAAAAATTGCTTGTCCGTTCACCAGTATTTTAACCAAGTAAACACTTCGCGGAAGTGGCGCAACATCAATGGGGAACGAAACATGTTTATCCGGCGGCGACAAAGGTTTACTGAAAATTTCCACACCGTTCAAATTTTGCAATATTACCTCCATACCGGAATACACTTTTTTCATATCGACATTAACAAATAAAATATCGAAACAGGGGTTCGGATATGTGGTTAAATTAATTTTACCGGCAAGAGAATTATTGATAAAAATAGTTGTGTCCTGATTAAAGAAAAAAGCTCCCATATCGGCCACGGTATTATCGCTATCAAAAGGCGATTCGGGATCACCGGCATCAATACAAGGCGACATGGTATTATCGGGTACGGGGAAATTTCTCCAAGTAATTTGAAAATTTCCGTTTCCGGCATCGGCAAAAAGCGGGTCGGCATCAATACATCCCGTACCGAACCATGGCTGGCCGGTTCCGTTAGCTATATCGCAATACCTTGCCTGAACGGCGACCTGTCCCGAAAAAGCCAATGGCGGCGAAGAGCTTTCGAACAGAATATTGTTGTAAAAATTGCAAGTAGCGGAAGCATTGTCGAAATAGAAATATATGTCCCCTCCTTCGTCAGCACTATTATCATAAAAAGTGTTATTAAAAATACCGGAATTTGCCGATGTTGTCGCCCACGAAAATCCCCCTCCTGTTTCATGCGAAGTGTTTTCGTTAAAAACATTGCTTTCTACCGATGCATTTCCGTATTCCAAAAAAACATTGGCGCCTCCACCGTTTTGCTGTGCCAAATTTCCTGAAAAACGGTTTCCGGTAACAGAGAGATTTCCTCCGTTATGGCTTATCCACAATCCACCTCCTTGCCATACCGCCTCATTATCAACAAAAAGATTGTCCGATACCGAAACATCACCTGTCTCCGTTTCTATATATGTTCCTCCACCGCTACCTGCATGTGAAGAGATATTATTGGTAACAGAGTTGTTTTCAAACCTGATAACGGCGTCACCTCCGGGGCACCTAATCCAACACCCTCCTCCAAATTCACCGGACGAGTTTTCCTCAAAAGTATTGCCCTCGGCAATTACCGTTGAACCGCTGCCAAGCGGATAAAGCATTGCCCCGCCGCCGTCTCTCTGAGCATAATTGTTTGAAAACCTGCAACCCGAAAGAGTAATAACAGTTCCCTCAAGTTCGGTTTGGACAAATAATCCGCCGGCAGTACCGTTAGGATAACCGCTCATATTGGGAGCCGTATTATCAAGAAAAACGGAATTTATCACCTCTATATTACCGGCGTTGGAATAACAATTGACACCGCCGCATATCACCGTACCGGTGTTATGTTGTGCGGTTACATTTATCAAGTGAATGTCTGCAACGGTGGTTTCCATATAAATTCCACCGCCGTAATCTGCCGTTCCGTACTCAACAGTCAGTCCTTCTACTGTTAAGTCTCCCGAAACCCCGCCTACCGACACCAGTTCCAATACCCTGAAATCGCTACCGGCATTAAGAACGGTATTATCAGTACTTACAATTTGTAAGGAATAATTTTGATCTGACCAGTAAGTAACAGCATCGTTAATGTAATAATATGTTCCTGTTACTACAACGACGTCGTTTTCTTCATTAAATGCAGCTTCATCCAAAGCCGATTGTAATTGTACCGCATTACTCACGTAAAATGTTTTGGCAATGGCACCACACCTTGCCATAAAAAACAAAAAAGCCAGTAACGTAACAAACGGAAAGTTAATTCCTGATTTTAATTTTTTCATAATGTTGTTTTTGCTTCAAAGGAATAGAAAGTATTAAAAAACAACTATGAAAAAATCGACAAATACCGGTACTAAAATGTCAAATCAGAACATTTTCACCGTGAGTTATTCTTTTTTACAAATTCCGAAGGAGAAATGTTGAAATATTTTTTAAACAACCGTGAAAAATATGAAGGGTCGGAAAAACCGAAACGATAGGTTGCATCGGTAATATTTCCAACCTTGTTTTTCAGAAAATCGGCGGCGAGATTCAACTTTACAATGGAGATATAGTTTGTAGGAGTAACTTTCAACTCTTCTCGTGTAATTCTTTGAAAAGTGCGTAACGACAAACCGAGATGTTTTGCCAACTCTTCCGAATGGATTGTCTTGGAATGATTTTTTATGATATATTCCGAAGCTTTTTGCAATATTTTTTCGTTAAAACTCATCTCTTCGGCAGGGGGTTGATATAAAAAGCGTTTATTATCAACTTCGCTGACTTGCGGCAACCTGCGTAACTTACGCACCCTGAAAACAAGAAAAGATATCAACATAAGAGAAAAGAGGAGGGTTAACGAATAAATGAGAAACCACTGCGATTTATATTTTTCGGAAACTTTTTCGCACCAGCCCGGACCTCCTGTAAACGATACGCCTTTCCACAATTCGGGATATCCGAAATCACTGTAGCCGCTCCAGTTAAATGGCCACATTGCCGTTGACGCTTCTTCGACAAAAACGGTTTTCGACACAGGATAATCTATGTCATTAACACAAACATCCATATACATATGCATACCTGTCTCGGGAACCAAACCGAGAGAGATAAACGGTATTGACAATTCCATGATGTAAAGGCTGTCTTCCTTGTTATCATTCAAAGTGCCATATAATTTTACAGCCGAATAAAAAAGCACATTCTGCGCAAAATCTTTCGGAACCGCTACCGTGTCTGCGAGCATCTCTCTCAAGTCTCCTTTGAAAACTTCGGTTTCATTCTTAATATCCACCATAAACTGATAGTCGTTTATGTCCATTTTTGCCGAGTGTTCGTTTTTTGTATCAATGTACAATTCTATACCGTCGTTCAAATGAATCATAGGCTTATCAATTCTGCCGGCTTTCTCCGCAAAAAAATGTCTGTCCCATACCATAAAAGCACAATTCAAACTTTCACCGTTCCAAAATGCCCTGAAAACGGCTTTATTTCTTGACTTGGGCAACAACAAGCCGTTAAAATCAAAAGCGGAGGGAAACACCGTATTTAGCTCTCCCGAATGATTTTTACTGATAAAAGAGTGTAAGGTGTCTGAAAAAACGTATTCCGAATAAGCAGTCCAGTCCGACAAATCGCCGTCAACTTTTATCTTTTGTCCCGAATAAGGGATATTCATAATTACTTCGCTTGTTTGGGAAACTATCCCTGAAAAAGGAAAAACAAAAACAACAAATATTAAAAGATAGCGTTTCATGCAAACATTTTTTCAATCCCGGAATTCAATATAATCATTACGGTTTTTTTAAAATTTTATTATCATCTATTTCGATACCAAATCGATAAATACCGGCAGATGGTCGCTGTATCCGCCGTGATAAACAAACCCCTTGTATGTCCTGTTTGTTGTATAACCTTGATTTTTCACATCCTTTTCCAAAAGAAATCCGGCATCAAAAACAGTAAAAGCCGGTGTTCGCAAAGCAACTTTATTAGTACCGCCTTTTAATCCCTTTGATACCAAAATCTGGTCGAAAACAGCCCATTGCGAAGCATGTTTCAAACTGCCTTCAGCCAAGCCGTATGCAGTTTTCCACGGCAATTTCACCAAAGCACATTCATCGTTTTTCGAAGTAAGTACCGAAACGCTTTCGTCGTCAGGATTATCGTTCAGGTCGCCCATAACCAATATATTGGCGTTGATATTTACGTTACAAACCGAATCAACGGTCTGTTTCAACACCATTGCCGCAAGTTTTCTCTTTCCGGCGGTCTGCATCATTCCGCCGTAACGCGAGGGCCAATGATTTACAAAAATATGAACGGTATCGCCTTGCAACACTCCTTTTACGTACAAAATATCGCGGGTATGAAATCCCGTATCGTTTTTGTCGGTAACCGGAATTTTGTGTGCATGTACCGGTATGAAACGTCCCGGATTATATATCAATCCCACATCAATACCCCTGTGGTCGTGCGACTCGAAGTGCACAATCTTATACCCTGCCCTTTTCAAAGGCGTTTTATTTATCAAATCGTCAAGTACCGAACGGTTTTCAATTTCGGCAAAACCCATAACCGTAACATTGTGCCACCCTCCCAAAGCCGCAATAACTTTATATATGTTTTTCAACTTGGTTTTATATTTTTTCTGCGTCCAATGATGATCGCCGTCAGGTGTATATTGATTGTAATTCAACACCGTGTCGGGATAAATATCAAAAAAGTTTTCGGTATTATAAAAAGCTATCCTGTCGTATTCCGGTGTATTGCCCTGTGCTTTCGCTTTAACGAGAAAAAAAATTTGATATAACAGGAATATCAACAGACAAAGCGGCGTTTTTATTTTTAAGCTAATCATATTAAGATAAATAACAATCTAATATTAAAACAAAAATAATCAAAAATCGGTAACCAAGATTGTAACCGGCAACATGTTTACGCTCCATATCCCTATTTTTCTTTATTTTGCAAAAAAAATCAATACCGTAATGAAATATGTAGGTGCACATGTAAGTGCTTCGGGAGGTGTGGAAAACGCTCCCGTAAATGCATACAATATAGGAGCAAAAGCTTTTGCGCTCTTCACAAAGAATCAAAGACAGTGGTTTTCGTCGCCGCTTACCGAAAAAAGCATAAACCTTTTTAAAGAAAACTGCGAAAAGTACGGCTACGGCAAAGGGCAAATATTACCGCACGACAGTTATTTGATTAACCTTGGAAACCCCGATGCCGTAAAACTCGACAAATCGCGTAAAGCTTTTATAGACGAAATGCACCGTTGCGAACTTTTGGGTATCGACAGGCTCAACTTTCATCCCGGTTCGCACCTTAAACAAATTAGCGAAGAGCAATGCCTTGCCTTAATTGCCGATTCCATAAATATTGCTCTCGACAAAACAAAAGGTGTAATTGCCGTTATTGAAAACACCGCAGGACAGGGCACAAATCTCGGATATAAATTCGAACACCTCAAATATATAATTGAAAAGGTGGAAGATAAAAGCCGTGTGGGAGTATGCATAGACACCTGTCACACCTATGCCGCCGGTTATGACATCAAAACCGCAGCCGGCTACGAGAGAACATTCCGCGATTTCGACAATATTGTGGGTATGAAATATTTGAAAGGGATGCACATTAACGATTCGAAAAAGGGGTTGGGGAGCCGCATCGACAGACACGAAAGCCTCGGCAAAGGATTTCTCGGAGAGGAGGTTTTCCGCAGGATAATAAACGACGTGCAATTTGAAAACATACCACTGATACTTGAAACCCCTGACGAACAATTGTGGCCGCAAGAGATAAAATGGCTATACGGCATGCAAGAAAAATAACCCTTAATCATGGATACATTAACCACACTTCTGCTCTATTCGACATCATTTTTTACGCTAATGAACCCCTTCGGCGTTATGCCGGTATTTTTAACAATGACCAACGAACTTTCGAAAAAAGAGCGTCAAAAAACAGCTTTCAAAGCAAACTTCACAGCACTTATCGTACTTGTTTCGTTTGCATTTCTCGGAGAGTACCTATTTAACTTTTTCGGCATTTCCATAAACGGACTTAAAATAGTGGGCGGTATTCTATTCTTTTTTATGGGTTACGACATGCTTAACGCACGTTTGAGCCGGATTAAAATAAAAGAGGAGGAGGCTGAAAAATATGTTGACGACATATCGGTAACACCTTTGGGAATTCCCATGATTGCCGGTCCGGGCTCCATTACCAATGCAATAGTGTTAATGGGACAAAGTGATGATTTCTCAAACAAATTGCTGGTGATAGTATCAATATTATTGGTGGTTCTGCTCTCTTTCGGCATTTTATCGGGGGCATCGCGCATCACAAAATTCATTGGTGACAAAGGAAATAAAATAATGATGAAATTAATGGGTTTAATAGTAATGGTTATAGCTGTCGAGTTCTTTTTTGCAGGTTTAAAACCCTACGTCGAAGCCATGATTTGTAAATAAACGGCATAAAACAGTTGGCAAACAAGCGCAAGTCGTTAACTTTAAACATTTTAACAAAACAGATAAAATTATTAATTTTTTCAAAAATATTATAGGAAATAATAAATGAAGTTTGTATTTTTGCCGACCAAAATTTTTAAAGCGATAAAATAATGGCCAAAAAGAATAAAGATGCGAGAGTTCAGGTAATTTTAGAATGTACCGAACACAAAAAAAGCGGCATGCCCGGGACTTCGAGGTATATCACTACGAAAAACAAGAAAAACACCCCGGAGCGTTTGGAGTTGAAAAAATACAACCCCATTTTGAAAAGAATGACTATTCACAGAGAAATTAAATAATAATCAGGAACCATGGCTAAAAAAGTAGTTGCAACATTACAATCTGCAGGAAAAGATTTCGCAAAAGTTATTAAAGTGACAAAATCGCCCAAAACAGGCGCTTATTCATTTAAGGAAGAGATTATACCAACCGACCAAGTGAAAGAATATTTCGCAAAGAAATAAGTTAAAAAAAACTTTATTAATCGGTATATGCGAAGAGCTTTTTCCTGCACGGGAAAAAGCTCTTTTTATTTTATTACGCCAACAACCAATAATAATTACAAAATGGGAATTTTTTCATTTTTCTCGGGAAAAGAACAAAAAGAGGAACTCGACAAGGGATTGGAAAAAACAAGAAAAAGTGTTTTTTCGAAACTGTCGAAGGCCATCGCGGGAAAATCAAAAGTTGACGACGAAGTACTCGACAATCTCGAAGAGGTACTTGTAACTTCGGACGTGGGAGTTGATACCACACTCAAAATAATTGAACGTATAGAAAAACGTGTTGCACGCGACAAATATCTCGGAACAAGCGAATTAAACAATATACTAAAGGAGGAGATAGTGAATCTGTTGCAAGAAAACAACAGCGGCGACGGCGAAGATTTTACTATCCCCGAAGGAAACAAACCCTATATTATCCTTGTAGTGGGGGTTAACGGCGTAGGCAAAACCACGACAATAGGAAAATTGGCGTACAACTTCAAAAGGATAAACAAAAGTGTAATCTTGGGTGCCGCCGACACTTTCAGGGCAGCGGCCGTTGACCAACTCACCATCTGGTCGGAACGGGTGGGAGTTCCTGTTATAAGTCAAGGTATGGGTGCCGACCCCGCTTCGGTGGCATACGATACCGTAAAAGCCGCCATTGCCCGCAACGCCGACGTGGCCATTATCGACACCGCAGGTCGCCTCCACAACAAAGTAAACCTGATGAACGAGCTCTCCAAAATACGACGTGTAATGCAAAAACTAATCCCAAACGCACCCCACGAAGTTTTGCTCGTTCTCGACGCCTCAACGGGTCAAAATGCCATTGAACAGGCACGGCAATTTATCGCTGCTACCGAGGTAAATGCTTTGGCTCTTACAAAACTCGACGGCACGGCAAAAGGAGGTGTGGTGATAGGAATATCCGACACCTTTAAAATTCCCGTAAAATATATAGGTGTGGGCGAAAAAATGGAAGACCTTCAGGTTTTTAACCGGAGAGAGTTTGTTGACAGCCTCTTTCGTTAAAGAGAATTAATATGGGTAAAAAACAACGCATCAACGTGATAACACTTGGTTGCTCAAAAAACATTGTTGACTCCGAAGTGTTTATGCGTCAAGCGGAACCATATTACAAAGTTGAAGCCGACAGCGATAACGAAGCCGATATTATTGTCATTAATACTTGCGGTTTTATAAACGATGCCAAAGAGGAGTCGATAGATACCATACTTTCGGCTGTGGAGGCTAAAAGGGAGGGTAAAGCAAAAAAGGTTTTTGTTACCGGATGTTTATCGCAACGATACAAAAAAGAGCTCGAAAACGAGATTGACGAAGTTGACGGTTTTTTCGGCGTAAACGAACTGCCTGATATTCTTGCCTCCTTGAATATCGATTACAAAAAAGAACTTGTGGGCGAACGCCATATATCTACTCCACGTCATTATGCCTATTTGAAAATTTCGGAAGGGTGCGACCGCAACTGCTCCTTCTGCGCAATACCGATGATTAGAGGCAAACATGTTTCGCGCACCATGGATTCTCTTGTAAACGAAGCCCGTTTCCTTGCCTCTAAAGGTGTAAAAGAACTTATTCTGATAGCACAAGATCTTACATACTACGGTATTGACATTTACGGAAAACGAAAGCTACCCGAACTGGTTGAAAAACTGACATCTGTAAGTGGTATAGAGTGGATTCGCCTTCATTACGCCTATCCCGCCGGATTCCCATGGGAACTTGTTAATGTTATTTCAAAATACGATAAAATATGTAACTATCTCGACATCCCTCTCCAACATATAAACGACAGAATTTTAAAGTCGATGAAACGGGGACTGGACGGCACGAACACCCGCAAATTCGTTGAAAAAATAAGAGACTCGCTTCCGGGAGTTACATTCCGTACCACATTGATTGCAGGCTATCCCGGTGAAACGGATAAAGAATTTCAGGAGTTATACGATTTTGTCAAAGAGAGCCGTTTCGACCGTCTCGGAGTTTTTACATATTCGCCCGAAGAGGGAACAAGCGCCTATGCTTTGAAAGACGATGTGCCCGCCAAAATAAAACAAAACCGGCTCGAAAAACTTATGGAGTTACAGCAAAACATATCTCTCGAAAATAACATTAAAAAAACGGGAAAGGTTTTTAAAGTGCTTATCGACAAAAGAGAAAACGACTTTTTTGTGGGACGAACCGAGTGCGACTCTCCCGAGGTTGACCAGGAAGTATTAATTCATGCCGGAAAAAAAAGTATCGAAACAGGTCAATTTTATAATGTAAAAATTACAAAAGCCGACTTTTTCGATTTATACGGCGAAATAGAGGAATAACTTAATATTCAATATTTTTTTGCTTTTGCGTTTACTTTCCGGCTCAAAAAAAAATTTGACATTTCCTGTTATTTGACAAATCAGGAAATACCTAAACCCCATTTACAAAGAGAATATCTACCGAATAAAAAACAAAAAAACACTTAACCTGAATAACATAGTAAACCTGCAAATATTTTATAACCAATCCTGTTAAGAAATAATATAACTTTGCATGCAGAATAAGAATTTGTAAAGTATGTTTTGCGGTTAAAATTCCATTGAAATTGACGGGAAAAAAGATTTTCAATCATATACGGCTGACCTTTGTTTTGTCTGTTACGGTTTTGTTGTCGCAAGCACAAACCGGCGGTATTAAACCGGCCGACAGCACGCAAACTGTTTTTAAAAACGATTCGGTTTCTGAAGCCGTCGATTCCACATCGGTAAAATATTACACGGCAACCACCGACAGTTTAAGACAATATAAACTCCATTTTATCGACACCACAATTACTTCGTTTCACAATTACGACCCCATAACACGTAATTACGGCATTTATGCTACATTGAGCAATATAGGCACGGCACACAAAAACAGAATTTTTACGCCATACGGTTGCAACGGTTTTTTGGTTCATAACACAACCTACAAACATTATATGCTTTGGAACGAAAATGTAAAGTATTACCTTCCCAAAATTCCGTTTACCGAAATATGGTATGTAATGGGGCCGAAAAAAGAACAAAATCTTGAAGTTACATTTTCAAGAGAGATTTATAAAGGATTTGTTTTCGGCATGGACATCTTAATGTTTAACTCTCCGGGTGCATACCAAAACAATAAAACCGATGACAAATCGATATATATGACGGGACAATATTTCACCAAAAACAAACGGTACGGAATAATTGCAAATTACATCCACAACAAGCTGATACTAAACGAAAACGGAGGCATAACAAACGACTCGGTATTTGAAAACAACCTTGAAACCGACCGGCGCGTGGTTCCCGTAAATCTTACCACCGCACAAAACATGGTAAAAGAGGCGGGATTTTATTTGGAACAATATTTCAACCTGCTCAAACCTGAACGTAAAACCGACAGCACACACCGGAAAATTGATGCCGGACATGTCAGTTACGCCCTGCAATACCAACGCAATCAAATGATTTATACCGACAAACAGCCCGTTTCGGATTTTTATAACGGATATGCACCACCTCTCGACTCGGCAAAAACTTACGATTCGGCTTATCAAATGATGCTTCGAAACAGATTTAAATGGTCGAGTTTGGGATACAACGACGACAAACTCAGCAGGGTTTTCAATATCTATTTCGGTGCCGACTACGACCATATCGAACTCACATTGCCCTACGATTCGGTTAAAAACATTTACAACCAAATGTCGCCTTTCGGAGGTATCAACATAAACATTCTGAAATCGGCTTTTCTCGAAGCCACAGGCAATATTATTATGGGAGGATATAACAGCGGCGACTTCTCAATTAAAGGAAAGTTAACCCAATACCTTGGAACTAAGTACCGCAATGCAGGAAAACTGAAATTGGGCTTGGAAATATCGAGCCGTATGCCCGCATGGTACTTCTCACATTACAAATCCAACCGTTTCAGGTGGAACCTGAATTTAAAAAAGGAAAACTATCTTGTAATCGACGGTTCGTATTCAATAAAAAATGTGGAGGCGGGTTTGCATTTTTACACCGTCTCGAATTATACTTTTTTGAACGATACCGTTTTTCCCGAGCAGGTTGAAAATGCCGAAACGGTGATGCAAATTTTTGCC
>Ga0256914_1003715_pt1 | contig 11884 bp, 14 predicted proteins | sample HulkmetaG_FD_191571 | JGI IMG/M metagenome (GOLD analysis project Ga0256914, IMG submission 191571) | Hydrothermal chimney microbial communities from Main Endeavour vent field at the Juan de Fuca Ridge, Pacific Ocean - Hulk | ecosystem: Environmental > Aquatic > Marine > Hydrothermal vents ...
TGGGAATTACCTATAATTTAATTTTATTCTTCTTCAAATTGGTTTTTAAGAATTTCTAATATTTCAGCAGCTTTTTCTTCGTCCAATTCCTCAATTTCTTTCAGTTCGTCAATGCCGGCGGTAAGAACTTCAACAGCAGTATCGTAACGGTTATTAATTAATAAATCTACCATTTCCGTCCCAAGCTCTTCTCTCAGTTCAACCAACTCTATATCGTCTTCGTATTCTTCGTACGGTTTTTCTTCTCTAAGAACTTCAATATCGTAGCCTGTAAGTTTCATGGCAAGACGAATATTAACTCCGTTTCGTCCGACAATAAGCGATACTTGATCACTATCGGCAAGAACCGTACATTTTTTTTCACTTTCATTAATTTCAATTTGTTTTAATTTTGCCGGCGAAAGTGTTCTTTGAATGAACGTTACGGGGTCATCGGAATAATTTACAACATCTATATTTTCATTGTTTAATTCTCGTACTATTGCATGAATACGTACTCCTTTCATCCCTACGCAAGCACCAACGGCATCAATACGCGGGTCTTGAGATTCTACGGCAACCTTTGCTCTTTCGCTCGGTTCGCGAGCAATTCTTTTTATTTCAATAATGCCGTCATATATTTCCGGAATTTCTATTTCAAATAGTTTTTTAAGGAAGAGATTATCCGCTCTCGAAATAATTATTACCGGACCATTCGGAGTTTTTCGAACTTCTTTAATTACGGCACGCACGGTATCCCCTTTTCTATAACGTTCACGCGGTATTTGTTCTACTCTAGGCAAAAGCAATTCGTTTTTGTTATGATTAACCAAAATATCGTTGCGACGTACTTGATAAATATCACCAACTATAATTTCGCCAACCATTTCGGAATATTCGTTATATACAAGTTCTTTTTCTATTTCACGAATTTTTTGATTTAAACTTTGTCGGGCAAGGTTAATTAATCTTCTGCCGAAAGAACTAAGTTCAATCTTTTCAACAAAGTCATCTCCCACTTCCAATTCTTCTTCGTTACCTAATTTGTTTACTTCGTCAATGCTTATTTCCAATTCAGGATTTTCCACTTCATCAACAATTGTTCGTTCCAAAAATATTTCAATATCACCTTTATCCATATTGGCAATAACATCGTAGTTTACATCTTGCCCGTATTTTTTCTTTACCATTAATCCGAATATCTCTTCGATAATATTTTCAAGAACGTCTCTGTCAACATTTTTTCCTTTAACCATTTGAGCAAAAGCTTCAACTATTGCATTATTCATTTTCCGGTTGCCTCCGTGTTAAAATCTGACAATTACTTTTGCAGATTTAATATTTTTAAATTTAACTTCTTCTGTTTTTTTATCTATTTCAAATTTCAAATTGTTGTCGGTTATACCCAGCAATTTACCGTTGAATTTTTCTCCGACTTGATTTTCAAATTCCAACTCAAAATTTCTGTTTATATGTTTCTTAAATTGTTCAATATATTTTAGCGGTCTATCTATACCGGGAGAAGAAACATCAAGCCTGTATTTGGAAGTAATCAACTCTCCTTCTTCAATAACATTGCCGCAAGCTCTGCTAAGCTCAACACAATCCGAGGTTGTTATTCCCTCTTCCTTATCAATATAAACTTCCACAATAATATTTCTGTCGTTTCCTCTAAAATCCAAATCAATAAAAAGATAACCGAGTTTTTCAACGGTTTCTTTAATTTTTGAAGATATTTCGGATTTATTAATTTTCAAAACTTACCAAATTCGGTTAACAGAAATAAAAAACGCCCACAACGGGGCGAATCAGAATTTTAAATTTACTATTATTTTATATGATTTGCAAGTTAATATGATACCGAAATCTTGTTCGAAAATTCCTTTAAATTATTTATTTCAAATAAGATAAACTATTTCACCAATCCGTTGCCAACAATGCTCAGTTTGTAATATAAACGCAAATCAACTCGTACTTCGTTACTTTTTGCATTACGACCGTATCCGGAAGCTATTCCGCTAAACTGCGGATCGTTTACACCGTTATATAACTCCAAAAACGCTTCAAAAGAATTCCACAAAGAGCGAACCCCGGTTGTAAAAATTGAAGAAGAGGCTTCGGAAGTGCCGCCCCATAAATAGCTGTAATTAACATATCCACCCAATTTATCGCCAATAATATCAACAGAAGCCGAAGAAGAGATTATTCGGGCTTTACGGGGAATTTCGTATGCAAAATTCCAACTGGCAACATTGATAAAATTATAATCATCTTGCGTGGAACCGTCGGGGAGTTTCTGGTCATAATCGTAAAATGTTCCTTGCAAATTTAAATGAAAAACCTTGTATTGAAACTCTGAATGAATTTCATAAGCCAATCTGGTACCACAATCGTTAACGTCGGAATTATATATTTGTCCGTATAACACGGATGCCCCAAAATTTAAATTGAAAGTTTTTACGGGCAAAGAATATACAACTCTAAAATTAAATTGATTTGTTTCCGAATTTGCTTTTTGTAACGGGATTGTATCATCGCTTCCTATACTACCGGAAAAAATGTCGGGGTCGTAACGGCCTCTGTTACTTGAGGAGAGTTGTTGGTTTTTGAAAAACCCGAAATCGAAAGAAAATTGATTTAATTCATATGTCCACGTAGCTCCGTAATCATAATCATCTTGCAACCCCACATAATAAACAATGTTCCCCCAATCGTCAAAAGTTTGCCAGCCAATTCCGAAGGGCACCCAAGTTTGCCCGACTTTAATTGTGTTATTATCAAATTTAAATCCAAAAAAAAGATGCTGCGGTGTTCTCCATCCCTCATAAAACCGATACTGCACCGAAGCAAAAAACTTTTCCCCTATATCCGTTCTTGCCCATATTCTGAAATGGTCGAATTGAAACTCTCCGAATTTTGTTGAAGAACCTTTATCCCAATCTTTGTACATATATTTTCCCATAGCGGTAACACCCAGTTTTTCTTCCTTTGGAATTATATCCATCGGTCTGTGCTGGGCATTAATTGTTTGGGAAATAATTAATAATGCCGCTATTATTAATTTAGTTTTCATTCTTTTCTCCTGCTTTTTTTTCCGGTACAATCTTTTTAATTGAAAAACCCAAATAACCATATACAATTGCCAAGATAGGACTAATTATATTAAAGACCGCATAAGGCAAATAAGTTAACGTTGCAACACCTAATGTTCCCGACATATATGCCCCGCATGTGTTCCAGGGGACAAGAGGCGAGGTAAGTGTGCCAGAATCTTCCAATGTTCTGGATAAATTTTCCGGTGCAAGATTTCGTTTTTCGTATTCCAATTTATACATTCTTCCCGGTAATACAATGGACATATATTGGTCGGATGCTATTACATTTGTACCGAAACAAGTTACTACCGTTGTTGCAATAAGAGAACCTGTGCTGTGAACCATTTTAAGTATCGATTCAACCAAACGCTTTAATAACCCGCTTTCCTCCATAACACCGCCAAACATAAGTGCGGAAAGAATAAGCCAAATAACATCCAACATGCTTTGCATACCCCCACGGTTTACGAGATTATCAAAAACTTCCGTCCCGGTACTTGTGGAAAACCCACCGTACATCGCTTTCCATACACCCGCAACCATTGCCATAGAATGTGAAAGGTCGGAACGATCAACAAACTGCAAAACTTGGTCGGGTTGAAAAATTACTGCAAAAAGACCTCCAGTTAACGCACCTATTAATATAGTGGGAAACGGAGGCATCTTTTTAACCGCTAAAATAAGAACAACAACAACCGGCAAAAGTAAATACCAAGCCGTATGAAAATTGGCATTAATAACATCCAAAGATTCATTAATAGAATCCAAATTCACTGTTGAAGTTGACATAAAACCTATTACCGTAAAAAAGACGAGTGTTATTGCTATGCTCGGAATAGTTGTCCAAAGCATATGACGAATGTGTGTGTATAAATCCGTGCCCGAAACCGCCGGAGATAAATTCGTGGTATCGGATAAAGGGGAAAGTTTATCGCCAAAATAGGAACCACTTATTATTGCCCCAGCAGTCATACCAACGGACATATCCATTCCGTGTGCAATCCCCATCAATCCTACTCCGATTGTACCTACAGTAGTCCACGAACTACCGATACTTGCTGAAATAATTGCCGTAACAATTACTGTTGTAGGGAAAAATATTGACGGACTTAATAATTTTAATCCGTAATAAATCATTGCAGTAACCGTACCGGACATTACCCAAGTGCCTATTAAAGCTCCAACCGCCAAAAGAATAAAAATTGCGGGAAGTGCTTGGTTAATACTTCGGGCAACTCCGTTTTTAAGGTCGTCCCACTTGTGTCCGTTTTTCAAACCTATTACGGCGGCAATTAAACTGGTTAATGTTAATGCTATCTGATTCGGGCCCCACGAAGCATCATCACCAAACAAGTAAACCGCAAGCGAAAGGAGTGCAACTAACGATATTACCGGTATTAAAGCATCCAACATTGAAGGAACTTTGAGAGGATGAGGATTATTTGTCATTTTATTATCTCCATTTGAAAGAATTTAGCTATTAAATATGATATTGTTAATTGAAAATAATAAAACTATTAAATTATTGAAAATCATATTTGCCGATTTTGTTTTAGAATTTAGCACTATCCGAAAATTCTATTATGATTTCTATCATATGTAGTTTATTCCTTGTTGAACTTAATAGACTTGTTTCTTAATGTTTTTTTCTTTAACGGGACTACTAATTTATCGTCAGTTTTACAAAACCGAATAAGTATGGTAATTAATTGTATATATTTTTTCACAGAACTTTTCGGTGAAATTATATGCTGAATTGATTCGGAAATACCAAGGTTTTAATTTGTTGGCATATTTTTATCGTCAAAATGAATGAATAAATTACCAAAGCCGAAGATGTCACTTTTTTACGGAATTTTTCCGGCACTTATTTCTATTTTTAATCTCTTAATCCGATAACGGATATCAAAATTAACAGATTCAAAAAGCTCTGTTTCAACAAAACAGTAATTTTTTTTGCCAAAACTTTTATTGAAAAAGAGAAAGGCAAGTAAAAAAGTTAAGAAAGAAATCATTCACTTAAATAACAAATAAGCAATTCTATTTAATTAACGGCAAAGTAAAATTTGGAGTAAATGTTGTTTTTGTAGAATCGTAATTGTTATTCAAAACTTTGTTGATTTCTTTAATATATGTCTCCTTTGAAATTATTCCGGTATATTTATTAACCACACGGCCCTTTTTATCCAAAATAAACGACGTAGGTATTGAATGAATTCCTCCGAATTGATTTATTACCATTGCATCTCCGCGAACAACAGGATAATTAATTTTGTACGACTTAATAAAAGGCAAAACCTCGGCAGCCGTTGCCCCGCCTTGTGTTAATGCATCGAGGGAAACACCTACTATCTCAAAATCTTTATCTTTAAATTCATGTTTTAACATAATTAAATCCGGTATTCCTTTACGACAAGGGACACACCATGTCGCCCAAAAATCTACAAGAACAACTTTGCCTTGTAAATCGGAAAGTTTCAAAACATCTTCTGCGGATTGTTTATAATTAGGCGGATAGGGCCCTTGTTTCTCTTCGTCCCACGAATTATTAACAATAAAAAGAATTCCTACAATAATAAAAAATAGAATTGTATAAATTCTGCTTCTTTGTTTTTTATCCAAACCGAAAATCTTCTTTTCTTCAACTGTTTTTGCCTTGCCTATTTTTCTTTTTTTCTGGCTCATCCAAACTCCGGTAAATTATTTTTTTTCTAACATTTCGTTCAATTCTTTAACAAATTTCTCCACATCTTTATCTCCGAAACCTTTTTCTTTGGCAGCATCTTCCAACGAGCCCCAAATCGGCTCACCGCATCTTAAACAACGTATTCCTTCAATACGTAAATAAGAAACCGCCTCCGGTAAAATTTTCACTAAATCTTCAATTTCAATATCTTTAGTTATCTTCATTTTTAATTTCCTTCTTTTTCCTTTTGCTTGGGAATGAAAGCAAAAAACCTATTAACCCGCCGTAAACCGTAGAAATATAAGGATTACTTGATATTGCACATGTACCGCTGTAGCAACCGATGTAATAGTAGTAGACATATCCTAATAATGCACCGGCAATAACAGGCAAGCCTCTTTTTAATAACAGTATTTTGGTTTTTGTTGTCATCCGTATTACAAAAAAAGTTTTAAATTCGATGTTTCAATATAACAAAAGTTTCATTCATCTTGCTCTTGGAAAGGCTATTTAATAGATTTGTAGTTCCGATAAATTAGAATGGAGAAAGATAATGACAGACTATAAAAAGCATTTATACATGATTGTTTATCCGATTAATGCCCTTGTTGCCTCACAATTGGAACCGGAACAGTTCGGCGAACATTATACAATCGGTGGTTCAAAACATTATAGCGGTAAAGTGATTTTTACGGAAATAGACATAAATTTCCGAAGTGATTGCTGTGAAATCGGAAAATATCTTGAAATGACAGTTGCCCACGAAGACGGTTCACCTAAAAAAACAAAATTTATAAAATCTTACGGTGTGCTTGAGCAAATTGATATTGATGCTATCCAAAAATTATTTCTCTGTACAAGTAACGGTAAGGTGCTTCCCATTGATGCAGCTGAATACACCGCCGTTAACGAGCCGGGTCTGATAAGAACCTATCAGGAAATTACACCTTTGGAAAATCTTGTTCTTTCAACTTTGGATCAACGTGCTTTTGGTAAATACATTACAACCGAAACAAAATCCAAAGGAGCTCCGAAAATATGTTTTACTCAAATTGAGTTTAACATTGAACATTTTTTGGAAATGAATAAATTAAAAGAGATTTTCAGTATAGATTTACCACGCGTTAATCCGTACAGAATGTATGATTGTATTCAAGAACTTAAAACCATTCCGGGCAAAAAGACTAAAACCGTCGGACTCGGATCTTTATTACGTGATTTATCATATAAATACCTTCGTCACGGTTTTTGGTTTTTTGAAAGGGATAAATATAAATTTTTCCCAATGCCCTCAGAAACCGATTTGGAAAATAAATATTATTATTGGTGGAAACACGTTAGATAATAATTTTACATAATTAAAGAATATTCATAAAGAAGGGAAAGACTTTTTGACTTTCCCTTTTTTATTTATTTACACTTCTTTTATAAAATTTGATATTTTAGCAAATAAAAAATAAAGAAGTGGTATTATGACAGTTTTATTTTCAAAAAAATGCGAAATAGGTTTGCAATCCGTTCTATATCTTTCCACAGAAGAGGAAGGAATACTTTTTAACGCTTTGCAAGTTGCAAAAAAAGTTAAACAACCTAAGGAGTTTGTTTCCAAAGTATTACAAATTTTAACAAAATCCGGAATTGTCGGTTCAAAAAAGGGGAAAAACGGAGGTTTTTTTCTTGCTAAACCTGCCGAAAAAATAAAATTATTGGATATTGTTGAAGCTATAGACGGAACGGAAGTTTTCAATAAATGTATACTCGGATTTCCGGAATGCAGCGATGAACACCCTTGTCCGGTACATAACAAATGGCATAAAATAAAAGACGAACTGAAAGAAATGCTCAACAGTGAAACTTTATACGACATCAAAGCACAAACATTCGATAAACTATTAACTCTTCAATCCAAATAAAGCGATGAATGACAAAGGTATTCAAACCATACGATTTTCGGTCCAACTTTTTTTTGTGGGCTTAACCGTTTGGATAGGAATAGAATTTCATTATTTTATTGTTTGGCTCGAAAACGGCGGTACAACAGAGTTTTTTCAACGTCCACCGGGGGTTGAAAGTTTCTTGCCAATTAGTTCTCTAATGAGTTTACTTCTATTCTTAAAAACCGGTGAAATTCATCCGGTGCATCCTGCAGGTCTTTTTATTTTTATTGCCATCCTTGTTGTTTCTATTATTTTCGGAAAATCTTTTTGTAGTTGGATTTGTCCCATAGGATTTATTTCCGAAATGATTGGAGATTTCGGAGAAAAAATTCAGAAAAAACTTTTCGGAAAAGTTCTAACCCTTCCTAAATTTTTAGACTATCCCTTAAGAGGAATAAAATATTTTGTAATGTTCTTTTTTGTTTATGCCGTAATAGGAATGTCGGCAATAGCATTAAAATCTTTTTTAGATGCCCCGTATAATATTGTTGCCGATATAAAGATGTATTATTTTTTTGCCGAAATTAGTCGTTTTTCTCTTATTGCAATAGGAATATTTTTTCTGCTTTCAATTGTAATCAGAAATTTTTGGTGCAGATATCTTTGTCCTTACGGGGCGTTACTCGGTGTTATTTCTTTCCTCGGGTTTTTCAAAATAAAACGAAACATTAGTACTTGCACAGATTGTAAAGCATGTACCGTGGTTTGCCCTTCGCAAATAAAAGTACATAAAACAAAAACCGTTTATTCGGACGAGTGTGTTTCTTGCATGAAATGTATTGATGCTTGCCCTGTACCGAATACTTTGGAACTAAAAGCAGTAATAGGAAAAAAGAAATTTGATAAAAAACTTGTCGGAATAGTAATTTTAATAATTTATTTTTCAATTTTAGGAATTGGTGTGTTAACACATCATTGGCAAAACAATGTAAGCAAAGAAAAATATTTAAAATTATATCCCGACAGAAATTCTTTTGATCATTTAAAATAAAAGAGACTTATTTTCGTTTGGGATTATCAGTCCATGTTTTAAGTGCTTTTAATAAATCCTGCATTGCTTCCAACATAAATTCTCGTTTTTCTTCGGCAATTTTGGAAAGAATTTCTTCATGTAGTTTAATATGATTTTCGTTTACCAATTTCAAAAAAGGAATACTGCTTTCTGTTAAATAAACTATTATATTGCGTTTGTCCTTAGGATCAACTTTTCGTTCGATATATTTCTTTTCTTCTAACGACGTAAGTATATGTGTAATTCTACCCGGAGTTAAATTCATTTGAATTGCTATTCGTTTAATAGACATACTCGGACGATTTTTAAAAAGCCGTAAACATCTAAATTCAGCCGGAGTTAAATCATATTTTGCAGCAAAAAATTGTTCTTTGTTTGTACATGTTTTACCTAATTCACATGTTAATCGTGCCATTAATTCTGCAGGGCTCTCAAATTCCTTCGGTCTAATATCCATATTTTTTTCCTCATAATTTGTTTTATGTACAAAAATAAATCAAATATAAAAATTAGGCAAGTACTTTTATAATTATAAAATATTTTATGGTTAATAAACTCTAAAATGTTATTTATATTTTGAATTATCTTTTTTAATTCTATTCAATAAACTTAATATTTAATATGAATATTGAAGAAACCAAAATAGACGGACTGCTTGTTATCAGTCCCGATGTTTTTACCGATAAGAGAGGGTATTTTTTCGAATCGTTTACCGTTAGCAAATATAAAACAATTACCGAAAAATATACTTTTGTTCAAGATAACCTTTCCAAATCTAAATACGGAACAATCAGGGGGTTACATTATCAAACAGGTAATTTTGCTCAGGGAAAATTGGTTTATGTTATCTACGGCAAAGTTTTGGATGTAGCGGTAGATATACGATTCGGGTCTCCTACTTTCGGTAAATATTTTGCAATTGAACTTTCGGAAGAAAATAAAAAACAATTATGGATTCCTCCCGGATTTGCACACGGATTTTCCGTTCTTTCCGAAGAAGTAATTTTTATTTATAAATGCACCGCTTTGTATAACAAAAAGAGTGAACGTTCAATAATTTATAATGACCCGCAACTAAATATTAATTGGAGAGTAAAAGAACCGATTGTTTCAGAAAAAGATTTGTCAGCAAAATCTTTTTCCGAAATTGAAAAAGATTTTATTTACGGGGAATAATTTTTTTATGGGCAAAATATTAATAATCGGAGATTCCGTACTCGATAAAATTTATTATAACGGAAAGTTAACTATACGCCCCGGCGGAATTTATCATACGGTTAATACTTTTATCAATCTTGCGGAAGCCGAAGATGAGTTTTATTTGTTAACGCATTATTCCGAAAAATCTTTTAAATATTTCGAAAAACTATACTCAAAAACAAATTTAACTTTTGCGGAAATTATTCCTGAAATCCCAATCGTTTCGTTACAAGTTTACGATAATAAGGAACGCGAAGAAAAATATGCCGGTAAAATAACCCCTCTTTCAATTCCTTCTAAGGTTTTTTCAATTGATTACGATTTTATTTTAATTAATATGATTACCGGCTTTGACATTTTACCGGAAGATTTAGAGAAACTTAAACGGAAAACAAAAGCCGAAGTATATTTTGATCTGCATACTTTTTCCAGAGGAATTGACGATAGCGGCAACCGAAAATTCAGAATAATTCCTTCCGTTGAAAATTGGCTAAAAAACATAGACATTCTACAACTTAATCAAAACGAAATTAAAACATTGTGGGGGATCAATTCAGAAAAAGAAAATATTGAAAAACTTTATAAACAGAATGTTGATAAAGTAATTATCACCAAAGGGGCAAAAGGCGTTTCGTGTTATTACAAAACAACGGGGAAAAATATAGCGGCAAAAAAAGTAGCGGCAATAAACTCAGTCGGTTGCGGAGATTCGTTTGGTGCGGCTTTTATTTATGCATATTCCAAAAATAAAAATTTATTTTCCGCTGCAAATTTTGCTAATTTTGTTGCGGGAATAATTACAACTTATGCTTCAGAAAAAAAATACATGAATTTGAAAAATGATATTGCAAAAAAATATAATTAAAAAAAGGATATTATTACTCGGCTCAAACGGAATGTTAGGACAGGGGTTAACATCCCGCTTTATGTTTAACCGCGAAGTTGAATTAATGACCGCATCGTTCGAAGAGAAATCTTATTTCGAAAATGTTGCCTATTCACAAGTTAACATATCTTCGGCTAAAGAAGTTAGAACTTTAATAAAAACATTTTGTCCCGATGTAATAATTAACGCTGCCGCTTATACTAATGTTGACGGCTGCGAAACAGAAAAAGAACTTTCATGGGCTATTAATGTAATCGGGGTTGAAAATATTGTTAAATACGGGAGAACTTGCCAATCCCATTTAATTCATATTTCTTCCGATTATATTTTTGACGGACAAAACGGACCCTATTCCGAAGATGAACTTCCCAATCCTATTAACCAATACGGAAAGGAAAAACTTGCGGCTGAAAATGTTATTAAAGCTGGCAGAATAAAATATACGATAATTAGAACTAATGTACTTTACGGAGCTACCCAATTCGGACGTCCGGATTTTGTTAAATGGGTTTACACTTCACTGAAAGAAAAAAAGAAAATAAGAATTGTAAAAGATCAGATTAATAATCCCACATACATTGACGATTTAACATATGCTGTTGAAAAAATAATAGCAAACAAGAAAGAAGGAATTTATAATATAGGAGGAGCCGAATTACTTTCCCGCCTCGATTTTACTTACAAAATTGCCGAATATTTTAATCTTGACAAATCTTTAATAACTCCAATAGTTACCGCCGATTTGCACCAACGGGCAAAACGACCTCTTAATTCCGGATTAATTAATTTGAAGGCGGAAACGGAATTAAACTATCATCCGCTTTCTATAGATAAAACACTTTTTTTAATGAAAAGAGGATTAGTCGGTGAAAAATAAATTTCAAAAATATAAAGGTTTCATCTTCGATATGGATGGAACGATATACCTTGAAAATAAAATGATTGAAGGTGCGGCAGAAACATTAAATTATTTGCTGAAAAAAAAGAAACATATTTTATTTGTAACAAATAAAACCACACAAAACAAAAATGAATATTCCGATTTTCTCAATTCAAACAATGTTCATATTTTACCCGAACAAATTATAA
>Ga0256914_1003716_pt1 | contig 11883 bp, 7 predicted proteins | sample HulkmetaG_FD_191571 | JGI IMG/M metagenome (GOLD analysis project Ga0256914, IMG submission 191571) | Hydrothermal chimney microbial communities from Main Endeavour vent field at the Juan de Fuca Ridge, Pacific Ocean - Hulk | ecosystem: Environmental > Aquatic > Marine > Hydrothermal vents ...
CCTCATCGTATATGCTGACGAAAGCCTCATCTCCGTCGTACTCCGCAACCTGATCCACAACGCCATCAAATACACCAGCGAGAAGGGGGTGGTCACCGTAGAAGCAGAACCGGGGAATGACCATGTCACGGTCACAGTCCAGGATACGGGAGCAGGCATCTCCCATGAGGACATCAAGAAGATCTTCAACCTGGAACATCATTTTTCCCGTAAGGGTACATCCGGCGAAGAGGGAACAGGCCTGGGACTGATCATCTGTAAGGAGTTCCTCGAGATCCACGGCTCTTCCCTCCACATCGAGAGCACTCCCGGCGCCGGAAGCCGGTTCTCCTTTTCCTTGCGTAAAAAGAAATGATATCTTTGTGGCGTGATGTCGGAAAAACAACCTACTTACAGCGAAGCCCTCCAGGAACTGGAAACGATCCTCCGGGAGATCGAAGAAGGTGAGCCGGATGTCGACGAACTATCGGCCAAGGTTAAACGTGCCGCCTTCCTGCTGCGTTACTGCGAAGAAAAGCTGCAAAAAGCCTCCCATGAGGTGGAAGAGATCCTCACCTCGCTCGACGAGGAGGGAGGTACGGCGAAAGACGAGGCACCCGAGGAGCCGGAGATATAGGGATCATTCTTTCTGCTTCCTCATCTTGTGGGGTCGCAGCATGTTTTCCGGGGTGAGCAGTTCGTCCAGTTCCTCTTTGGAGAGGAGTTTCTTCTCGAGCACCAGATCGTAGACGCTTTTCCCGGTCTTGCCGGCTTCTTTGGCCAGCATCGAAGCGGTTTCATACCCCAGCACCGGGTTAAGGGCTGTCACAATACCGATGCTGTGCTGTACCATCTCGCGCGTTCTTTCCGCGTTGGCGGTAATGCCCTCGACACATTTGACCCGTAAAGTGCGCATACCGTTCTTGAGCATCTCCAGCGACTCAAAAAGGCTCTGCACGATCACCGGCTCGAAGACATTGAGCTCCAGCTGACCGGCCTCGCCGGCCATGCTCACCGTCAGATCGTTGCCGATCACTTTGAAAGCGACCTGATTGACCACCTCCGGGATCACAGGATTCACCTTGCCCGGCATGATCGACGACCCCGGCTGTACCGCCGGCAGGTTGATCTCGTTGAGACCTGCCCGCGGGCCACTGGACAACAACCGCAGATCGTTGGAGATCTTCGACAGTTTGATGGCCAGACGTTTCAGCGCAGAAGAATACATGATAAAAGCTCCCGTGTCCTGGGTGGCCTCTACCAGATTGCGGGCCGTGGTCACCTCCAGCCCCGTGATCTCCCGCAGATGCTTCACCACCAGCCGCGCATAGTCGGGATCAGCATTGATGCCCGTCCCGATGGCCGTACCACCCATGTTGATCTCCAGAAAAAGGTCAACGTTCTCATTGAGCCGCTGTATCTCTTCCGTCAGCGTCACGGCATAGGCCTCGAACTCCTGCCCCAGCGTCATCGGCACCGCATCCTGCAACTGGGTGCGCCCCATCTTGATCACATGAGCGAACTCCTTCGCCTTGGCACGGAAAGCATGAGCCAGCTCCTCCAGGATCACGATCAGGCTCTGGTTGCTGAAAATAAGCGCCAGCTTGACCGCCGTGGGATAGGCATCGTTGGTCGACTGGGAAAGGTTCACATGATTGTTCGGATGACAGTACTGATACTCCCCTTTCTGGTGTCCCATGATCTCCAGTGCCCTGTTGGCGATCACCTCATTGGCATTCATGTTGGTGGAGGTGCCGGCACCTCCCTGGATCATGTCCACCACAAAATGCTGGTGGTACTTCCCCTTGATGATCTCCTGACATGCCTGCTCAATGGCCCGGAAGACCGGCTCCTCCAGCAGACCCAGCTCATGGTTGGCACGGGCGGCAGCCAGCTTCACCATCGCAAGCGACTCGATCAACACCGGATAAAAGCTGAGCGTCACACCGGTAATGTTGAAGTTCTCCATCGCCCGCAGGGTCTGAATGCCGAAATAACTCTCAGCAGGCACATCCCGCTCCCCCAGCAGATCATGCTCACGCCGCGTCCGGCCCGACTCGTACTGGGCTGCCGCATGCATGATCAGCGCATTGGAATACTTCATCCTGCGGGAGATCACCCGGATGATGTTGGAGAAGATCCTTACAGCCGCCTCCCCGTGCCGGAAAAAAAAGCTCCTGTCCAATATCAGTACCACCGAATCCTCCACAGCCCGCGCCGACGTCGAGTGCACATCCCCGCCAATGGCTCCTTCTCCCAGAAAATCTCCCTCACGGAAAAAAACCAGGCTCTTTTCCTTACCGGTAGGAAGCACTTTCAACAACTCCACCTCCCCCGAACGTATGATGAACAATTTCTCACGGGGTTCCTGCTCATGGAACAGAAACTCCCCCTGACGATATTCCCGCACCTCCAGCTCCTCGGCCAGCAGATTCAGGTCCTTATCATCCAGTCCCTTGAAAAGCTCTATGTTCCGCAGGAACGGAAGGATCTCCTCTTTTTTCATGACTTTTTCTTGCAAGTTACGAATAAATATCCTCTCACCGTATATTTTCTCCATGGAATACAACCAGTTCGTTCAGAGGATAGCGAACCACCTTGTCCAGATGCAAGCCATATCTTTCTGCTTTTTCGTGTAATTTCTCCCGGAAATACCATGCCACCGAACCGAGGGCCCGGAATGATCCCCGGCCCAGCAAGGGCTGCAGGTCACACCGGAAGAGACGGTCGAACTCATCCTCCAGGATCCGCTGAAGGACCGGATCGTCCGGAGCTTCCAGAAAGAAGGGGGTGAATCCGGCGAAAAAATAATGGGGACGGGGTTCGAGATAAGCATTTTTTTTCAGCATCTCTCTGTCGAGCCGGTATTTTTCCTGCAACTTCCGGGAGGTCTCTTCCTGCAGGTCGCCGTCGAGCCAGGCCCTGGCCAGACGCAACCCTAGGGCGGCACCGCTGCCGTGGTCGCCGAGAAGGAACCCCATGGGAGTGATCTTTTTCGTGATCCGCCGGCCGTCCCACATCCCGGCGTTCATGCCTGTGCCCAGGATGAGCACACCACCCTGTTCATGATGCCACAGGGCTGCCCCAGCACCACTCAGGTCATCAGCCACATGCACCCTTGCTCCCGGCAGGATCTCACGGAAAGCCGCTTCCACCCTGGCAGCAGCCTCCGGCCGGTCACAACCGGCCCCGTAATAGAACACCTCCACCCGTTCCTCACTCTGCACAAGAAGAGAAGAAAGCCAGGCAGACAACGGGCCAGCCCAGGAAACCTCCCTGTCAAAATAAGGATTGTAACCCTCCGTACGTAAGGTCTCCACCTCCCCCTTCCGCACCAGCGCCCACTCGGTCTTGGTGGAACCACTGTCGGCAACAAGGATCACGGCCATGGTTCGGTCAGTTTTTTGCATCCAGAAATTTGCCCAGGATCTCCAGAAGTTTTCTGGGATGGATGGGCTTGGAGATGTACTCGTCGCAACCCGCTTCCATCACCTTCTCCCTGTCTTCCGACATCGCATAGGCGGTCTGTGCTACCACCGGCAGACCGGGACGGAACTTCTTCAACAGGCGTGTTGCCTCATAACCGTTGAGCACAGGCATCTGAATGTCCATCAGCACCAGGTCGATATCCTCGCGTTCGCGCAGGATGTCAAGCGCCTCTTTCCCGTCGCGGGCACGCACCAGCACCGCTTTCTTGACACTCAGCACAGCCCTGAGGTACTCGTAGTTCGAATCGTTGTCCTCGGCCACCAGGATCCTCTTGTCCCGCCAGTCCTTAACAGGGGAAGCAGGCTGTTCCTTCTTCTCCGCATGTTCAGGTATCTTCACCTCGTTGTCAAGAGGGATCTCCAGAAAAAAGGCCGACCCTCTCCCCGGCTCTGAGCGTAAGTGCACGGCACCCCCCATCAGTTCCGCCAGATTGCGCGTGATCCACAACCCCAACCCCGTACCGCCGTACTTGCGGGTAGAAGAGCCATCCGCCTGACGGAACCTGTCAAAAACAACCTCCTGCTGATCTTCCGGGATCCCAATACCCGTATCTTTCACAAAAAACTCGATCACTTTCTCCTCTTTCACCCTGTAACCGAATTCCACTTTGCCCCGTTCCGTGAATTTGACCGCGTTGTTCAGCAGGTTCATCATCATCTGTTTCAGGCGGAACGAATCGATGTTGACCGTGAACTCCTCCTCCCACGGCAGATCGAGCACCACTTCGATCTCCTTCCCGCTCAGCTGCACATCACGGTCGACCACAGCATAAAGATCTTTCATGAAAGATGTGATGTCGGTAGGATGGGGAACGATGCGCACATGCCCGGCCTCGATCTTCGCCACATCGATGATATCGTCGATCAGCTTGAGCAGGGCCTGACTGCTCTGATTGATGATATCAAAATATTCCCTTTTCTGTTCCGGATCCAGTCCATCCGCCCGCAACATCTCCGTGAAACCGATGATGGCATTCAAAGGGGTACGTATCTCATGTGACATGTTGGCCAGGAAAGCGGTCTTGAGCCGGTCCGACTCCTCGGCCTTCTCCTTGGCCATGATCAGCTCAAGCTCGGTCTTTTTACGGTCGGTGATATCTTCCTTGATGGCCACGTAATAAGCGATCTCACCTTTTTCGTTCTTGATGCCGGTGATGGAAGCCAGTTCCCAGTAGATCTCCCCGTTCTTCTTTTTGTTTTCGAACTCACCCCGCCATTCCTTTCCCTGGGTGATCGTCTCCCACATTTCCTTGTAAAAGGAATCCGGCAGATTGCCCGATTTCAGGATACGGGGGTTCTGGCCGATGGCCTCCTCCGCCGTATATCCTGTCACCTCGGTGAACTTGGGGTTGACATACTGGATCGTCCCGACAGGATCGGTGATCACCACCGAGGCAGGGGAGTTGTTCACGGCACTGGAAAGCACCTTCAACTGTTCTTCATAGGCAAGCCGCTCGGTCAGATCGGTAAAGGCCACCAGCACCATGTCCCATGAGAGCTCATGTCCCGGCACCAGGACCCAACGGATGATCACGTTCTTTCTTTTGCCGCTGCGCGTGATGGAGATCATCTCCCCTTCAAAGACATTGTGCCCTTCCAGAAAAGTGGAAACCAGTTCAATGAACAGGGTCAGCAGATCATCCGAAAGCTCCTGCTGACGATAAGCCTCACGCAACTCTTCGATCGAACTGACCTCGAAGAACTCAAAAGCTTTGTGGCTCGCCTCCAAAGGAACCACCCTCCTCACCATCTCCCTCACCTGTTCAGGATGGGAACGGAGATAGTCTTTCACATCCTCCACCCCCAGATTGTCCAGTTGCCACAAGAACTCCCTCACCTTGGAAAAATCCTCGCTGAGCAAAGGCAACGGCGAATATTCCAGGATGGTACGGTATTTCAATTCCCTTTCCAGGATCTCTTTCTCATTGTTCTTCTCCCGCGTGATATCCCGTACGAACATCCAGACACAAGGACCTTCATCACATACATCGGGATACAATGCACTGAAGACCTCTACCACCACCAGCGAGCCGTCGGAACGAAGCAATTCCTTTTCATATTTCCGTTCTCCTCCTTTTTCAAAGAGTTCGCCGAGGATCTTTCGTTCCAGGGGTTGCCAGAAAGCGGGTGTGATCTCCCAGTACCCTTTTCTGTGAAGCTCTTCCTCACCATATCCCAGCAGTTCCCGCAGGGCTGCATTGCTTTCCATGATACGCCCCTGCGCATCGATGGCCAGCGTCCCCTCGTGCATGCTCTCCAGGAGCTCGCGATATTTCTTCTCCGAACGACGAAGCCCCCGGAGGATCTCATTCTTTTCCGTCACCTCCGTGAACCAAAGGATGGTAGTACCTTCGACGGGAGAATAATAGCGGTTCACCAGACAATCCTGCCGGGAACCGTCGGCACACAGAATGGTGATCTCCGCACTGAGACCATCCAGCGAGGTCCCTTGCTCCCGCAGACGAAGTCTTTCTACGATCTCCCCACCCCGGAAGAGGGGGATCTCAGCGATCACTTTCCCCTGGACTTCGGCAGAATCCACTTTGCCTTTCTCCAGCAGTGAACGGTTCACGTGGACCACTCTCATCTCCTTGTCGATCACCAGCAGACCTAAAGGGGAATGTTCGATCAGATCATTCAGGAAGGCCTCGACATTCCGCATCCGCTCCTCTGCCTCCACCTGCTCATCAATAGGAACCAGGAAATTGAGGGTAGCCGGCTTACCCTCCCAGTTGATGCGATGTCCCGTGATCTGGACCCAAAAGCTTTTTCCTCCCCGCGGGTCGATCAAACGGGTCTTGTATGCCACATTCTCCAACGTCCCCGCCAGACGCCTTTCCCGCATCTCACGGACTTTCTCATGCTCCTCGGGAGCTATGAAATCCCAGAACACAAGATCCTGCACCTCCTCGGGTTTTAACCCGAAGAACTCAGGCAACTTCTCATTAAAAAAGACCACCCGGTCGTCAGCCACCACCACGATGAACTCAACAGCCGACTCGAAAATACGCTTCAGCAGGGCATAGTCGGGCCCTCCCGCTTTTTTCCTTCCCAGAAGCGAAAGAAAGAAACGGAATTCACTTATCTCCGCAGAACGGAGCCCTTTCACCGGCAGACCGGAGAACAAAGAAAGATCTTCCTCCTTCCGGTCCACCAGCACCACCGGCAGATCTTCCGGAAACTTCTTTCTCAGATCTTTCAGTTCCTTCACAGGAACATCTTCCAGGATCACCAGCATCGCCGCCCGTCCCGATGCGAGGTGTTCGTTCACCTCATCCGCTTTTGAGGAAACGATCCCCGTCAGGGAAGGAGCGAGCTTTTCCGTATCCTGCAGCCACAAGTTCACTTTTTCCTGAGCTCCGAGCCCACCCCAAAAAATCACATGATCCTTTTCCTCCATAGGCACTCGTACCTCGAAAGTGTTCCTTCAACCGCCCCTTTCCTTTCCCCACTAACCGACCGCATAGGAACGGACTAAAAAAGGGAGCCGGGCCACCGGCTCCCCCTCAACAACACATCTTTACTAACTTAAACCTAAACTTTTTAACTTACCAAACTTTGGCTCGACGAAGAATAGTGTTCTTAATGTTACCCTCGTTAAAAATAACGATTTTTTTTCAGAAATGTTTCGAAAGAACCAACATTTTTGAAAAAAAATCGTCTCACCAGACTATGCAATTGATTTACTATTGTTTACAACAACATCAAAAACCCAGCGTCAGGCCAGCAAAGAAATGTATGCCGGCCTGCGGGAAATAACCGTCCATCACCTTGTGTTCATTGTTCTCAAAATACTGATATACCCAGGCATTGGTTTCATACTTCGCATCGAAAAGATTGTTGATCATCGCCTTTACCTGCAGCTTCCTGATCTTCCTGACCGGAACATCCCATGAAAAGGTCAGATCGTTCACGAAATAGGGATCGAGCTTCCTTTCTTCACTGGAGGTGTTGTCAATGTATTGTTTTCCGACATAACGGGCCAGCCAGCTGATCTCGACCTTGTTCGGGAAACGGTATCTGAGCATGCTGTTGGCCACCACCGGCGGGGAGAATGAGAGGTCGGTGGTACCCAGATAGAAAGAACGCTGGCTCCAGGTATCCCAGTCATCCACATATTCGGTGAAGTTGAGGATCTTGTTCCGGCTGAGGGTGGCGTTGGCCTGCCAGGAGAGGCCGCTTGTGAGCTGGGCCGTGAGGATCATCTCCAGCCCCATGCGGTAGCTTCGCGGCACGTTGGTCCTGATGGGAACCCCCACATCATTGATCCGGCCGGTCATCACCAGCTGGTCTTTGTAGTCCATGTAATAAAAGACCATCTCCATCGACATTATGCCTTTACGCAGAGAGGTCCCCATCTCCAGGTCGCGCAGCATCTCGGGCCGGGGCGTCGATCCCGCAGGTGCTTCCTTGAAATCGTACCGCGAGGGCTCGCGATGCGCTATGGCAAAAGAGGCATACAGCGATACCTGCTGCGACAGTTCATACATCACCCCCGCCTTGGGGTTGAAGAAGAGATAGTCGTGTTCCTGTGTCAGGTCGCGCTGGTCGTCATCCTTTCCTTCTATGGTATAATGGATGCCCCGCAGCTGCAGATCGACATACCCCCGCAGGCCGGGCAGCAGTGACAGTTCTGCCTTGCCGTAGACATTGCCGTCGTTTTTGATGCCGGTGTTGTCATACCAACGGTGCCGTATCTCGCCGTTGCTGAAATAACGCGCCCAGATCACCGTACCGTAATGCCCCCCGTCGTAACGGTTCCATCCCCCGCCGGCATTCAGGATCAGACGGGGAAGCTTCCACCGTACATTGCCCGTCATGCCGTAAAAATCATTGTCCAGCCACTTCCTGCGGATCAGATCGGTGGTGCGGATGGTATCCCCAGCCGGCAGGACCACCTGGTCAAGCAGATAGTCCGTCAGCTGCTGGTCTTCCTTGTACTGTTCGTAATAACCTTTTCCCTTGGTGTAATGGAATGCCAGGTTGAGCCACACCGGCACCGCGAACTCTTTGGAATAGAAGAGCTGATAATGATCCTGCCAGTAATTGTCCGTTTCGTTGTCATAATAGTGTACGTTCCCCTCCTCGTCGGTATAGCGGCCGATGCCGTTGTAACGCCGGTTGGTGGACAGCATGTAGCCGGGCACCCCGTCCCAGGCCTGGTAGGTCTGTTCCTTGCCCCGCAGCAGCACCAGACGGAGAATATCCTTTTTTTTGCTGTACCAGGCTCCGGAAAAAGCCAGCGACGAGAGATCGGACCAGGCCCGCTCGATGTAGCCGTCGGAAGTCACTTTCGAAAGCCGGAGGTCGAACGTGAAACGATCGGCCAGCATACCAGTACCTACACGGAGCGTGTTCTTGAACGTGTTGAACGACCCCGCCGCCGTCGACCATTCGGCGTAAGGGTTCTTCTCCAGGGAGAAAGTACGCAGATTGACACTCGCACCAAAAGCACCTGCCCCGTTCGTGGAGGTCCCCACCCCCCGCTGCACCTGGATGTCAGAGACCGACGAGGCCAGATCGGGCAGATCGACCCACCACACGCCGTGACTTTCGCTGTCGTTGAGCGGGATGCCGTTCATGGTCACGTTGATGCGCGTAATATCGGTACCCCTTATACGGAAAGCGGTGTACCCCACACCTGCCCCGGCATCGGAGGTGACCACCACCGAAGGCACCGTCTTGAGCAAAAAAGGGATATCCTGCCCCAGGTTCCGCTTCTCCAGCTGCTGTCGCGAGACATTGGTATAGGTGACCGGGATGCCCGCCCCCGCACGCACCCCGGAAACCACCACCTCGTCGGTGAGAAAAGCCGATGGTTCCAGCATGATCTCCAGACGCTTCTCCCCTTTCATCTCCACACGCTTCTCCCACGTCTCATAACCGACAAAACTCACCCGCAAAACATACTCCCCGCCCGGCACACGCTCCAGAAGGAACTCACCTTCTTCATCCGTCACCGTACCCAGATATGTACCGGTCAGCACCACGTTGGCACCGGCCAGCGGCTGACCCTGATCATCCACGACCCGCCCCGAAAGACGGTACTGCGAAAAAACCACTCCCCCCCACAAAAGGGAAAGAACGAACACAATAAGCCTTTTCATCTTACTAAAATTTTTGGTACGACAAAAAGGGGGATCGGTCAAACTCCCTGCGCCGGCATTACCCGGATCAGGTTCAAAGGGTTTGATCTCAGCCTGACAGTAAGGCACCCCCGTATTCTCAGGACGAAGTTAAGGATTTTTTCTTCAAAGTACCAAAAAAAAAAAGAGGACCGGTTCGGTCCTCTTCTCCTAATCTTCTGGCCTGCCGGCCTTCCGGTCAGCTCTCTTTTTTCACTTCCTCTTCCTTGTCCACTTTCAGGACATCCTTGATGGCCTTGTAAAAAGTCTCTTTCGGAATAGCACCTACGGCCATCTGAGGAGGTTCGTCCTTGGGACAGAAAAGCAAAGAAGGAATGCTGCGGATCCCGAACACGGCTGCCAGCTCCTGCTGAGCTTCCGTATCCACCTTGTAAAAATCCACTTTGCCTTTGTACTCTTCAGCCAACTCCTCAATGATCGGTGCCACGATCTTGCAGGGCTGACACCAGTCAGCGTAGAAATCTATGATGCACGGCTTGTCCCCGGCAAACTGCCAGTCCTGATGCTTCGTGTAATCGAAGACCTTCTGCTTGAATGTCTCAACGGTCAAATGTTCTGCCATTTTTCTTTTACTTTACAATTTATTTTTATTTGGACACAATCAAAATACTATCTACTGAATTGGGTGCAAAGATAATGCTTTTCTTGATAGAATCGACAAGAAACTTGTATTTTTGTTGCAAAATCAGGGAGAGGACTGTATATGGAGAGCCGGAAGAGCAACAACATGGAAAATCACGAAAAGATCCTGGAGAGTTGCATCGACACACCGCTGTTCCGGTTGATCTCGGAGGTAAGCGGAGATCTGAAGGTACCGGCCTATGTGGTGGGAGGGTTCGTGCGCGACTGTCTGCTGGGACGTGAGCATCCCGAACAGGACATCGACATCGTGGTGGTGGGGAAAGGCATCGAGGTGGCCCGCGAAACGGCACGTCGGTTGCGGCCCCGTCCCAGGGTAAGCGTCTTCCGCAACTTCGGCACGGCCATGTTCCGTTACGGCGATACCGAGGTCGATTTCGTCGGGGCCCGGAAAGAATCCTATCGCCGCGACTCGCGCAAGCCCATCGTCGAGGACGGCACCCTGGAGGACGACCAGCGGCGGCGCGACTTCACCATCAACGCCCTGGCTGTGGCACTCCACCCCTCCGAGCGTGGGAGTTTCATCGACCCCTTTGAGGGGCTGAAGGATCTCCGGCGCCGCATCATCCGCACCCCGCTCGATCCCCTCATCACCTTCTCCGACGACCCGCTGCGCATGTTGCGGGCCATCCGCTTCGCCACGCAACTGCATTTCCGGATCGACCCCGTCACTTTCGAGGCCATCCGCCACAACCGTGAACGGATCCGCATTGTCAGCATGGAACGCATCACCACCGAGCTCAACAAGATCCTGATGAGCCCCCGTCCCTCCATCGGTTTTCTGCTGCTCGACCGCAGCGGCCTCCTGGAGATCATCCTTCCCGAAATACATGCCCTCAAAGGGGTCGAGCAAAGAAAAGGCATGGCCCACAAGGATGTCTTCCTCCACACCATCCGGGTGGTGGACAACGTGGCCCGCAAGAGTGACAACCTCTGGCTGCGCTGGGCCGCCCTCCTCCACGACATCGCCAAACCTGTCACCAAAAAGTTCGTCGAAGGACAGGGCTGGACCTTCCACGGTCATGATTTCATCGGTTCGAAGATGGTGCCCCGCATCTTCCGCCGTCTCAAGCTGCCCCTCAACGACAAGATGAAATATGTCCAGAAACTGGTGGCCCTCCATCTTCGTCCCATCGCCCTCACCACCAACGAGGTGACCGACTCGGCCGTGCGGCGCCTCCTCTTCGAGGCCGGCGACGACATCGACGACCTGATGCTGCTGTGCGAGGCCGACATCACCTCCCGGAATGAAAGGAAAGTGCGGCAGCACCTGGAGAACTTCCGCCTGGTGCGGGAAAAACTGCGCACCATCGAAGAGAAGGACGCCATCCGCAATTTCCAGCCCCCGGTATCGGGCGAAGACATCATGATCACCTTCGACATCCCGCCCTCCCGCACCGTCGGTATCCTGAAAGATGCCATCAAGGAGGCGATCCTGGAGGGGACCATCCGCAACGACCGCCGCGAGGCTTACCGCTACATGCTGGAGAAGGCCCGTGAGCTGAGCCTCGAACCCAAACGCGACCTGCTGGCCGACGAGGCGGAGCCTTCCTCAAAGCCGTAACCACAGCAACACCGGCAGATGATCACTGAAGCCGCCCAGGTAAACAGGACCGGCATAAGTGCGCCAG
>Ga0256914_1003717_pt1 | contig 11882 bp, 13 predicted proteins | sample HulkmetaG_FD_191571 | JGI IMG/M metagenome (GOLD analysis project Ga0256914, IMG submission 191571) | Hydrothermal chimney microbial communities from Main Endeavour vent field at the Juan de Fuca Ridge, Pacific Ocean - Hulk | ecosystem: Environmental > Aquatic > Marine > Hydrothermal vents ...
AGATCCAGTTTGTCCACGACCAGCAACTTGTGGCCCCGATACAGTTCGTTTTTGATGGTGGCGACCACCGTCCCACTGACCCGTCCGATATACATCAGGCAATATCCACTTCGTCTACAATGCCGGTGATGGCGTGGTCCACCGGCACGAACCATTGGGGCAAGGCCAGGGCTGCTTCGCGGCTACTGATGTAGAACACCAGCTCCCCCGGCCCGGCTTGGGCCGTGCCGTCGGCGGCGATGATCGGTTCGCCGACCGGTTGGCGATGCTTGTCCAACGGCTGGATGACCAGGAATTTGACGCCTTCCAGTCCTTCCACTTTTTGCGTGGCAACCAATGTGCCGATGACGCGGGCGAATTGCATGGTTTTACCCCGTGTTGCGTACGCTATGTCCAATGCCGGAGCAGTTTGACAAAGGGCAACCGCTCTCGGACGGCGTTGTAAGCCGTTCATCTGCCGTTACCATGTCACAGCGGTAGAGCTGGGCGGTGGCCAGGTACATAGAATCGTACACAGTTCGCTCATACCGCCACGCCAGCCGGTACGCTGCGGTGATGATCCGTGTAGAGGGTACAAGTGCTATATCCCACTCTAGCAGGTTCCTGATGATCGCTGTACCGCTCTCCTTGTCAACGAGATCGCGTTTTTTCCACAAGATGTTCCCTATTTCACTCACAAGCAGTTCGGGTGCGACGAACCGGTAGAGGCCGCTGTCATATTCGTCTAAAATCAAGAGTGCCTGATCGCTGTCGTGCTCTGGCACGAACCATTTGATGGCGACACTGGCATCTGGGACTAACCATTTCATCGACTGTCGCGGTCCTCACGGATCAAGGGAGTGCTGTCTGGAAATAGCCCGTGCTTGGCTTTTAGGGCTTCGCGCCTCCGATCAATGTCGCGACGTATTTCTGCCCATGATCGCTTCTGGGGATTCGTAATTGTCACATGACCGGCGGTGATCTTGATCTCGATAGATGTGTACTTTGTGAGCAGGTCTTGGGGTATAAATACCCCTTCACGGATCGTTTCCTCTTCAATGGTTATTGCCTGTACCATTTCCTTCTCTCCCTTGCCGATTTTGACACCTCTCACAAAATCTTGGCCCGCATTTGCTCATGGAGCTGCGGAATGACAACCTGGCGGATGAGCAGGCCCTCTTGCTTGACCGGTTCGACCCCGGCGGCGACGGCGGCTTCTACATCGGCGACGGTTCCTTCCAACAGGACGAAGCTTTTGCCCCCCAAGCCGTTCGCCAGGCGGATTTCCAGCAGTTGGATGTCGGTCGCTTTGGCGGCGGCGTCGGCGGCGACGATGCAGACCGCCGCCGTGACCGTTTCGATGATGCCCAGGGCTTCGTCGCCTCTGGGCGGTGTGGCGCTCATCAGCGCAGGAAAGATGGAGCGGTCCACGTTGGGCAAAAAGAGCCGGTCTACCAGCGTATCGGCGGCGGTGGCGATCCCCGTTTGGTACGATTCGCGCACCGGCCCCACTTCTCCGCCGATGAGGACCATGTATTTGCCGGGGCAGATGGACCGCGCTTCCAGCAGCTCCACCTCTGCCTTTTTGACCATGGCGTCGCCGACCAGGATCCCGGCGGCGATGCTGTTCGTTTCGATCAAGGCGATGGCCGGTTCCGTCATTAGGTGGCTCCCCTCGTCATGCTGACGTGCTGAGGCTGGCCCGCACCACGCGCTGTCCCAGTGCTTGGATGGCTTTGCCGATTGGTGAGTCGGGCACGTCCAGGATCAACGGGCGTCCCTTCTCCTCGGCCTCCAGGCATTCTTGGGGGGACCAGGGTAACATGGCTGCGACGGGCAAGCCGGTCGTTTTTTCCACCTGCCGGGCAAATGCATGGGGTTGTGTGCCCACCTTGTTGAGCACCGGCCATATTTGGAGCGAAGATGCTCCCAGGCGGTACAAGGCCGTCAGGCCGGCACGGGCGGCTTTCAGCGATGCCGGGTCCGGCGTGAGCAACAGCAGAATCAACCACGATAGTCGCATCACCGGCACGGCCAATTTGCCCATATCGCGCGGTGTGTCCACCACGACAAAATCAAACCACCGACGGAGCAGTTGCAACAGGTGACCGACGACCTGGGGGTCAGGGCGGCTGACTTCATCCAACGTTGGCGCCGGAAGAACAAACAGGCCGCTTTCCAAATGCACCAGATGGGCGATCACTTCATCTTCGCCGAGGGTCGGGGCTTCCAACCAGGACCGTCCCGGAGCGATGCCCAAGTACTTGCTCACCCGCCCCGCCTGGAAGTCCAGGTCGGCGATCACGGTCAGGCGGCCCGGCAATCGGCTCAGGTTTGAAGCCAGGTTACCGGCCAGTGTCGTGGCACCGCTCCCTTTTTGCAGATGCAGTACCGCGATCTGGCGGCCTAAAGGTGCACCGCCGAAGGGCTTCTGGGCCAACATTTGTCGGACCTGGGAGATCAGCACATCTTTTTTCACCGGCTTGGCCAGGTAGAGGTCGGCTCCTGCTTGCAGTGACATTGTTTTGTCCACCGGCTGCCCGCGTGCCGTCGTGATGAGGATGCTCGCGCGGGCGGTGCGCGGGTCGTGGCGCAGGCGTCGGCACACTTCATACCCGTCCATGTCGGGCATCATCACGTCCAGGATCACGGCGTCGGGCTGTGTCCTTATGGCCTTTTGCAACCCCTCCTGACCGGATGTGGCCGTCTCGACTTTAAAACCGGCATCCCCCAGGATACGGCTCATGATCTCTGTTAGAGCAACTTCGTCATCAATGACCAGAATGCGCGTCATCGTGTTTTATCCCCCTGCCCCCTATTCACTCAGGCAGAAGCTTTCTATCCTGGCCCGATTGACCAAGATCACCTCGCCGCGGAAGACGATCTCCGGGGAGGAGACAATCCGTGCTTCGGCTTCTCCGATCATCACAAAGGTATCCAGGGTAGCCGGTGAGAAGGTCCGCAGATCAAAACGGGGTGGCCCGGCGAATCTCCCCCTGATTTCAAAACCCGGCAATGTGATCAGGGCGTTGTACTGTTGCACCGTGTAACGATGCAGTTCCGGTGACCGTACTTCGCTGCGGGGGACGATGACAAAGCCGATATTTTTCTTGGTCAGATAGGCGACAGGTGCGTATGCTCCGATCTCGCCTGCTCTGTGCAAATGGGAAAGATATACGTTGAAGACCATCAGGTAGGATTGCGATTTGTCGTTCAGCATGTCGCTGAACATGTTCACTCCTGTCTGTACCTCCCCGGTGAGACGATGGGTCGTGGTAAAGAATTCGGCTTTGGTTAGAGCATTCATCCCCATTTATCTCGGCCCCCGCATGACATAACTACCGCACCTCTATTGTGATCATCTCTTTGCTCACCATCGTCACCCGCCCACCGATGGAGGTGTGGACATTGGCTCCCAGCGTATCCTCCGGCATTGCTGCGATCAGGTCCCCTGCTGCCACCACGTCGCCGACGCCCACCACCGGTTGGGCCGCCGCGCCGATGTGCTGCCGCAAAGGGATCGTCACCTGCGTCGGATGGTATTCCTCCTCATCCAAAGGGCAGACCTGCTCTTCCCAGTCGCCCAGGCCCAGGCGGGCGATGAGCCGCTTGGTGGGGACCAGGCGGTATTCGCGCATGGGATGGACCGTCAGGTCGGCCCGTTTGTGCACCCGGTTGACCCAGCCCTGCGCCCGCAGTTCCGCTTTGATGGATTGGTAATAGGCCATGGGCGAAAGCCCCAGGGGGCAGGCATAGGCTTCGCACAGGCGGCATTCGCAGCAAAGCACCGCCGCCGTCACCTTGTCCGCCGGACGGGTGAGGCCGTAGTTGATGGCCCGCATCACCTCGTGGGGCTTGAGGCTGTGGCCCAGCAGGTGGCGCGGGCACAGGTCGGTGCAATCGCGGCACTGATCGCAGGTGGACATGCCCCGTCGCACCCAGGCCGTCCGCGAGCGGCTCAGGGAACGCACTACCGGGTTGTCGCGGGGCAGGATCAGCAGTCCGCTGGTCGTTTTCGTCACCGGCTCGTCCAGGCTCTTTGCCAGGCGGCCCATCATCGGCCCGCCGATGACGACGGCGTAATCGGCGGGGGTGCGTCCCGACCAGCGAGGCGGCTGCACGCCCCCGGCCCAGGCCAGCACCCGGCCGATGGCGGTGCCGATGGGCACCCACAGGGTCACAGGCCGGGCTACGGCGCCGGTTACGGTCAGCAGGCGGTGGGTCACAGGCGTACCCTCGGCGGCGCGGTTGATGTTGAACAGGGTCTGCACGTTCTGCACCAGACAGCCCACGTGCAGCGGCAGGCCGCTCTCCGGGACCAGTCGCCCGGTCGTTTCGTAGACCAGCACGAACTCGTCGCCGGCGGGATACCGGCTTTCCATCAGGTGCAGGCGCAGGTGCGGGCGGTCGCCCATTGCCCGGCGCAGGGCGGCCACCGCCCCGTCATACTCCTCTTTGAGGGCCAGGATGCCCCGCTCCGCGCCGGTGACCGCCATGGCCAACTCCAGGCCGCGCACGATCTCGGCGGCGTGGTGCTCCATGAGCCGCTGGTCGCATTGGAGCAAGGGGTCGCATTCGGCGCCGTTGGCAATGACCGTGTCCACCTGGGCTGCGAGTTTGACGTGGGTGGGAAAGCCTGCGCCTCCGGCTCCTACCACGCCCGCTGCCTGTATCTGCCGGATCAATGCTTTGTGGTTGGCCTGAATGCTAGCCGCCATATTGCTCCAACTTGGCCATTTGATCCTTTACCGCTTGTTACAGATCGCCGGTGCATTGCTCAGGCAATTATTTGCATGTGACGGTGCATGGTCCGACAATCGTCATCACCCCGCCGAAACTGCATCGGCAAACACCTCATCATACAATGTCGTTTTCGTCACCTACCCATTTGTGGTAAGATCGCGAATACGATTGCATGTCCGGCCAGACCGCGTTCTCCCGTTGGGCCAGGAAGCGGATGAACTCGTGAGCCAGGGCCAGCCGTGGTTCAGAGAATGCGTCTATCAGGTTATGGATCTCCTGCTTCATCTCCACCACCGTCATGTGTCCTCCTATTGCAACCCCGCAATTCGCAGTCCGTCCTGCAAAATGGGTTGGACCCGTTCCCGGTCGGTCGTCTCGCAATAAACGCGGATGACCGGCTCTGTGCCGGAAAAGCGGATGAGCAGCCATCCGCCGTCTTCCAGGCTGAATTTGAAGCCGTCGGTGGTATCCAGTCCGGTGACGGCCAGCCCGCCGATGGTCTTGGGGTTGGCGTTCAGAATGCGCTGGCGGGTGACCTCGCGCCGGTCGGCGGGGAAACGGGTGTCAATGCGGTCGTAGTAGTGAGGCCCCACCTGGCTGTACAGGTATTCGATGAGCTGCGAGGGCGTTTTTCCCAGGCGCACCATCAGGTCCAGGATGTAGAGACCGGCCAGGATGCCGTCGCGCTCCGGCACGTGGCCGCGAAAAGCATAGCCGCCGCTTTCCTCGCCGCCGATGAGGGCATCTACCTCCAACATCTTGGGGGCCACATACTTGAAGCCCACGCCGGTCTGGTAGACCGGTACGCCGTACATTTCGCCCAGCTTCTCCAACATTGAGGTTGTAGACAGCGTCTTGACAATAGGACCGCGCTCGCCGCGCACTTCCAGGAGATAGAGGGCCAGCAGGGCATAGACCTGCAATTGGTTGATAAAATTCCCCTGCTCGTCGCCGATGCCCACCCGGTCGGCGTCGCCGTCGTTGATGATGGCTACGTCTGCGCCCAGTTTCGTCACCTGGGCCAGCCCGGCGTCCACGTTGGGCGGGATCGGTTCAGGGCGCGTCATCTCCGGGAAGAGGGGGTTGCGCTCGGCATGGACCTCAATGATGCGGGTCTTGCCGCCGCCCAGAATGCGGGGGAACCAGCCTGCACCGTTGCCCCACATGGCATCTACCAGGATCGTCAACCCGGCGTCTTTGATGGGCTGCACGTCGATCAGGCGGGCGATCTGTTCCAAGTAGGCAGGTGCGGGATCGAAGTAGGTCGCCCGGCCCTGGGCCAGCGCATCTTCCAGGGGGATGCGCTGCACCTCCGCAATGTCGGGGATGCGGGCTTCGATCTCGTGCAGCCCGTCGGGCGCGATGGCCCCGCCGTGCTCATCGCGGACCTTGAAGCCGTTGTCGGTGTAGGGGTTGTGGCTGGCGGTGATGTTGACGCCGCCCGCTGCGCCCTGGGCGACGACGGCGTAGGAAATGACGGGCGTTGGCGTTGCGCCGTCGGTGATCAGCACCTGGAAGCCGTTGGCGGCCAGCACCTCGGCCACGGCAGCGGCAAAGTACTCGGCGGCGAAACGTTTGTCGTGGCCGACGACGACCTTTGCCCCTGCTTTGCCTTGATCCCGCAGGTAGGAAGCGAACCCCTGGGCGCAGCGGCGCACGTTGTCATAAGTGTAGTCCTCGGCAACGCGCCCGCGCCAGCCGTCGGTGCCAAATTTGATCTGATCTGTCATTGGTCATCCCCTCTGAATATTGTTGTTCTAAAAGTATGCTTCTACGATCTCTACTGCCTGCTTGGCCAAAGCCAGCGCCCTTTGGGCGTCCTGCAGGCTGTAAACCTGCGCCGGGACGCTGCCTAGGGGCAGGCCGTTGGGATAGCGGGTTGGAATGTAGAAGCGGTCCAGGACGCCGAGTTCTTGCATCGCCTGAGCCAGCGAGGGATCATGCTTCACACAGGCTTTCCCCAGCCGGTAAATGGAGTGGTCTATGATGTGGCGTTCCCCATGCAGATAGAGAAACGCTTTGAGTGATTTTTCGGCTACCTGTTGCGCCCAAAAACAGGTCGCGTGGTAATGTTCACCCTGCAACAGCCACTCGGCGACTGCTAGATCGGCTTGGGCTTGCTCAAGCCAGCTACGCGCTTCTTCTTCCTGTTTCATGGTGCTCCACCCTTTTTGCCCCGAAAGGGCCGGGGACTGCCGTAAGCGGCCTGTGGAAGATTGGTAGAGTACTATGCTATCTCTATCCAACTGCTCGGCAAAAGAATTGCCCTCTTGCTGCATGGCGGCGAATTCGTCCGGCGTGTAAACCAGGGCATCCAGGGCAAAATCGGGTTGGATGTAGCGGTAAACGGTCTCCAAACGGTCCAGGAATCGCTCCTCTGTCTCCTTGATGATCACCAGGTCCACGTCGCTGAAAGCGTCCTGGTCCCCTCGCGCGTAGGAGCCGAACAGCAGGATTTTCTCTGGAGCGTAGGGCTGTAGGGCCTCTACAATTCTTTTCAGCCGTGCGTCATCCCTCGTGTGCATTGGCGATCCTCTGTCGTCAGGCCATCTCGTGGTGACGACGGTTTTTTGGCTCTCACCGTTGCTCTTTCCGCAATAGGGTCAGATCCGCTTCTACCATCATTTGGATCAACTCCTGGAAGGAGACTTCCGGTTGCCACCCCAGTTTCGCCCGCGCTTTGGCAGGATCGCTCACCAGCAGGTCCACCTCCGCCGGGCGGTAAAACTTGGGATCGCTGACGACGTATTGCTTCCAATCCAGGCCGACGTAGTCAAACGCCACCTGGCACAGTTCGCGGACCGAGTGGGTTTCGCCGGTGCCGACTACATAGTCATCCGGTTCATCCTGTTGGAGCATGAGCCACATTGCCTTGACATAATCACCGGCGTAGCCCCAATCGCGGCGGGCATCAAGGTTACCCAGGCGCAGCTCATGGGCCAGGCCGAGTTTGATCTGGGCTACGCCGTGGGTCACTTTGCGGGTGACGAATTCCAGACCTCGGCGGGGTGATTCGTGGTTGAACAAGATGCCCGAACAGGCGAACAAACCGTAGCTCTCCCGGTAGTTGACCGTGATCCAGTGGCCGTACACTTTGGCCACCCCGTAGGGGCTGCGCGGATAGAAAGGCGTGTTTTCGTTCTGGGGCACTTCGCGCACCTTGCCGAACATCTCGCTGCTGGAAGCCTGGTAAAAGCGGGCCTCCGGTGCGGCGGTGCGCATTGCCTCCAGCATCCGGGTCACGCCCAGGGCGGTGAATTCGCCGGTCAGCACCGGTTGTTTCCACGAGACCGGTACGAAGCTTTGGGCCGCCAGGTTGTAGATTTCATCGGGTTGGTGCTCGCGCATGATGTCAATGAGCGAGGTTTGGTCCAGCAGGTCGCCGTGGACCAGGGTGATCCGGTCCTGGATGTGCTCAATGCGGCCAAAGGTGACGGTGCTGGAACGACGTACCATCCCCACAACGTGGTATCCTTGCTCTAACAGGAACTCGGCCAGGTAAGAGCCATCCTGACCGGTGATGCCGGTAATCAATGCGGTTTTGGTCATTTTCTCTCCTTTGGATCAAACCTATACATGACTCTGAGTCATTTCATCAGGCCGGTTGGAACTCGGGAACATGCAATAGTCTGGCTTGCACCGATTCCATGACGAGATCCCGCAGGGAGCGACCGGCCTCCAGGATCTCGATGCCGATCAACTCGCCCAGGTTGTTCAGTTCGGCCGTGATGTTGGGGCCGAGTTCGACGCTTCCGGTCTCCGGCTCGTCCGAGATGACCAGATGCAATATGTCATCTTGCTCAAAGTAAAGTACATCAAGCGCGTTTTATTCATGGACAAACTTCCCCCTCTTGATCCGAAAATTGATTTGCCGGCGTGTGGTGGCATGGACGGTGACCGGTGTGATGGAACCCGGCCCGGTATCGCATGTAATCTGTCCAGATGATCTTGGCAAGATCTCCCCGCTACTTGCCTCTCACCTGCTCCCGCCAGTAGTCCAGCACGTCGCGCAGGCTCTGAGCAAAGGGGATCGTCGGTTGCCAGCCGGTCTGCTCCCGCAGGCGCGTGGCATCGCAGACGACATCGGGCACATCGGAGGGACGCATCCGTTCCGGGTCCTGGCGGACTTGGATGGGCACATGGGTCAGTGACAGCAGGGTGTCCAGCACCTCCTGGATGGCGTGGGATTCGCCCGCGCCGATGTTATAGACTTCGCCGGCCCGGCCTTGCTCTATGAGGGCGACGTAAGCGCGGACCACGTCGCGCACGTCGCTGAAATCGCGCCGTGCTTCCAGGTTGCCGACCTCCAAAAAGGGCGGCTGCAACCCGGCTTCGATGGCCGCTACCTGGCTGGCAAAGTCGGGTGCCACAAAGCCTTTCCGCTGCCGGGGGCCGATGTGGTTGAAAGGCCGTGCCCGGATGACGTGCAATCGGCGGGTCAGGTGATACTGCAAGCCCATCAGGTCTTGGGCGACCTTGCTCAACGCATAGGGGTTGAGCGGGCGCAGCGGCGTTTCTTCGTCAATGGGCAGGTCCTCCGGTGCGACCAGGCCGTATTCTTCGCTGGAACCGACGATCAGCACCCGACAGTCTGGGCAGATGCGGGCCGCGCCTTCCAGGACGTTCAGGTTCATGCGGATATTGGTCTCCAGCGTGCCCCACGGATCGCGGTGGGCGGCGGAGACAAGCGGTTGGGCGGCCAGGTGAAAGATCACATCGGGCTGTGCCCGCTCCAGAATGAAGGTCATCACCTCCAAGCGGGAAAGTTCGGCGGGATAGAGTTCCAGCCGGTCGCGCAAGGCGGCGATGTTGGTATCCGGCCCGAAGATCGTTCCGGCTACTTGCCAATCGGTTTCTTGCAGCAGGTACTCGGCCAGATGGCTGCCTACAAAACCTGAAATACCGGTGATGAGTGCCTTCAAGACATCCTCCCTTCCGGGGGAGTGTGCCCCGGTTCTGGCGGGTATTATACCCTACTTTGGTACTCACCGCAAGGGTGCGGTTCAGGCGGGAATTTCAAGGGCTAATGGGTTGGTACAAGGGGGACGAAGGATTGTCCCGTCTCGCGGACGATGAGGCGTTGGCCGGTCAGGGGGTCGTAGAGGCCGACGATGAGGTGGTCGGCGGATGAGCCGGGCGGTAGGTCCAGGGTGATGGGATCGGCTACGACTTCGCCGGGCAGCCACCAGATGGTGGGGTAGCCGCCGCCCTGGGGGATGCTGTCCACCTGGGCGCGGACCTGCCCCGCTGCATCCAGGAGTTGTACAAAGACGGTGTAGCTCATGGTCATACGGGTCTGGGCCTGCCAATAAAGGGTCAGGTTGCAGGCTGTGGGTTGTGGGTCGTAGTCGTAGCCGAGGAGGCGGACCTGGCCGCCGAAATCGGCGTCGAGGGGGTGCCGGGGGGTGGGCCGGGCAAAGGTGCGAAGTTCGGGCTGCGGTTCGTGGTTCCGAACGTGGAGCAGCCGCGCCCAGGTGTCGCCGTCAAAGAGGCGCACCACCGGCGCGGAGGATTCGACGCGGATGGGCAGGCGTTGGTCCACCGCCGACCAGTCGTCGCCCCGGACGACGCCCAGGCCCACGCTGAACGTATCCCCCACATCCCAGGGCAGGGTCGCCGTCTGGATGATCTCCCCCGGCTGCCAGCGTTCCGGCGGATACCAGAGGGTGGCGATCAGGGGCCGCAGGGTGGTGTCTTCCAGGATGGCCCCGCTGCCGTCGTCAAAGTAAAAAGGATAGAGCCGCAGGCCGGAGGGCAGGGGGCGGAGGGCGCGCCAGTAGAAGGTCAGGCCGTAGGTTGCGGCTCGCAGGTTATGGGTGAGGTCAAAGCCGAGGCATTCCAGAGCCGGTTGGCCGTCGAGGAGGAATTGGAGGCGCATGGGGTACTGAGGGCGAGGGTCGGCGGCGCGGGCGAAATCGTAAAAGCCGTCGGGCAGGGTCTTGGCTTCTGCGCCACGGCGCAGCAGCAGCCAGCCGTCCTCTGCCGTGGCGATGCCGTATCCGGCGTTCAGCAGGTTGTCCACGCCTTGCTTCAGGTCGTTGGGGTGCAGCGGCCAGCCGTCGGTCACGTCAAGCCAGACATACTCGGCGTCGTGGAGGGGGGCGGGCAGTCCTCCTTCGATGCGGTCAATCATGGAGAGCTGCTGCCGCTGGCTGGCGTGGGGATTGGGCCGGGGGAGGGCGGCCAGCGAGGCTTCGGTGGGGATGCGGCGGGCGATCTGTTCCCCCAGGCGGTGGTGTTCGGTCACGGTGGGCCACCCGGCAAAGTTGCGGGCCAGGGGGGTGTACCCGTGGCGGCGGTGGTAGAACAGGCTGCTCGCCAGGACAAGGACGGCCAGGGCCGCCGGGAGCCAACGTCGTCGGGGCAGCCATCGGCCCGGCCGGGCCGCGCCGTAGACCGCCGCCACGACGACGGCAGGGACCAGGGTGACGCCGTAGTGGAACCCTTCCAGTTGGTGCATGAACCCATCATTGCTGAGGAGGTTGACCAGCAGGGCGGGCAGGGCCAGCATCAGCACCTGGGGTGCCAGGAGGGGCAGTAGGGCGACAGGGGCCAGCAGTTTGAGCAGGTAGACCAGGTTTTCGGCGGTGAGCAGGCGGCTCAGCCAGAGACCCGGCTGGGTGACCAGGGTGACGGCCATTTCCAGGGGGCCGTCGCCCAGGTAGGCGTAGCGGTTGGCCAGGGGGGAAACGCCCCGTGTGTCAAAGTGGGGCATGATCAGGCCCACGGCGATCAGGAACCAGGCCCCGGCGACGGCCATCGTCGCCAGACCGATGCGCCAACGGCGGCGCACCAACAGGGCATAGAGGCCCAGCATGACCACCGTGAGGGGCATGTCCTCCTTACAGCCCATGGTCAACGCGGCGAAGAAAGCGTACCACCCCCATCGCTCCTTTTCCAAAAAGTAAAAGGCAAAGAGAAAAAAGGTGGGGGCCAGGGCCACGGCGTGGAAATCAAAGACATTGGCCGATTCCAACGCCGGAAAGAGCAAATAGGCGGCGGCAAACACCACCGCCAGCCCTCTGCCCCAATCAAGTCCCAGCTTCTCAATTTCCCAATCCCCAATCAAATAAACCGCCCACGCCCCTAGCCCGATCACCACCGTTTGGAGGAGCAGCAGCGCGCGCGGATCGCTCCAGACGAAATAGAGGAGGGAGATG